>Ga0099364_10001206_pt1 | contig 43076 bp, 36 predicted proteins | sample TergutTh196P3_FD_73070 | JGI IMG/M metagenome (GOLD analysis project Ga0099364, IMG submission 73070) | Microcerotermes parvus P3 segment gut microbial communities from Pointe-Noire, Republic of the Congo - Th196 P3 | ecosystem: Host-associated > Arthropoda: Insects > Digestive system > Gut ...
GCGCCCGGTCCTCTTAAGATGGTCGGAGGATGCGAGTTTTTTTGGGGCGCACCAATCCTTGCCGCAAAGGGAGCTCTGCGAGCCGGATGCGGGCTTGTCTTCCTTGCCGTGCCGAAAAAAAACTCGCATCCTCCGACGATCAAAAGAGAGCCGCGCGTTTTCTTGTGCGCGTCCTTGGGAATTTTCGGAGTTAACAAAAGAATGTCCGATTTATCGTAGCCGGTTAATCCATGCGCTTTGAGTACAAGTTCCGGCGGTACGCCTATGTTGCAAACCCGGACTTCTCCGCTGTGGAGCGCGCCGGGCGACACCGCGAGTCCTATTTTTTGAGCTAAAAACGTCAATGTCGTCTCAGCCATCACCGCTGCCTCCGAGATTGCGCCGGTGTCGGGGTTTACGCCGCTGGCAATGTCCAGCGAGACGACCCGCCGAGCCTCTCTGCTTAACTCCGCAAGCCTTCTGACTTCGCCTCTGAGAACGCCGGTTGAGCCTGTTCCCAGTAATGCGTCCACAGTTACGTCGGCAGCGCGGATTAGAGCTAACAGATCGCCGTCAGCCAGTTTTTTGGAATGAAAAATCCTTGCCTTTGACTTTAAAAACGCCGCCGCAGAAGTTGTTGTTATTGAAGCAAACGCGTTTGCGGCAGTTGCCGCGTCGTCCAAATATTCACCGCCGCTTATTGTAGCGATGACGGTGGGCACTCGTCCCGCAAGCGCAAGATGTCTCGCAACGACGAAACCGTCGCCCCCATTATTGCCGGGACCGCATAGAATCGTAAAGTTTTCGGCCTCCGGATACATTTGGAGCAATACTTCCGCCGCGCCGCGCCCTGCGTTTTCCATCAGCGCAAATCCGGGTATCTTTAACTGCTCTGTCGCGATTTTGTCCGCTTCTCTTACGCTCGAACTTTTGTAATACTTTTTCATGACTTCACCTTCAAAATTATATATCTGACAATGTCACAAATATTGCGTCGGGAGAACTAAAACGCGCGTTTTTGCTTCCATCGCCGAAAACAAAAAAACCTCTTTTTTCCACAGTCCCGCGTTCCGGGAACGGGTTGGGATTGGACGCCAGATAAGTTGGATTTAGCGAGTACAGGTCGGTTTTTGAATCCGCAAAACACGCGCTAACTCCTGCGTATGCGTCGTCCTTTATCGCAATGTTAACAGAAATGTATAGCGCGTCGGGGTCATACACAGACACTCTCTTAAAATAGAACATGTCGGCGTTCGCCCCCTCCGGCATGGTCAAAGGAACAACGTCCCCGCCATTCAAAATATTAAATGAAATTAATCGCTCAATATCGTTTATATTGCCCTCTTGAAGCTCTTGCCACCGCGAGTCGCTAATTTCGTCAGGCTTTGCAACCTTAAACTCAAGTCTCATCGGAAGGACAAAAGTCTCGGCGGATGAAATTGTTGACGGGTCAAGGTACACCTGCGAGCCTTTGGTTATACCCGGGTATTTGGGATTATGTTGAGCCGCGATTTGAGCGTCGGTGAGCTGATAATACCCGCGCCTGCGAAACATCGGGATATCAAATGAAGTCGCCGCCAGTAGTTTTGACCCGGAAACCAGGTTGTGAGACAGCGGAACAACGCCCTTAGCGTCTTTATAAGTTCCTATTGTGACATCAAGAAGGTCAAGGTCGGCTCTGTTGGCGTTAAGCCCCGGAATGTCCGCCCACATTATCTTAGCTCCGGCGGGACCTGTATAGCGGGCAATTTCAAGAAGCGCGTCAGCAAATGCCTTTGTCATCTGAATAGCCGACTTGAGCTTCATTCTCTCGTTTGGGGTATGCCACCAGCTTTCTTCGCCGGGAAACACCGCTCCAAAAGCGTTCATTTTGTTGAAAAAATCTAACGCAAGAGTTCCGCCGACGCCTCCGTGCGGATATGAGACGCCAAGAAGCTCGTATGGACCTTCAAAAGCTTCGGGCGAAGAATTAATCGTCGCCTTATAACTTGCGAATTGAATCGCTGTAAGCGGATTGTTATGAGACAAATACAGGGTTGGCGTAGCGTAACCTGGCGCGTCTGTTATAGAAAACCCTTTTTTCTGCCAGGCGTTTGTAACCAAAGTTGAAGCGGTGACGTATTTGGCGCTATTTACGTGCATACTTCTTGTGTACATGTTAACGCTGAAAATGCCTGTTCTCGGGTTATAGAAATCCGAAGAAAGAGTTCTGCGGCGACCGCTAACAGCGCCAAGCGCGAACGTCATATTAGGGCTGCCGTTGTCTGGATTGCGAAGAAGACTTGGAGGAACGCCCATGTAAGTTCCAATATAATCCTCGGTTCCGCCCCGGAAGAAAAGCTCGGTTATTCCATCTGCAGCTTTCTTTAACTGAAGGTCAGAAGACTTAACTCCTGCGGCGTCAAGAGCTTCTGAGAGCAGCGACATTCCCCAAACAATTGCGTTCCTGCCATATTGAGGCAGTATGTATTCCGTTGCCATATCGGTATTTATCGTTATGAGAAGACTGTCGGGCGATTGTTTTTTTACAAACTGAATTCTGTCGCTCCATCCTTTTGCCGTTGCGGCATCTTCAAGGTCTTGTATAAATCTATCCTGCGACGTGATAGACACTTTGCTCATGTCTATCGTAAATTTTGCCTGAGAAGCCGTTAAATACCCCGCGCCGTAAGCAATGTCTACAAGCGTCTCGTCGCCCGCTCGTTCCGTAACGCTGTATGTCCCAGAAAGAAGGCGAAAACTCTTTTTCGAGTCGCCGACAAGGCTCATTGAAACCGCTCGGCTTGCATTGACGGAATTTCCTATAATGATTGGAAAATTGGAATCTGCGGTAAATGCCGCTATCGGCATTTCTTCCCTGTTAAGCGACTTATACGCCCAATTATCGTAAAAATACGGGTTAGCCGTGTAATAAGGAATACTCATGTATTTGAGCGTATTGGCAACAGTTGGGGTTCCGGGGCCTCTATCCTCATATCCGGCTAAAACTATACGTATGCGCCTGTCCATCGGCAGCCCTGCATCCATAAGGACTTTTGCCGCAAATAGGGTTGCTATCGTGGGGCCGCTGTCATCCTGAACTCCGGTTCCGTAAAGCCAACCATCCTTGATGTAAGGCGTCTTGTATTGGTTTGGATGATATGCCGAAGCGGCGCCTCTTTTGTCGTCCGGCCCTCTCCAGCGGGCAAGCTGCGTGGCTGTCAGGGAATCTGTCGGAGAGTCGAGGTGACTTGACGCCATCACCATCTCGGGCGCGTCCGGGTCTCCAAACTCCACGTAAATATATTTATCCGCCTGACGTTGTACAACAACAGGAAATCCAAGCGTCTGCGAAAGCTGCTTTGCCCACGCGAACGCGGCGGTCTTTCTATCGCGTTCGAAATCATTAAACTCATTGTTGGACACGCGGAATGGATATGTGGTCGGCGCCGTTCCTCCTCGCGATATCGCGTCGAAACTTATCGCCATTGCCATTCCGCCTATGAGGCTTTCAGGATTGCTCATATCTCCGACAATAGCGTCTACATTTGCATGGATTTTCGCGCGCTCTTCCGGCGTAATAGAACGTAACGGGTCGGGTTCGATTTCTTTCATAAATGGGCGCGTAAGAGTTTCCCATCTCGTTTGCTCCTCTGGGGTCAGCGCGCCGTCGGCGGCGGTCCCTCCCGCCAAAGTCCAAAAAAACAAAACCATTAACAGAAATCGTGTCATGCAATTAAATTTACTCATAAAAACTTAATAACCTCCCTTATCAATTCGCTACTATTCTTTCATATTCATCGCATACGACAGATACAATAATCTCAGACTAGTTTTTCAATCAAGAAAACTCCAGTGACGCAGTATAAATAATTCTATCATGGATTCAGGGGACGCGCCCCAAGTTAAGAGATACGCTATTGCTAACTTATATCTTCTGTATTCGTTATATCACATAATAAAAAAACAAGAGAACAATTTATTTATTTGATGGGCTTGCGCGCCTTCTTTTTTGTGATATTATATTGGTCAGTAATGGTCAAATAATCACGAAAAGGGAGAGTATTATTATGGACTTTAATAAATTGACGCGCAAATCGCAAGAAGCAATTGTCACAGCTCAGAATATAGCTATAGCCAGTAGGAATCAGGAGACTGACATTCCGCACCTGTTGCTTGCGTTGATCCGCGATAATGAAGGTTTGGTCCTGCGGCTTCTGATCAAAATGAACGTGGATGCTGAAGCTATAGCCAGTTTTGTTGAGGGAGAAATTGCCCGGAAACCTAAAGTCAGCGGTAGCGGCGCGGAGCAGGGCAAATTTTATGTAACCCAAAAGATGCAGTCCCTTTTAGTGAAAGCGCAAAGCAAAGCTACTGCGTTAAAGGACGAGTACGTTTCGGTAGAACATATTTTTCTTGCTATCCTTGAGGACGATCAATGGGGAAAAATCCTAAGCCGCTTTGATGGACTGAATTCCGACAGATTTCTTGAAGCCCTTGTCAGCGTCAGAGGTTCACAGCGTGTTCAAAGCGCCGATCCAGAGGTCGCCTATGAGGCGCTTGAAAAATATGGACGCGATCTGATTGAAGCCGCAGGGCAAAATAAACTTGACCCTGTAATTGGAAGAGACGAAGAAATCAGAAGAACCATAAGGATACTCAGCCGCAAAACAAAAAATAATCCCGTTCTTATAGGCGACCCCGGCGTCGGTAAAACGGCGATAGTTGAAGGATTAGCCCAAAGGATCGTTCGAGGCGACGTCCCCGAAGGGTTAAAGGACAAAACCGTATTTGCACTCGACATGGGATCGCTCATAGCCGGCGCCAAATTCAGAGGCGAATTTGAAGAACGCTTAAAAGCGGTTCTTAATGAAGTAAAGCAAAGCGATGGAAGGATAATACTTTTCATAGACGAGCTTCACACGATAGTCGGCGCGGGTGCGGCGGAGGGCGCTGTTGACGCGGGCAATATGCTGAAGCCAATGCTTGCGCGCGGCGAATTGCACTGTATCGGAGCGACGACTATTGACGAATATAGAAAACATATAGAAAAAGACGCTGCTCTTGCAAGAAGATTTCAGCCCGTTATGGTAGAACAGCCGAATGTAGAGGATACGATTTCAATTTTGCGCGGCATAAGGGAAAGGCTTCAAGTCCATCATGGAGTAAGAATCAGAGACAGCGCTCTTGTTGCTGCCGCAGTGTTGTCAAATCGCTATATTACCGACAGGTTCCTGCCTGATAAAGCCATTGACCTTGTGGATGAAGCATGCGCGATGCTTCGTACCGACATTGATTCTTTGCCAGCCGCGCTTGACGCGTCAAACAGAAAAGTCATGCAGCTTGAAATTGAGGAAGCCGCGTTAATAAAAGAAAACGACGCCGCTTCAAAAACGAGGCTGTCTAATCTACAGAAGGAGCTTCAGGACGCGCGCGCGGAATCAAATTCGTTACGCGCGCAATATGACGCGGAAAAACAAAGCATATCGGGCATACGCGAGCTGAGAGCAAAAATTGAGGAAATTAATTTACAGATAGAGAAAGCCGAGCGTAATTATGACCTTAATAAAGCCGCCGAACTTAAACATGGGCAGCTTCCGCATCTTCAGGAGGAATTGGGTAAAAAAGAGTCCGAGCTTGAGAAGCAAAATACGCATACTCTATTGAAGGAAGAGGTAAGCGAGGAGGAAATAGCGGATATCATAAGCCGTTGGACGGGCATTCCCGTAAAAAGGCTTGTTGAAGGAGAGATGGAAAAACTCCTAAAACTTGACGAGATACTACATAAACGCGTTGTCGGTCAAGACGAAGCTGTTGGATTGGTGGCGGACGCGGTGCTGCGCGCGAGGAGCGGAATTAAGGACCCAAAGCGCCCGATAGGCTCGTTTATTTTCCTTGGTCCCACAGGAGTAGGAAAGACCGAGTTGGCTAAAACGCTGGCGGAATCGCTTTTCGACAGCGAAGAGAATATGGTTCGTATAGATATGAGCGAATATATGGAAAAACACGCGGTTTCAAGGCTAATCGGCGCGCCTCCCGGATATATAGGTTATGACGAAGGCGGTCAGCTAACGGAGGCTGTAAGGCGGCGTCCGTACTCGGTCATTCTGTTCGACGAGATAGAAAAGGCGCATCCCGATGTTTTTAATACATTGCTTCAGATTCTTGACGATGGAAGGATCACTGATTCCAAGGGACACACGGTTGATTTTAAAAACACTGTGATAATAATGACAAGTAACATTGGCGCCCCAATTCTGATGGAAGGCATTGGCAGGGATGGCGATATATCGGAGTTAGCCCGCGAGGGCGTGATGAAAGAGCTTAAAGAGGGTTTCAGACCAGAGTTTCTGAACCGCGTCGACGATATCGTGTTATTCAAGCCTTTGCAAAAGGACGAAATCCGCAAAATAGTAAATCTCATGCTTGACTTGCTTTCTTTAAGACTAAAGGAACGCGACATCAGGCTGGATTTCTCGGACGAAGCGGTAGACCTGATTTCTGAAGCTGGATATGACCCCGTTTACGGGGCGCGTCCGTTGAAGCGGTTCATTGTCAGGCAAGTTGAAACGAAACTTGCGCGCGCGATGATTGCCGGCAAAGTTCATGATGGGACAGAAATTAAAGTCAATGTAAAAGACGGAGAATTAAATTTTAATTTCGAATAGCAGGACTCCTTTGTTTTTGTTATACTTTTCGAATGAAGGGAGTTGAAAAAAATGAAAGGATTAAATTTTAATCGTAGGGTTACAATTGGCTTGTGTTTGTTGCTTGCGGTTATTGTTGTATTTGCTATTGGAACGAGCTATTCGCCGCAGTTCTGGAAGCGGTTCTGGTCGGAGGACAATGGTGTCGTATTGGCGCCTACTCAGCCGGTTGCTGAAACAATACCCATTACGGATGTGGAGGAAGATCCCGATGAAGAGTATACTCCGGAAGTCGGGCAGGAGGGGAAGGATGTTGTATGGGTCCCAACTCAGGATGCGCTTGTTGAAACAATGCTCAATATGGCGAATGTCACTGCATCTGATTTTGTTATCGATCTTGGTGCAGGCGACGGGCGTATTGTAATTGCAGCGGCTAAACGCGGCGCGACGGCGTTGGGGATTGAATATAATCAGGATCTGGTGGAGTTTTCCAGACGCCTCGCCATCGAAGAAGGGGTGTCCGAAAAAGCTACGTTCGAAAAAGCAGACATTTTTGAAAGCGATTTTTCTTCAGCGACTGTGATCACTATGTTTTTGTTGCCAGAGCTTAATCTGGAGCTGCGACCAACAATTCTGGACATGAAACCAGGAACGCGCGTCGTCTCCAACACCTTTGACATGGCGGACTGGGAACCTGACGAGACCAGAACTGTAACGGAAAACAGCACAAGCGGGTTTAACACAGCCTATCTCTGGATTGTTCCGGCGAAAGTACAAGGAAAGTGGCAGCTTGATAACGGCGAAATTAGCTTCATGCAGGACTTTCAAAACGTTACCGGAGTTCTTACTATTGAGGAAAATAATATAAGTCTCACTGGTAAAATAGACGGGGACAAGATCAGCTTTATCGCCGGGGATAGCGAATATAGCGGCATAATAGTTGACGATACGATTTCTGGAACGATTGACGGGGGCGACTTCTGGAAAGCCACTCGCTAAGGAACGCCGGAATGTGAAAAATTTAGAGTGTATTGTGAACCTGCTATTAAGAAATCTGGTTCATTACAAAATCATATGGGATGGTCTCCGATTACAGGACGACCAGAGGTCGTACCCTACCATGCTATTAACGATTGTAACGCCCCGTTGGGGCTTCACGGATTATGAGATTCTCAAACCTCCGGCTGACGCCGGAGGTTTGAGAATCAACTTACCATCAACTTAAAATATGCCGCGCGTTTGGAGCGTAATCCAGTGTTTAACAGTGCTTGTAAAAAACAGCTATTTCATTAAGCATTGAATCGTCAACTTACCATCAACTTAAAATATGCCGTGTATTAAGAGCATAATCCAGTGATTAACATTGTTTGTGAAAAATAGCTTTTTGTTTGAGCATTGAATCGTCAACTTACCATCAACTTAAAATATGCCACACAGAGCATAAATCAGTGTCTTATATTATTTATGCATCGCATAAGGATTTCAAATTCGCTCTCCCGTACGCAAAAAATGTCTAAAAGTTCATCGTCGCTGAAAAGAGCCGGATTATATTTAAAAGTTCTAGTTTCCATATTCGTTCCTCCACCAATTGTGAAGAATGTTTGATAGGAAGCGATACCCGTCTTTAACTAAGTGTTTATACATGTTTGTTTAAAAGAATTAGCATTAAACATATCTGTATTAAACAAATATGTTTAAAACAGATTAGTTTAATATTACCCAACAAAAACGATAAAAGTTAATATGGAGGAAGACATCCTGAAAAGTTTATTAGCTGTCTTTGCAGGAATCTTCTCACTTTAGGGAGAGGAGGGCGTCAAAAGATTTTTGTAAACTATTGTTTATTTTTTGTTATTAGAGTATAATTTGTGCGTTTGATTATTATATTGTGAATTTAGTGCTAATTAAGTAAAGGAGAATTAAAGTGATGAAAAAGGTTTTATTATTGATTGCGGTAATTATGGCGTTAAGTTTTGCACCGTCCGACGTGTGGGCGGCGCCTGGTGATAATGCGAACGATCCCATCATCATTACGTCGGCGGCGGGTCTTGACAACGCGCGATTAGGCTTGAACAAACACTATAGGCTTAATAGTAACGTTGACCTAACCGCCTATCTTGCAAGCGGCGGCGCGGGTTACTCAAAATGGGGGACAGCTGGCTGGCTACCCGTTGGTACTGTAAGCGCTCCTTTCACCGGTTCGTTTGACGGTAACGGATATAAGATAACCGGACTCCGGATAGACAGGAGCAGCATGGGCGATGTTGGGCTGTTCGGGGTTACAAGGGGAGCGACGATAAAAAATCTTGGGGTGGAGACGGCGCCTGTCGGCGTCAGAGGTAATGAAAACGCCAGCGGGCTCATCGGACTTATGATCAACAGCAGCGTCACAAACTGCTATGTTACGGGCGCTGTCAGCGGCTTTTCTTACGTCGGCGGGCTTGTTGGAAATATATTGCTTAACGATAGTAGTGTCACAAAATGTTACGCCAACGTCAATGTTAGTGGCAATAGATTCATTGGAGGTTTAGTGGGCGCCGTCAGCGGTAGCAACGCAATAACAAACAGTTACGCCACAGGCAATGTGACGGCAACAGGCGACAATATTAATCTAGTTGGCGGTATAGTTGGATTTCTTGTCGGTGGCAGTATTACAAACAGTTACGCCACAGGCAATGTTTCCGCGTCGGGCGGTGAAAGTGCAGGAGTCGGAGGTCTGGTGGGAGCTCTAGGCGGCATTATGACAAATTGTTACGCCACAGGCAATGTCAACGGAACTTACTATATTGGCGGGCTGGCGGGATATCAAGCAATAAGCCTTGTCGGTAGCGTTAGCGCAATAACAAACAGTTACGCCACAGGCAATGTCAGTGGCAGTTCTTCAGTCAGCGGTCTGGTGGGAGCTCAATTAGGCAGTGGAGTTTTGACCATCACAAACAGCTATCGCTATCAACTTGCAACGATAAACGGAGTAGTGCGCGCAGAAAACACGCCAAACGGAATCCACGGCGGCATCAGAACCGCAAGCCAGCTTATGACGCAGTCGACATATTCGGGTTGGGCGTTTAACGCTACAGCGTGGCAGTGGGATAGCAGAGGTTTTCCAAAGTTGAACATGGGAACGGAAAACAATCCTTTCAACTTCGCGGCAGCGCCCGGCGATAATGCAAACAATCCAATAATCATCACGACAGCGGCGCAGCTTGACGCCGCGCGCAACGGTTTGAACAAACACTATAAGCTTAATAGTAACGTTGACTTAACCGCCTATCTCGCAAGCGGCGGCGCGGGTTACTCAAAATGGGGGACGGCTGGCTGGCTGCCCATTGGAACTTTAAGCGCTCCTTTCACCGGTTCGTTTAACGGTAACGGGTTTAAGGTTACCGGTCTTTGGATCAACCGGAGCAGCATGAGCGATGTAGGTCTACTAGGATATGTAAAAGGAGCAACGATCAAAAGCCTTGGCGTGGAGATAGCCTCTGCCGGAGTTAAAGGCGGCGCCTATGTCGGAGGGCTGATAGGATCGATATTTAGCGGGAGTGTAACAAATTGCTATGTAACAGGCAATGTCAGCGGCAACAATACTGTAGGCGGACTGGTGGGAGAACAATTCAGCTATAGCGGTGACTTCAACGCCGTAACAAACTGTTACGCCACCGGCGACGTTACGGCTACCGGCAGTTATGTGGGCGGTTTGTTGGGGCGGCAATACGGCTTCAGCGGAAGCAACTGTACCATTACAAACAGCTACGCTACCGGCAATGTTAGCGGTAATGGTCAAGTTGGGGGACTGGTAGGATGGCAATTTGCCGACTCCAGCGTCAGCAGTATTACAAACTGCTACGCCACAGGCAGAGTCAGCGGTAGCAATATTATAGGCGGACTAGTGGGAGAACAAACCAGCTACAGCGGTAATAACAGCAGCATCGTAAACTGTTACGCCACTGGCAATGTCAGCGGTACTTACAGCAATGTCGGCGGACTGGTTGGCGCGCAAACAGGCGCCGGCGCCAAAACAATTTCAAACAGCTATCGCTATCAACTTGCAACGATAAACGGAGTAGTGCGCGCAGAAAACACGCCGAACGGAATCCACGGCGGCATCAGGACCGCAAACCAGCTTATGACGCAGTCGACATATACGGGTTGGGCGTTTAACGCTACAGCGTGGCAGTGGGATAGCAGAGGATTTCCAAAGTTGAACATGGGAACGGAAAACAATCCTTTCAACTTTGCGTCAGCGCCCGGCGATAATGCAAACAATCCAATAATCATCACGACAGCGGCGCAGCTTGACGCCGCGCGTAACGGCTTGAACAAACACTACAGACTTGGCAGTAACGTTGACCTGACCGCCTATCTCGCGGTCGGCGGCGCGGGTTATAGCAAATGGGGGACGGCTGGCTGGCTACCCGTTGGAGCTTACAGCACTCCTTTCACCGGTTCGTTTGACGGTAATGGATATAAGATAACCGGTCTGCGAATCGACCGGAGCAACACAGGCTATGTTGGTCTATTCGGATATATAAATGGAGCAACGATAAGAAACCTTGGCGTGGAGATAGCCTCCGCCGGAGTTAAAGGTAGCAGCGACACCGGAGGACTTGTAGGCTGGTCAAATAATAGCAGCATTTCAAATTGCTTCTCAACAGGTAATGTCAGCGGAGGTTTTAGCGTCGGCGGTCTCGTCGGATATTTGTACAACAGCAATGCCACAAAATGCTATGCTACAGGCAATATCAGCGGTCATTATTACATTGGCGGCTTAGTTGGGCAGCAATACAATTCCGGCTATAGCGGCGCTATCACAAGCTGTTACGCCAGAGGCAACGTCATCGTTGACAGCGAAAAGGCCGGAGGGCTGGTTGGACAGCAGAATTCCAGCAGCAACAGCAGCAGCGCAATCACAAACTGTTACGCGACGGGCAATGTCAGCGGTCTTGTTTCCGGCGGATTGGTGGGAGAGCAGTACGCCCTTTCCAATAATGGCGTAAATACAATCACAAACAGCTACGCCACGGGCAATGCCAGCGGCTATAATCTTATTGGCGGTTTGGTAGGAAGACAATATGCCTACAACGGCGGCAGTAACAAAATCACAAATTGTTATGCCACAGGTAATACTATCTGTAGCAATAATACCGGCGCAATAGCGGGATGGCAAGTAAGTGCCAGTAACGGCTCCGACTCCATCGTAAACAGCTATCGCTATCAGCTCGCAAAGATAAACGGCGTCGCGCGAGCGGAAAACACGCCAAACGGCATCCACGGCGGCATCAAAACTGCAAGCCAACTTAAGACGCAATCGACATATACGGGCTGGGCGTTTAATACTACAGCGTGGCAGTGGGATAGCAGAGGCTTTCCAAAGTTGAACATGGGAACGGAAAACAACCCTTTCTCTTTCTAGTAATCAAAGCAAAAACGAACCGGATACCGATATCCGGTTCGTTTTTTTAAGGAAGCTCAGCTTATGCTGAGATAATATCATTTGACTCTGTCAAAGTTTGTGAAGCTATAACATTAACGGAACATGCGCCAAATAGCTGCCGTCAGTAATTGTTGCAGTTCCGCCTCCAACTGCCCTTACAAGCCCGCCCTGAGTGACTGTAGCAACAGCAATCATATTGATTTCTGGAACTTGCTTTAAACCTTTTCGTATTCGTCCGGTTTTAGTTTCTTGCCTGTATCCCCTATATCCAGTCGTTTTAGTCGAATCATTGTACTTGGTTTTTTGCATTCATAACAAAAATGATTGTCATGTAGGATGTCTTTTCTTGAACAGCCCGGGGTTTCACATATATAAGTTGACATTAATTTCCCTCCATTATTTTGTGTTTTAAAAATGAATACTAATATCCCATCTTACTTTGCATTTCACGTTTAAGCTGATCAAGCTGGTTTATCCTCATCCGAAGACCGTCTTTGTAAGCTACTATAATCTCGGGGTTTGGGTGGTGCTCAGCCAGAAAAATCGCTGTGTTTCCACTATTATTCTTCTCGTAGATATTCGCGCCGCTTAAAATAAGAGCTTTAGTAACTTCCGGGTTTGGGTTATTCAAAACTGCATGCATAAGCGGCGTCATTCCATTACTACACTTAGCATTTATATTTGCATCTTTGAAAGCTGTAATAATCTTAGGATTAGGGTTTCCACCTGCTGCCAGAATAAGCGCAGTCGCTCCATCTTCATTCACCGCATTGACTTTAGCGCCACCTTTAATAAGAGCTGTTATTACTTCCGGGTTTGAGTTGAACCGCGCGGCTAACATAAGCGGCGTAGTTCCATTTGCATATCCTTTGTCAACTTTTGCTCCGGCATTGATAAGAGCTGTTATCACTTCAGGATTCGAGTTACTCGTAGCTGCAATCATAAGCGCTGTATTTCCATCATTACCCGAAACGTTGACATCTGCTTTTTCATTTATGAGAACTTTTATCACTTCATGATTTGGGTTGGCCGCTGCCGCAATAAGAGCTGTCCATCCATCGTTATTCACCTCTTTGATATCAGCGCCTGCTTTGATAAGAGTTCTTATCACTTCAGGATCGGAGTTAATGATTGCTGCAAGCATAAGCGCTGTGTTACGTCTTTCATCCCTTGCTTCTTTCACTTTTGCTCCGTTTTTAATAGCGTCATTAATCTGCTGCAAAGAACCAGTATAACAAATATTTAGAAAATCTGAATCGTTCATTGAATACACTTTCCTCTCTCATTTTATTTTGTATTAATGCTTAATATTTCAATATTCACTTAGATGATCTTGCTTGGTGCGGGGGGTTCTCCTTTCTCCTGTTGCTTTATCTCATTTGGTCATTTTTGACGAGCCGCTGAAGGGCAATTGCTAAAACACTATTATAAGCGAAGTCCGCTCGTACGCTTAGCATAACTTATACAACTTGGACAACCGCCGTTTATTTCTAAATTATGTATTATTATGTCGTACACCATAACACGAAACATAGGATTATTTAAACCATGATCAATCCAATACTCAATACTATATTCAGAGATTGAGCCATTGCTATAAACGGTGCGAATCTTAAGGCATGAACTACAAAAGCAATTTTTGTCTAATACTGGCATATTAATTCCACTCGCTTTCGACCTTGTTTAGTTTTTTTGATTATTTCTATCTTTGCTCATTTATTTTGAATTAATGCTTAATATTCACTTGGATGATCTCGCTTGGTAATGGTTACATTTCAAGACAAACTACGCAACCTGAACATGACGATGGTAAACCATAGTCGTTGGGAATGTGAAATTCTCCAACCTTATTGCCCTCGGTATCGTAAACAAAAAAGAGCCCATTAATATGAATATAAGGCTCTCTTGCAATGTATTTTGTGGGCGCCATCCATTCGCTGAGCTCAAGCGCTCCAGCCCATCCTTCACTGACATCGTACCATCTATTATTTATATTCACTCGCTTTGGTATTTGCTTTTCACGTAAACTCATTCGTTCTTAATCACGCCTTTTGTTTTTTAACGCAATTGTCGCAGATTCAAAATATATATTCAATGACAAACAACTGGGCTGGACACCCTGTCTGTATGATTCTATTACAATATTCCTTGTTCCCTTGCTTTTTGTTTAAGATGACTTATATCAAAGACCTGCATTTTTGTTAAAAGCTGTACCATCTCCTTTTTGCATTTTACGCATCTTCCGCCATTGCCTCCAAATTCGTCAACATGCTGATTTTTAAAATTTTCGCAATCCTCATTTACGCAATAATAGTGAGTTGCCATATTAATCCTCTCTTTTCAATAACCTGTTTTACTTTATGACAATAACAGGCGTCCAGCACAATTGTTAATACTATCCTTTCAAAAACGGAATACTATATATCCTTTTTGAAGTGGGTTTATTCCCCACTAATATTCATACCGCCATATTTTCTTTGTTTATGAGTCTATTGACAGGATTTGCATTCTTTAAAAATTAATCCGCTTAGTTTTCCGCCGCATTTCATGCATAAACCCTGCGCTTTCCATTGCGCTAGTTTTTCTTTTATCAAGCGCTTCTCTTCTGTTTCAGGACCTATATCCCAATTTCTGATATTACACTGCCCATTCTCATTGCTCCCGTCTGCGACAACCGTTCCGTCCGCTTTCAAACCCACTACGTGATTACCTCCAGCAGCGATAGCAACAATATCTCGCCATCCGCCGACATTACAATTAGCATGTTTCCAATTATCTGAATTTTTCGATGAAGTATCAACTAAATATCTCCCCGACGCGACAACCGTGCCGTCGGATTTCAAGCCGAATGTATTACCACTACAAGCGTCTATTGCGATAATATCACTCCAGTTGCCGATATCAGTCGAATATTCTCCGGTTCCGGTAGTAACTACTGTTCCGTCCGCTTTCAACCCAACAGTGCTATAACCACCAGAAGCAATTGCTACAATATTTCGCCAGCCGCTGACAACAACATTTTGCTTATCGTCTGTAGTAATTACTGTGCCATCGTGTTTCAAGCCAACAATATGTTCACTCCCGGCAGCAATATCAATAATCTCATTTACCCAGTTTTTGGCTAAACTCCAAATCTCTTCGCATTCTATACCACCCATCAATATTTCCCCTTTAGTTTTGCAAATTACAAAATTACTCCCAACGTGAACCGCAGTGACATGCTTCCAATTGCTGACATCTAACTCAACATGACTATAATATTTACTACTGTAAAAGCTAATTTTATTACTTAATAGTTTACCGGTAGATAATAATCCAAATGTAAAATGATCACCGGCAAAAACCGCGACATTATTCCGCCAAGTTTTGACATTACATTGTCCATAAGTACGATCCCCAGCCGCAACTACCGTACCGTCTGATTTCAAGCCCACTGTGTGTTCATAACCGGCAGCAATATAGCCTTTGAACTTAGCAATGCGTTCTCGTTCTATTCGCATGCGTTCTTCTTGTTCCCATTTTCGTTCTAGTTCTTTTCGTACGAGTTTAATTCGCTCTTCTTCTTTTCGTTTTGGTTCCTCGTTATATTTTTCCAGTTTAGCGCGATAATCTGCGTCAGCAAAACGCAATGCCTTCATGTAATCAGGCATTTTTTCCAGTGACGCTTCCTGATTAATTAAGCAAGCCTCGTTTTTGATCATCAATTCAGCGCAAAGTTTCCCAACATATGCCGGAGCATACTCTGGGTCTAAATCCAATATTCGCTCGCAATATTCTTTTGCCTTACTAAAATCATCGTCTTTTAAAAACAGTAAAACTCGCTTGTAAAGCGACTCTATCTCCTGTGTAGCAACCTTAGTGTTTGATTCAATACCGGTTATGTTTTTCGTTGTCATTGTTGATTTTTCCTTTCTTAAGTTATTGTTAATGCGGTGAATCCGCTGAATTTCATATGCTGAAACATAGCATCAACCTCATATCAAGCATTTGTTTTATAAAGCTTCTATCAGTAATAGAAGAGAAAACAATAAAGGCTAAAAGCGCATATTTACGAATTCATTGATGCAAAATCCCCTTTCGATAAAATCAATTTGTCAAGAAATGAAAACAAGCAATCAGTAAGCTAATGACGCCATCCGGACGCCTTACCTTGCGGTTATTTATGAAATATGAATACTTTAGGACGACAAAGTCTAAATACCTGTACTTTTTTAGAAATGTCTTTTTGAGAGAAAATTTTTCTAAAAAGCAAAAATCTGAGTGAAGCATTAAAATAGAATAATATTCAAAAAAATATTGTATTATAACGATTTTTAAGTTATACTTAAGATTGGTAAATTTATCTTTGGGGAGAATAATAAATGAGCTATATCAAAGTACACCTTTTTATAGCTCATTGTCTTTTTCTGCCATTTCGCCACTCGCGTAAACGGTTGTAGAATGTGGCTTGCTTAAGGCCAGTTTGGTTCAAAACTTCCGAAATATGCAGTTTTCCGTGTTCCCATAGTTTCACTATCTCGCCAAAATTCTCCGAGGGCTTTTTTATAGGGCGACCAAAGCGGACTCCACGCGCTTTTGCGGCTGCGATCCCTTCAGCTTGCCGCTTCTGGATGTTCTCGCGCTCGTTTTGCGCCACGAATGATAATATTTGAAGCACAATGTCAGCAATAAAAGTTCCCATTAAATCCTTTCCCCGCCTTGTATCCAGCAGCGGCATGTCAATCACTGCGATATCCACGCCGTTTACCTTCGTGAGGATACGCCACTGGTTTTGGATTTCGTTATAGTTTCGCCCAAGCCGGTCAATGCTCTTTATGTAGAGTACGTCGCCAGCCCTCAGTCTTTTTGTAAGCGCCTCGTAAGCAGGGCGTTTAAAGTCTTTGCCCGATTGCTTGTCCGTAAAGATTCGCGCCGGGGGTATATCCAGCTCTTTCATGGCAAGCACCTGTCTGTCCTCGTTTTGATCCGTACTCGAAACTCGGACATAGCCGTATATCGCCATTGAATCAGCTCCTTTCAAAATACGGCTGGCGCTTTCTTGCTGATGACTAATAACGCCCCTTCCTGTTTTAGTCTCATCATTTAAACAAAGGCATATTAGCTGACTTTACGTCACATTTCAACTAAAAAATACCATTATTCTTGGCAAATGCCTCGTTGTAATATTGTTAAGCTATAAAAATGTGCATGTTAATAGAACGGACTCGAAAAACTCGGGAAGAATATGTCCTCCTTTGAAATCCATGCGCGAGTATGTTAAACTCTTGGCGAAAGGTTAGGTGGTATCTACATGGACAACAAAAAGCCATTACTGCCAACGACTATGAGGTTATGGAGATGCTGGCGGAGAGAAGCCCGCAAATGAGAAAAGCCGTCGGAGTACTGAAAGAGCTGTCGGCAGACGAGATAACCCGTATGCTTTTCGAGAAGCGCGAGATAGCAAGGATGGATTATGAATCTATGAGAGATGGGGCATTGCGCGAGGCTGATGAAAAATGGCAGAACATAGTTGCGGACAAGGATGCCGCACTTGCGGACAAGGATGCCGCACTCGCGGACAAGGACGCCGCACTCGCGGACAAGGATGCTCTTATCGCGGAACTCCGCGCGCGTCTTAGTGAAGACAAATAAACTTGATGAGACGGGGCGTTTGCCATAAGGGAAAACGCCCTTTTACATCTGAAACCGCTCTAACGGCTAATATAAAGAAATGCGCCGGAAGGGCCCTTTTCTACTGTGCCAATTGCGGGGAAGGGCAGGTGCGAACCTGCTACGGGCAGTTTTTCCGCTATGGCTTTTTCCATGAAACTAACACGCGTTACGGCTGATTTTTCGGGGTCCATATCAAATTGGGCGCTCATGTCAGGGCGTGGGAATTGAAGCGCCGCAGCGTGTACGATATCGCCCCAGAAAAGCATTTTTTCTCCGTCAGATTCCAGCAGGAACGCTGTTTGTCCCGGCGTGTGCCCTGTGGCGTCAATAGCCTTGATGCCGGGGGCTACTTCCGAGTCGAATTCAAAAGTGCCCGACGAGTCGCCGTAAAGCCCGAGAATATTCCTCGCCATCTCGAATCCTGCTTTACGATTTGGAAAAAGCTCAACAGATTTTTCGTCTATCCAAAAATCATGCTCAATCCGGGAGGACAAAACGCGCGCCGACGGAAACGCCTTCTCGCCGTCCCAGAGTAGTCCTCCTATGTGGTCGCCGTGCATATGCGTTATCAGAATTAGGGTGATTTCATCGTGGGCTACGCCAATGCTCTTTAGCCCTTCGCCAAGGCGACTGGCGCGTTCGCCCGATGGCGTGCCCATGCCCGCGTCAACTAAAATAGTCTCTTCTCCTATTTTGATAAGAAATGTCATTGTTGACGACGGGGCTTTGCCGGACGGCACATGCAAGGATAAAATACTTGGATCGACGTCCCCAAAAACGTTCAAATCCCTTTCGCTTATGGAGTCGGCAATAGCCCAAACCGTGGCTTTTCCGACAGTGAACTCCGCAACGTTATCCGCTGCCGCCGAAGCGACATTGTTCTGCGCGAAAATTATTAGCATAACAACTAAAAAAGTGAAAATTAATGAATAACGCAACAAAACTACCTCCTATGCTGTTAAATTTAAAAATATTTGCTAGTTGAAAAATAGCGCGATTATCACATATGTAAAAAATGTCAAATATTAAACGCCTAATAATTATATTCCAATTCTTAGTAAAACAAAACAGCGCGCACTAAAGAGGCGCGATACAATGCATCGCGCCTCTTTAATGCGTAGTTTATTTAGCTCTAATACCCCCGCCGAGCGGCGAAGAGTGGATCAGTTCGGCTAGCGTGGAGGGTTAAAACCCGCTCTATCTAGTCTCGCTTTATTATCTGCCGCCCAGCATTTTTACGTTAGTGCTGGTTGTTTTAGATGAATCAAGCTTAAAATGGGATAGCAGATCATCCAATTCCTTGGAGTATCTTGACATGGCTTCCGCTTGTTTTGCGACGCCTTCTGTCGCCATAGCAGCTTCATCAGTCGCGCGATGAATTCCCGTTACTGTTCCAACCATTTCAACCGAAGACTTAGTAGCGCTATCGATAGATAAAGCCACTTCCCTACAGGATGCAGCTTGCTCTTCCGCAATAGCGGCGATGTTTTGGATGGAATCGTTAGCTTTTTGTATCTGGTCCATAGTATCGTTCAGTTCGTCCAAAGCCTCGCCCGCGTGTTCAAGAGTCAATGCGAGGGTTCGTCCCGCCTCGGTTGTAACTTTGATGCTTTCCTGCGCGCCGGTTTGCAGTTCCTGAATGATTCCATTCACGCTATTAGCAGCGCGCGCGGATTCCTCCGCAAGCTTGCGAACTTCTTCGGCAACAACGGCAAATCCGCGTCCTACCTCGCCGGCCCGCGCCGCCTCTATTGCGGCGTTTAGAGCTAGAAGATTCGTCTGATCTGCAATTCCCGTTATAACCGAAACAAAGCTGCTGACGTTTTCTACAGACGAAACCAATTGCTTCGTTTTATCTTCGCTTTCCTTGGCGTTTTTATCCACGTTGCGCATTCCTTCTATAACGCCGCGCACCGTATTAATAGCTTTATTTGAGACTTTCGTCGTCTGCGCAATGAAATCGGCGCTGTCAGTCGCAGACTTAGCCACAGTATCGGCGCCGCTGCTCATTTCCTCAACTCCGGCATTGCTTTCTTCCAATGCTGAGCCGTTTGATTCGCTCAACGCGCTTACTTGTGAAACAGACGCCCTTATTTCCTCCATAGCCGCGTTTGTCTCCTCAGAAATAGCGGAGAGGTCGCTCGCTCCATCAGTGAGACTTTTTGCTAAATTCACGACGTGCATCATTGCTGCATTTTGGGCATTCACCATTTCAGCTAACGCAATGACCATGTTTCCCATCTCATCTCCGCCATCATATCCAAAGTCAGCCTTTTTAATTGTCATGTCGCCTTCTCCGATTCGTCTGGACAGGTTGACTATTTTGTTTAGCGGCTTGGAAATGCTTCGCGCGATGAGCGTAGCTACCAGGAACCCTAAAATAAGGCTGCAGACTGTTGCCAAAAGCATTACGTTCATAGCCAGTGTTAGATCTACGGAGTTTTCTCCTGAAATTCTTCTGACGCGATCGACGGCAAAATCAGCGGCGACTATACACTCTCTTAGACAAGCAAGCATTAGCGGATCACGGTCTTTATGAGCTTGTTCCAGTTCTGCGCATATTCGCCTGAGATCTGTCAGAGATTTCTCGTAGTTTTCAATTTGCAACAAAGCGCCCTCGAACACTTCTTTATCTTCGGGATTTGTGAAAAAAGGTTTCATGTTCTCCGCATCTTTATACAAGTCTTGCACTTTGTTGACGATTTCCAGCATTCTATTGATATCTCCGCCGGAATTTACTTCCGCGATTACCTGCCAGACGTCGCGACGTATGGTCGCGGTTTTCTCCAAGAGCATGGCGCAGAGTTCCATTGCGTCTATCAATTCATAAGTATGAGTTGGTTGTATCCTGGAGTTTAGCAACTGCACACTGGATTTTACGCTGTTATTCAGCTTTACTAACATCTTCTCAACGGCGTTGGCTGAGCCTCTCCCCGACTCGGCAAGCGAATCCAGCGTCGCCTTCTTCTGTTCAATTAAGGCAACCGCTTTGGTTACATTGTGTACATAATCTTCCGTCAACGGGGCTACCACATTAATTACATGCGCCGGAGCTCGAAGATCCGGATGCGCTTTACTCATTTCGATAAGATCATTCTTAATCTTATCAGCCTTTGTCAATTGATCCATGAAAGCAGCAATCGCCTCCTGGCTTTCTTTATATTGTAAGTCGCGCGTAGTCTGGAACACTCCATTGGCTTCTCTATAAAATGCAGTTGCCAAATCCAGCGATTGCATAACCTCGTTGGCAAGGAAATTACTTTTCTCCTCAACAATTTTAATGTAATACCATGTTAAGCAAACAGATAGCGAAAACACAAGCAAAATCAGCCCAAATCCAAACAACAGCTTTTTGCTGATTTTCAGATTTCTCCATAACTTAAACATTTAACCATCTCCTCTGCGTTCTAACCATATAGTCGTATGTCTTTTTTTCGGTCGTATGTTTAAGTTTATTATCGGTTATATGCTTATGTTTTTATTAATTGTTTCAGAACGTCCTCGTATGAAAAAAATCCAGGTTTTGCATCCAATGCGAACTCAGCCGCTTTAAGCGCTCCAAGGGCAAATACTGTTCGCGATATCGCGCGATGAGAAAAAGATAAAACTTCGCCATCGTTTGAGAATTCAACTGTATGATCGCCCGGAACTCCGCCAATCCTTAACGAGTGAATGTCGCATCCTTTTCGCTTATCGTCTCCCGCAAATATCGCGTCGCGCAGCAGGATCGCGGTTCCCGACGGGGCGTCCTTCTTTTTGTTATGGTGGATCTCCACAATTTCAGAATCCCAATCGCTAAACATAGCGGAGAATTCGCGCAGTATTATTTTCAGAACATTTATTCCGGTTGCAAAGTTATAGCTTTGAATCACTGCAACATTTTCTGATAGTTTTTTTAGTTTCTCCAGGTGATCCTCTTTAAGCCCTGTCGTTCCTATTACCAGGGATGCACCATGTTCTGCGCAAAGTTCTACAGTGTTGTCAATCGACGCGGGGAGCGCGAAATTTATTATCACCTGAGGATGCTCGTTATGCGCCTGTATTCCATGTTCATCCGCAAGCAATACGGATGTATGTCCGTTAATATCAAATAAGGACATGATTTCACGTCCCATTCGACCTGAATAACCTATAATTCCATAATTCATATCAAATCAACTCCTCAGCTATCTGAACTGCGTTTGTTGCTGCGCCTTTACGCACTTGATCTCCGCACACCCAGAGGACAAGCCCGTTTCCGTTATTATTACTAAGGTCTTTTCGTATGCGTCCAACAAATACCATATCTTGATCTGATGTTTCAATTGGCATAGGATAACGTTCGTTTAACGGTTCATCAACAACGCGTACTCCCGGAGCAGCTAAAAGAATTTCCCGGGCGGCTTCCGGAGTTATTGGTCTCTCGGTTTCTATGGTCAACGCTTCTGAATGACTTCGAAAAACCGGTACCCGTACGCATGTACAACTAACCTGAAGATGAGGAACGTGCATTATCTTGCGGGATTCATTCTGCATTTTCAGTTCCTCTTTAGTGTAAAAGTTATCAGTGTTAAAGCTGTCTATTCTGGGAATCAAGTTAAAAGCTATCTGATATGGAAACACTGAATTTTCCATGGCGCCGCCTTCCGCAAATGAACGTACCTGTCCCTCAAGCTCTGTGATTCCAGCGGCGCCAGCGCCGCTTACAGCTTGATATGTTGAAGCAATGAGTCTTTTTAGCCCGAATTCGCGATGCAAAGGCGCCAGAGCCATCAAAGCTATTATCGTAGAACAGTTGGGGTTAGCTATAATGCCTTTATGTAAAGCTATATCTTCAGGATTGACTTCCGGTATTACAAGAGGCACATCGTCATCCATTCGAAACGCGCTGCTGTTGTCGATGACAACAGCTCCGCGCTTTGAGGCTTCCAGGGAAAACACCCGGCTTATATCCCCCTCTACAGCGGAAAGCACAATATCAATGCCATCGAAGCTTTCCGGCGATGCCATGTCAACTGCATACTCTTTGCCTTTCCAATTTATGCTTCGCCCTGCGCGCGAACCAAGCAGCCGTAATTCGGAGATAGGGAAGTTGCGCTCTTCAAGGATTTTAAGCATTTCAGCTCCAACGGCGCCTGTTGCTCCCAATACTGCTACTTTTTTGCCTCTGTCAGCCATAATTAGATCAACCCGCACTCTTTCATATCAGCGTCAATTTGATTCCTGCATTTTTCAGTTGCGGGAACAAGCGGCAGCCGAAGGATGTTTTTGCAGAAACCCAGTTTGTGTACTCCATATTTGACAGGGATCGGGTTTGTCTCCATGAAAAGGTTTTTCATAAGAGGGAAAAGCTTAAGATGAAGCTCTCTAGCTCTTGCTACATTTCCTGAAAGAGCTTCTCGTATCATATCTGAAGTAGCGCGCGGCGCTATATTTGATAATACTGAGATGACTCCCTGTCCACCGGCGTTCACCAGATGAAATGCCTGATCGTCGTTTCCTGAAAGTACGCTAAAGTCGGGGCGTACATTATGAATTTTACGCAGCAATTCGTCCACTTGCGCCTGAATCCCCGCAGCTTCCTTAAGGGCGGCTATACTCTTAAACGCCGCAAGCCGAAGCACTGTATCCGGAAGAATATTTACGCCTGTACGCGAAGGTACATTGTAAATTATTATTGGTATGGAGATAGCTTCCGCCACTGCCTTGAAATGCTGGTATAGCCCTTCTTGAGTAGGTTTGTTGTAGTATGGAGTAACAACAAGCACGCCATTTGCGCCAAGTTCTTGCGCTTTAACGCTGTTTTCTACTGCTACCGCAGTTGAATTTGAACTTGTTCCAACAACCACTGGCACTCTTCCGTTGACCTTTTTTATAAAGAACTTAATCAGTTCTTCTCGCTCAGTCCCTAAAACGGTAGGCGACTCTCCGGTGGTGCCTAGTACAAGTAAAAACTCTACTTTCTGCTCGATCTGCCAATCAATTAAACGACTAAAATTATCGTAGTCAACGCCGTTTTCATTGAATGGGGTAACAATAGCAGTTCCTGTCCCTTTGAATGTCATTTTACTCTCATCCTTTCATATAGATATTTTTGCTATTTTACCAGTAAAATTTATTTTTGAACTAGTAAATTTTATTATCATACAAATTAATTTATACAACGTTTCGTAAAACCACGCCCTTTAGAATGAGGATATAAAGAACAGCTACCGGTCTGCCAGTCCGGCAGGCGGGCGGTAGATAGGTACATGACGGGATCGCTATTGTAAATTAATCACAACAATCGTGTAATTGTGAAGCAGCGCATTGATAATATCGTCGATTTTCATTAACCATTCATAATATTTTGTGGTATCATATTTAAGATGTGGCTAAATTATTTTGAAGGGAAGAGTGGAATTGAATTTGTGCATAACTAATTCTTTCATTGCATATTTTCACGAGAAACATTATTCTTTAATTAATTTAGTTTATATTTTTCTACGAATATAGTTATTCAGCCGTTGCCCCCAAAGGCGGCGGCTTTTTTTTTGCGTAGTTTAAATTTTGATACTAATGACGAATTGCAATAAAACCAAACATGGAGGACAAAATGAAGGACAAAATTATTCTCGCGCTTGACTTGACAAACGTAATCGAAGCTCTTGAGCTTGCGGATGAACTGAGAGGAGGATTGTCTCATATCAAAATTGGACACCAGCTTTACGCTCAGGGTGGAATGGCGTTCGTGAAAAAGATAATGCAAATGGGGCACAACGTGTTTCTTGACCTTAAGCTCCATGATATCCCAAACACTGTACGCATGGCAGTTGAAGAACTGTCGTCGCATGGACTCTGGGCATTATCTATTCATTCTTCCGGCGGAAAGAAAATGCTCGAAGAAGCGCGCAAAGCCACAGAACGCGCCGGAGTTAGCACAAAGCTTCTTGCGATAAGCGTGCTTACAAGTTTTTCACAAGAAGTATGGCAGGAGGTAAACCCAAATAGCACGATACAGGAAGCGCTTTTAGCCCGAGCAAGAGTTGTAACGGAAGCCGGTATTCATGGAATGGTTTGCTCTCCACTTGATCTTCCAATAGTAATGCCAATACTTCAAAACAAAGTAACGACAGTTATTCCGGGAGTACGACTAATTGCAGGCGGCGCCGCAAAGGATGATCAGGAACGCGCCGCGACCCCTGAGCGCGCAATTTCATCCGGCGCAGATTATATAGTGGTGGGTCGTCCGATTTTGGAGGCTCAAGATAGGATTGCGGCAATAGAGGAGATAGCCGCCGATATGGCAAAAGGTAAAAAGCATACCGAGTTGTAATCGTACGTTTTGGTATCGCACAATATAAAGGGAAGGGTTGAAATAGAACAATGGACAAACTCGAACAATTAAAAGAAATGATGAGAAAGAGCGGAGCTCACCTTGAAGGACACTTCAGGTTGTCATCCGGGCTTCATAGCGGAAATTACATGCAATGCGCGCGACTCCTGGCTATACCGGAATATGCCGCTTTTGCAGGCGGTATGCTTGCGGAAAAGCTGCGCGAATTAAAACCTGATTTTGTAACCGCGCCGGCAATTGGCGGCTTGATAATAGGGCATGAAGTTGCCCGCGCGCTTAACATTCCGTTTTTGTTTTGCGAAAGGGATGATGCAAGAGCAATGAAAATCCGGCGTTTTGATTTTCCTGAGAATTCGTCCGCCGTTGTCGTGGAGGACGTAATAACGACAGGCGGGTCGACCATGGAAGTGGGAAAAGTTTTGCAGGATAATGGAGTTGAATGGCGCGGGAGCGGAGTTATTGTAAATCGAAGCGGAGGCAAGCACGAACTGCCGGGCGAGCCGGTCTCGTTGTGGGATGTAAACTTTGAGATATGGCAGCCTGAAAACTGCCCTCTGTGCGCAAAAGGTTTACCTGTCGTAAAACCGGGAAGCAGGTAATACAGTGGTTAGTGGTTAGTGGTCAGAAAAGACTTAGAACCGCTTTTGTCTTTGCTTTTGCCTAAACACTAAATCATAAACACTATTGATGCGCTCATGAAAAATTTACTAATAAAAAATGTACGAATAGTGGATGCGCAGACCGATTTTTTCGGGCAGCTCATCGTGAAAGACGGATTATTTTATGAAATCAGGCAAAATGACGCCCAACACGCGGGCGATTATACCGTGATTGATGGCGCCGGGCATGTTCTTATGCCGGCTTTTACAGACCTTCATGCTCATTTCAGAGAGCCGGGGTTTACATATAAAGAGGATATTGAATCCGGGAGCAGGGCTGCCGTGAGAGGAGGATACACGACAGTCGTTCTAATGGCGAATACAAATCCGGTTTGTAGCTCAATGGATATTGTAAATCAAGTAGTACACAGAGCAAAAGAAATTGGTTTAGTAGATGTATTCCAGGTGGTATCAATTACTGACGGCATGAAAGGCGAAAGTATATCTCATTTAAAGCGCATTGGCGACACGGTAAAATTTGTCTCGGATGACGGAAAGGGCGTTATGGACGACCGGCTTATGGAAGAAACCCTCGTCATGTCAAAAGATAAAGGCTTTGTCGTTATATCCCATGCCGAAGATGGTCGTTACTCGGCGTCTGACATGAGGTTAGCTGAAAACAGCATGACCAGAAGGGATATCGAAGCTTGCGTGAAAACCGGCGGAAGGCTTCATCTTGCGCATGTAAGCGCCAAAGAAGCCATGGAAATGATTATCGAGGCGAAGGATAGGGGCGCGCGCATCTCCTGCGAAGTAACGCCGCATCATATTTACGCTACGGATGAAATTGTTTATAGAGTGAATCCTCCCCTCAGAAAGCCTGACGATACTACCAGCCTTATCAACGCTATTGTAAATGGGTACGTTGACGCGATAGCCACCGATCACGCTCCTCATACAGAAGCTGATAAAGCGGGCGGCGCGCCAGGGATTTCAGGCATAGAGACCGCATTTCAGTTGTGTTTAACTAAATTGGTAAAAGAAAGCTGCGCTATAAGCCTTAATAAACTTTCCGAACTCATGTCATATAATCCTTCAAGAATAGCGGGAGTGAATAAAGGACTGATAAAACAAGGATATGAAGCGGATTTTGTTATAGTTGACGAAAATATAAGCGCAAAGATTAATGTTGCTGAATTTGAGTCAAAAGGGAAGAATTCTCCATTTGATGGCGCTTGCGTATTCGGCTTGATTCTCATGACCGTGAAGAAAGGGAACGTAGTTTATAAAAAGAAAGGTATGATCTAATTCATGTTAAAAGGAAGACATCTGATTGATCCTATGGATTTCTCGCTATCGGAAAAAGACGAGATAATGGACCTTGCTGACAAAATAATCATGAATCCCAAGCTTTATGCGGATGTATGCAAAGGGTACATATTGGCTACTTTATTTTATGAACCAAGCACCAGAACAAGACTCAGCTTTGAAGCCGCAATGCTCAGGCTCGGCGGGAGCGTGATGGGTTTTTCTTCTGCGGAGTCAAGTTCCGCAGCTAAAGGAGAATCCGTAGCGGATACGGTAAAAACAATATCAAGCTATGCCGACATATGCGCGATGAGACACCCCAAAGAGGGAGCTCCAAAAATTGCCGCGATGTACTCCGACGTCCCGATAATAAACGGAGGGGACGGAGGACATCAACATCCTACGCAAACGCTTACGGATCTTTTGACGATACGTTCAATAAAAGGTCGCTTATCAAATCTTACCGTAGGCTTCTGCGGAGATTTAAAATTTGGAAGGACTGTCCACTCGCTTATTAAAGCTTTATCAGGATACGAAAACATTAAACTTGTGCTTGTTTCGCCGGAAGAACTCAAAGTCCCCGATTACATAAAGGAAGAAATCCAGCTAAAGAACATAGATTTTGTTGAAGTAGACAAGCTTGAGGAGATAATGCCAAGTTTGGATGTTCTATATATGACCAGAGTTCAAAAAGAGAGATTCTTTAACGAAGAGGATTATATAAGGCTAAAAGACACTTATATACTGGATCTGAAAAAACTTGAACACGCTAAAGACGATATGATAATAATGCACCCGTTGCCAAGGGTTAACGAGATAGCGATGGAGGTTGACAAAGATAATAGAGCGGCTTATTTCAAGCAGGTGAAATACGGGATGTTTGTGAGAATGAGCTTGATAATGAAATTATTGGGGGTGTCAATTAATGATTAACATAGACAGCATAGAAAAAGGAATCGTAATCGACCATATAAAAGCCGGAAGGGGAATGCACATTTATAATTACCTGAAACTTGGCGAGCTTGAAAGTTGCGTGGCTCTCATTAAAAATGTGAAAAGTAAAAAGCATGGAAAAAAAGATATAATAAAGATTGACGGTATTATTGATATAAACCTTGAAGTGCTGGGATTCATAGATCCAAACGCGACAGTAAACATAGTTGAGGGTGAAGATATAATTAAAAAAAAGCTCAAGCTTCCCAACACAGTTGTTGACGTGGTGAAGTGCAAAAACCCCAGGTGTATAACATCGGTTGAGAACGAAATTAAACACGAGTTCAGGCTCACAAATGTTGAAAAAGGAAGCTATAGGTGCATATATTGCGATTCGATTTACAACGCGGGATGAAGGCAATTTACAATGCGCAATTTATAATTTACAATGTACAATGTACAATGCACAATGCAGCCCTAATTTGTTGTAGAGACAAGGCATGCCTTGTCTCTACTAGTTAATAATATTAACCGGGTGATATTAACCAGGTGATATTAACCAGGTGATATTAACCAGGTGGCATTGTTGCGGTCTGCGCCGCTCGTATTTCATATACGCTATACTACGCTCAATTTTGCCTCGGATACATCCGATTTACTTAAGTAAGAATTGCGCGCGGGGGATGTTATTTAAAAAGTGGTTTAATTAAAACGATTTGTTGACTTATCCTGTTGACATCTACACTATAACGGTATATCATTAACGAAACAAAGTTTATATAACTTAACAGTATTTAACTTTATTTTATTGCAAAGTATTATATAATATTAAAAAGTTTCGTTTATGAATTAATCAGCATTTTTGTTTTATCGTCTTAGGGGCAAAATTTGAGGAGGAACATTTTTTATGACGGTATTAGAGCGTATTATGAGCAGTTTTCCAAAGAATAATTTTGGCGATAGCGGCATTGATCATTCTCGTACAGGGCAAGCAAACAGCAACTCTGATTTTTCGGCTTCCCCTTATGGTATTATAGTTACCGGAGACAGTAATTTGCCTCCATTCATAGAAGAATGGGATTAATATAGAGATTAAAACCCTTCAGCATTAACTCTTAATTGTTGTATTCAAATTAACAAACATGTGCTATTCTATAAATTATTCGCATGTTGTGATAATATAGTTCTATTATGAGCGGTCTATTAATTACATTACGAAAAAATCCATTCAGATATTTCGAAAATAATAGTCATGAAAATGTTTTGCTTGGTCATTATGATCGGCTGGAAGTTAGAGAGTCTTTCATATTTCCTGACTTTTATTTTAGTGCGCCTGAAAATAGTAAACCTGCAAAAGATAAACTCCCGAATGATAATGGGTTGATAAATCCGGCTTCATATGGAGAAACCCAGCGGATATATTTGCTTAGGCTTCCGGCTCGGGACGATTTTGAAGAATCGAAAAAGGAAGATATAGAAATTCCGCCAGCTTTTCGTGATTTGCAACCTAAAAGCGGCAAAAATAGCTCTATTCCGTATGATATTGCTCAAAAACGCATTTGTTGCATATCAAAAGATACTTTTATTCCAAGATATTTTACCATTTCACTTTTGTCCTTATCAGAATTTGCGGATTCCTACTTCTCCCGTCTGGCGCCTCGGAGACGTCTGTTTAATAAAATGGAAATACATATAACGCGTTATTTGGAAGAAAATTATAAAGTAAGCTGTCCGCATATATACTTTGAAATCTTTTCATTGATAGGTTCCGGCGATATTGGTATTTTATGGTATACGGAAGATATTACTCTTCCAGCTAAGTGTTTGCAGCAATTAAAGAGTGTTGTTTTTAGCGCTGAAGAGATTCCATTAGTATTCTCAACATACAGCGTTATTACACTGCTTCCCTGCAATAGCCCTAATTTGGCTATATGCAAAGAAGAATATGAAGATGTTTATGTGGACGTTAATATAAATTATAAAGGTAACGCGGACCCGGAATACATCCTGCGTGAATTGGAAAAGAAATTATTAAATAACTACAAAATTGAAGAAAAATGGATGCGGTATGGGAACCACGATACGACTGTAAGGATACCCGCTAACAGAGTTCCTTTAAGCCTTTACTGTCCAAATGAATGCGAATCTGGCAAAGATGGCTTTTATTTGGATTTTCGAAGCAAAATTTTCAGGGATAACTGCCTTCAGGTGTATACAAGGCTTATTTTTCTCAAAGATGATCGTTATGCCGATCGCATACAGATTGATTATGGGGATGAGCAGTACGACGAGTTTAACCATGAGGCAATAGAAAAGTTCAATGAACAAAAAGGACAAAACCCGGACGATGTAAAAAACGCCGAGTTAGAGAAGCTGTCAAAGCTAACTAATGAGATTATTGACCCTGACCTCTATGGAAAAAGAGATAAGAAATACGAAATATTTTTGCGCGCGCCAAACTTACAGGAGTCCATCGCTCAAACCTTTCATGGTTTAACGCGCATCATCACTTCAGGACACAATAATATGTGGTGGACAGATTTATGCGACCAATACAAAGCAGTTATTCTTGCCATCGAACATATGGCAAAACAAGATGAAAAGAGAAAAAATGGAAACAGTCAGGAAACATACGAGGCGATTGTCAGACTTTTGAGAGCTTTGCAACAAACTTACGGTCATATAGAGCAAGGCAGTCGCGCGTTTTTCGATGCGCCGGGAAGCGGATTGTCGTACGCGGGCTCGCACAAACGGGCTATCTGGGCATATTATGGTATAGTAAAGCTATTCATTGAAATCATTTATAGACTGAAAAGAAAAGGCGAACAAAAAAAGCTTATCCCAATCCTTGAATTTCTGGATACGCCGCTAATCGAAAGTACGCCTTATGCTTATGAAAGCGATAGTGAGGAATGCAGCTTATTGATATGCACGTTGCCATATACTTCGCTATACAATATGCCCAAATATATTAGATTTCTTGCCCACGAGCTTTTTCACTATTGCTCGTCCTCCGACAGGTATACCCGGAATCGAATTTTAAGCGTTTACACGATTGCGCAAATGCTTTCTCATTATATGGAATCCGCCATTGCCGCGTCCAAGCCCAAATCCGATTCAAATACTCCGGGTAAATGGACGGGATCCGGTTTTGAGAAATTCATTGGGCAATGTTGCTCAGGAATCGCATTCAGTTTTGTAAACGAAAATTACGACGAAATCATATCAGGTTTATACGATCTCAAGTCTGTCAACACAATCGCAAAGGATTACTTGTATCCTGAAGCCCCTTGGGATATATATTCAGAGCATCTTGCTTCAATGTTCAATTTCCAAAGCTGGAAGAAGATAGAACATCTTTATTGTGTCCGCCCAAGCGTTAATGGCGTATTTCAGTTGTTCCGCAAATGGTGTGGCGATAATGAAAACCTTTCAAAAGAAATTAATAAGTTAATAAGTAATGTTTCTATCGCGTCTATTAAAGAGATAGAGAAAGTAATACAAGACATTGAGGATTTTTGTTCAAAAGATGAAAGCGATTTTACCGAAGCGCTTGAAGAGGTATTCAGGGAGGAAGATGAAAAATCAGATTATTTAGGCGCTATTTTAGCATACGCTTACGGAGAGCTGGAGGCTGGCTGCGATAACTTTATGCGGCAAATAACAAAGCTGGCTCTGAGCGGCGTTCCTAAAAATGTAGCGCAGCAAATCAAAGAAGATGAAAAATATTACTATTTGAACCTTATCGCGGATTATTTGTATGCGCGCGGCTCTAATATTATGGAACTTAAAAAAAATGGAGGCTCTTATTGTATACGCCTTGGAATTCAATTACACCAACTTTTCTTGGAAGACAAGGAATCCATAACGGAGGAGCAGAAAATAGGGATACTATCCGAATGTCTTGGAAAATGGAAAGCTGACAATGAAAGAATAAGAGATAACAGAGATTATGAAAATCGGAATTCAGCGAGAATCAGATTTAGAATAGATGAATGCGTTGACCTGTTTGTTAGTATGTATACGCAATTTGTGGATAAGCGAGGACATCATTTTATTAAATCCAGCGCGTATTGCTTGAGTAACTTTGAATACATCTTCGAGAATATGTTTGAAAGTGAAGGTAATCAGGAACGCGAGAATGACAGCAAAGCTCTTTTTCGATCGCGAGTTAATGTTTTTCGTAGGTTTTCTGAAAAATATTACAAAATACAAAATCAGGATTGGAAGAAAATCAGAAACGTTTTATGTTTTGACTTACATGGCGAATTAATTGAATATTTTAATCGTCAGCACAGTTTTAGAAAGCTCAACGAAATCCATGAAGAAATTGTCAAAGAAAAGTCGGCGTTAAAGCTCTCCGATAAAGCGCAAGAGCGGTTTAGTATTTTGGCAAGCTATGGATTGCATTTTTCTCCGTATTGGAAATATGACGTATATACATTTAAGGACTTTTTCGATAGGTATAGCGAGCTTTCCAAACGATTAATCAACAATGGCGCGAAATTCATCTGGTATCGAGGGATGGAGAATTCTACATTTAAACTTACCCCTTCCCTATATAGGAGCATTCTGAAAATACGTAAAGACAGCAAACCTGTTTTAAATGAAAGAATATCTGATTTCCAACAGATGTATCTTGACCAGTTTATGGCAAGAGTATCGGAATCCTCTGAAATAAACGACCTGCGAATGATGGGAGCTATCGACTGGATTGCGTGTATGCAGCATTATCGAGCTCCGACAAATCTTTTGGACTGGAGCGAGAATTTGTTGATTGCCCTGTATTTCATGTTGGAGCCGTTGATTCTTTCAGAATTAGATAAAAATAAGCCAGATGAGGAAAAAAATTTAGAGATTGAGAAACGTAAAGGTATTTCGTCAACAAATGGCGTGTCATTGTATTTATTTGATCCTATTGCGTATAATACCTTGTGGCTTGAGAAAAAGAGTGCTCAATCCAATCAGATTAAAGATATATATCTATCAAAACGTATGCCGCTTCCAAATCTTTCCATGGCATATAACGCAAATCAATTTGCCGCATATGTTTTGGGAGATCCAAGGGACAAGGTATGCAGTCTTCTTGAAGAAGACAAGTGCGATGGCTGCGCATTTCAAAATCCAATCGCTATTTTAACAGGTCAATCGAATCCGCGTCTCAAGACGCAGGCTGGAACATTTCTGGCTTTTTCGTTGTGCAACGAAACTGATAAGCTAGAAGAAGCCTCAGTTGAATCTTTACAGGAAGAATGGTTGAAAGATAACATTAATCCATTCATGTATAAAATTACGCTAAAAGGCGCCGACGCGCTTGAAGAGATCACAAAATGGACGCTCATGGCTGGAATGAGTACCTATAAAGTATATCCTGATCTACAAAATATCGGTTTGTACGTTAAGGATTCGACAGAATAGAATACATTTGCAGGTTATGATGGATCATGTTAAAATATGAGGTAGAGAAAAAAGAGGGAACGCGCTAACGTCCCCTCGGTTGTAAGCCGAAGCGCGGTGAAGGCTGAACTCTAAAATAAACTTAAAGTTCCATAAAATAAGCCATTCCGGCAAAGGGGCGGCTTATTTTTTAATAAACCTACTGAGTTAAGTTTGGTTTTTGCTGGTTATCGTTTATGTTCCCGCTTAATTTTATTTCTTCCCATTTTTGCTGACGTTCGCGACGAGTTGAAACTGTACCGTAAACAAAAGCTCCGACAACTGGAATCATTGCAGTGAGAATAGTAGCAATACCAACAGCCTCTTTATTGGAAATAACGCAAATTGTACCTCCAATAATAGCTGTTATAACGATGATAAAAGCGGATATTGTTCCCATTAAGCTTCTTATATGACCTGTTTCAAGATGTTTGCTCTCTAATTTTTGACGATGAGTTGACTGTTTCTCAACTAAAGTCATTATTCTGTCTGGTAATGTTGAATCAATACTTGCATATCGCGCCATCTCCGCTGAACTTGGAATCGGTCCATGATAATGCTCGTATTGTGCAGCTATCATAAGGTTCTGTGGTTTCTTTTTATCCTTTGCCATACTATTTTGCTAATGTATTGATAGCTTCACGCATATCTTTACCTATTGCTATGACATCGCTACTGAGCGCCATAGTATCAGCTTCATTGGGTGATCTTGATTCATTGTATTTATGAAGAGTTCCTCCAATATCTATGACCGAAGCAACACCTAAAAGAAAGCTTGGCATATTAAAAAGAAAACTTGTCATTAACTAACCCCTCCTTGTTAATATTTATAAAGATGGAGGTTATCTCCTCCTTTTAAATATTCGGTATAATATTGTTTGGTTTTAGCGATTAATTACGCATATACTACCAATTAATCACTAAAAAGACAATATTCATTGTGTAAGTGAAAATTGACGAGGAGTACGTTTTCTCCTCTAATGGCTAATAACAAAAAAACGGGCTTTCGCCCGCTGTTTTATTACTTTTTGCAATCTCTTAAAACCTCATAAAAACCGTTGGAATCCGGTTTTTGGTCGGGGCGAGAGGATTCGAACCTCCGACCTCTTGGTCCCGAACCAAGCGCGCTAAACCAGGCTGCGCTACGCCCCGTAAAACGAACGAAATTCTATCACTTTAACCGTCAAGAGTCAAATATTAAATCGCTGAATTGTTTAATTACTAATGATGAAAGATTTTGGAAACAGTGTCGCTCTTCACCAACGCATTGATTTGTTGTAATATGTCATTATACTGAATACTGTTTCGAAAACGAATATTTTACAAGGAGGAGGACCATGCAGCTTATAAAAAAGCATCCTATTTTGGAATATCGTCATGGAGAAAAAGTAAGCTTCAACTTTGACGGCAAAGAAATGCAAGGTTTTGAAGGAGAACCGATAGCAATGGCGTTACATGCCAACGGAGTTCGCATCTATCGCGTAACGCCCGAAAAAAAGAGGACACGCGGGTTCTTTTGTGCAATCGGAAAATGTAGCAGTTGTTTTATGGTGGTTGATGGTGTTCCTAACGTACGAACTTGTATAACTCCGCTTAAAAGCGGGATGAATATTGAGACGCAACGCGGAAAGGGGGTCGTCGCCTCATGAGCGTAAAAACAGTTACCGCCGATATCCTCGTTATCGGAGGAGGCGCGGCGGGGTTGAGCGCGGCGGCTGAAGCCGCTTCAACAGGCGCATCCGTGCTAATAATTGAAAGCGACTTGCACCTTGGCGGTCAGCTTGTCAAACAGACCCACAAATTTTTCGGCAGCAAGGATGAATATGCCGGAACGCGCGGATATAAAATAGCGGGCATACTTTTAAATGAAATTGAAGAACATAAAAGCAACGTATCCATTCACACAAATACTACCGTGACCGGTTATTACCCCACAGACGGACTATTCACGGCAATGCGCGGGGAAGATGAATATTTTCACGTATCCGCAAAAAAAACCATAGTAGCGTCAGGCGCGCAAGAACGCCTCATCCCGTTTCCAAATAACGACTTGCCCGGAGTCTACGGCGCCGGCGCCGTGCAAACCATTATGAACGTTTACGGCGTGGCGCCGGGGAACAGAGTGCTTATGGTGGGAGCAGGCAATATAGGGCTGATAGTAAGCTATCAATTGATTCAGGCGGGAGTTGAGATTGCCGCAATTGTCGAAGCAGCTTCGCGAGTAGGAGGGTATTGGGTTCATGCGGCAAAGATTCGCAGACTCGGAGTTCCCATACTACTTCGGCACTCTATAAAAAAGGCGCTCGGAACGGATGTGGTAACGGGCGCGATAATCCACGAGCTTGACGAAAAGTTTTCTCCAACAGGCAAAGAAGCTCAAATAGATTGCGACGTTATATGCCTTGCCGTAGGACTGAGCCCGACGACCGAAATTTTGTCTCAGGCGGGCTGTACTATGCGATATGTGCCGCAGCTTTGCGGATATGTGCCAATGCGAGACAGATTCCTTCGCGCGTCGCATCCGGACTTTTGGGTCGCGGGCGACGCTTCCGGTATCGAAGAAGCAAGCGCGGCAATGGTTGAGGGGCGCATAGCGGGACTTTGTGCCGCAAACAGCCTTGGCTTGCCCGTCGATATGAATAAGCTTGACGAATACGAAGCGCGGCTTGCCGCGCTCCGAGCGGGAGAAGTCAGCGCTAAGATAAGGGAAGGTATAAAATGTGTCTTCTGCGAATCATGGTAGTTACTAGCTAAAACACGCAAAGGAGGATTATTACTTATGACCGAAGAAGAAAGAGCTTATAACAGCGGAGTTCTTACCGACGACCGCAAAGGAAAAAAAGGAGCGGTTCTTCCTCCAAAAGATTTATGGGACAACAAAAAAAACGGACTCGTAATTGTCGAATGCCCGGAGCGTATCCCATGCAATCCGTGCAACACCAGTTGCCCGACCGGCGCCATTATACCTTTTGTGGATATTAATGACGTTCCTGAAATTGAATACAACAAATGCACAGGCTGCGCGATGTGCGTTGCGGCTTGTCCGGGGCTGGCGTGTTTTGTCATAGACATGACGATGAGCGAAGAAGAAGCTCTTTACAAGCTTCCATACGAAATGTTACCGCTGCCGGAAAAAGGAGATAAAGTCAAATGCCTGGACCGGGTAGGTAGGGAAATAGCCGAAGGTACTGTTCAAAACGTTACGGAGCCGCGCAAGGACAGTACGCGTATTATTCACGTATCGGCGCCGAAAAAACTATCAGACGAAATACGCGCGGTTAGGGTGGTGAAATGATATGAGCAATTGCTGCAATGAAAATCATGAAGAGATTTATATCTGCCGTTGCGAGGAGATAACGCTTGAAGAAATCCAACTATGGATAGATAGAGGTTACGATACTTTTAATGAACTAAAGTCCGTTATTCGCGTTGGAATGGGACCATGTCAGGGGCGCGGCTGTCAGGATATAATTCTGAGGGAAATATCAAAAAAGACAGGAAAACCCATATCGGAAATTGAATCCGGAAGAGTTCGTCAGCCTGTAAAGCCAATTCCCATAAAGATTCTTGCTGGAGGTGATGAGTAATGTCAGGTAACGCGGACGTTGCGATTATTGGTGGCGGGATTCTGGGGGCAGCAACTGCATATTATCTTGCAAAATTCGGTATAAAGAATATAGCTGTATTTGAAAAAGACATCATATGCAGCGGGTCAACAGGCGCCTGCGGCGCAGGCATTCGCGCTCAATGGGGGACAGAGATGAATTGTCGGTTGGGGCTTGCCGCGCTTGATATCTTTGAACAGCTTGACGAAGAGCTTGGATTCCCAACAGGGCTTAATCAAGGAGGATACCTTCTGGTAGCTTATAAAGAAACCGAATGGGAAAACCTAAAAAGAGGCGTGACGCTTCAAAATAAATTAGGAGTCAACTCAAAAATTGTCTCTTTGCTGGAAGCGCGCGAGATTTGCCCCGGACTTGCTGCGGACGACGCTATTGGTTTTACTTTTCATGCGCGCGACGGTCATGCCGACCCGTTTCTTACGACAATAGCATATGTGGAGGCGAGCAAAAAGCTTGGCGTTACATATCATAAAAAAACAGAAGTTACGGGAATAATGGTTGAAAACGGCGTCGTTAAAGGCATAAATACAACAAAAGGCGATATCCACGCGCCGATAGTGATAAATTGCGCGGGAGCGTGGGCGCAACATGTTGCGAAAATGGCGGGAATTAATTTGCCAAACTGGAGCGAGCGTCACGAGATAATGATAACCGAACCGGTGGAAAAGGGCGTGTGCCCATGTATGTTGATGAGTTTTTCGGGGAATTACTATATACAACAGAGACCTCACGGCTCGATAATTTGCGGAATGAGTCCCGAAGGACATCCGCAAGATTACAACAACATGACGACTTGGAATTTTGTTGAATTGATGAGCAAAACAATATTGAGAATGCTTCCCCGCGTTAAAGATATTCGCGTGGTGAGGCATTGGTCGGGTCAATACGATATGACGCCTGACGCGCAACCGATAATAGGCGAGACGGATGTGAAGAATTTTTATCATTCAACGGGATACTCGGGGCATGGGTTCATGCTGGGACCGATAGCGGGGAAAATTCTGGCGCAACATATCGCCGGAATGAAGCCGGATATAGACTTTTCGATGCTTGACTATCGCAGGTTTGAGCGGGGGGAACTGATAAAGGAACATAATGTGGTGTGATTTCAATTCTAAATCAAACGCATGGTTGGCTCCCCTTGTTCGACGTAGGTCTGACTACGCCTTCACGGCTCTGTCGCAGAATCCGCCTCGCCTACGTTCGATTTATAAATGGAATAATTTTGGATAGATTAGATTAATTAACCGGGGGGATTTAGAAAATGAAGTTGTTAAAAGCTTTATCAGACAAGTGTACTATGTGCGGCGCGTGTATGTCGGCTTGTTCAAAGGCGTATTTTAAAACTGACGATCCAAAATCGTCGCGCATTCAGGTTGAAGAAGTCACCGGAATGCCAAAAATGAGAGTCTGCGACCAATGCGGCGCCTGCATCGCAGTATGTCCGACTAAAGCGCTTGCGCGCAACGCAAACGGCGTAGTGCAGTTAAGCAATGATAAATGTACAGGATGCCTTATGTGCGTTGGGTTTTGCGACGCGGGGTATATGTTTTTTAATGCCGAGCGTCAGTCTGAACCTTTTAAATGTATTGCGTGCGGACTTTGCGTAAAGTCATGCAAATCAGAAGCTCTTATGCTGATACAGAATTAACGGAGGCGCGCGATGAAAGATAAAATCAAATTAGTAAAAGAGTGGGATTATACGCCCAGTAAAGCTGAAAGAGGATACACAAAACAAACTCTTACTGTGGATATAGGAAACAATGACGGGAATTACGCGCGCGAGATAGAGCCGGTTTCAAATGAGATGATAGAGACTTTCACCGGCGGGCGCGGATTTGGATTGAAAATGCTATGGGATTTTGTCTCCACTAACACGAAATGGAACGACCCGGAGAACGCGCTTGTGATTTCGGGCGGACCTTTGTGCGGTACAACGCAATACCCGGGAATGGGAAAATGTTATACAGTTTTCATTTCTCCGCTAACAGAACAGACATACAACAGCAATGCGGGCGGTTATTTTGGTCCGCTAATGAAATTTTCGGGGTTTGACGCGTTTGCGGTGAAGGGAAAATCGGATAAAGGCATTATCATTTTTGTAGACGGGGACGAAGGCAAAATCCGCATATACGAATCCTGTCTTGACGATATTAATTCTGTGACTGTAAGCGAACAGTTTACCGAATACTTTGCGAAGGACGAGAACGACAAGCGAAATGTTGCAGTCGTCAGCGCGGGTCAGGGCGCGCAACACGGATATTGGGGCGCGCTGAATTTCAGCTTCTATGATGTTAGCCGCAAAGTTGCAAGGCTTAAGCAAGCAGGGCGAGGCGGCGGCGGCTCTGTTCTAAGAGATAAGGGAATAGTGGCGCTTGTGGTGAGAAAAACCAGAGTGAACGGGACGAGCAATGATCCGGTGGACCTTGCGAAAATACAAAAAGTAGGCGCGAAATTGCACAAGGAAATACGCGACAATGACGACGCGCAATGCGTCATGAGGACTATCGGAACTGCCCACCTCAACGAAGTGATGAACGATTATCACCTTCTGCCCATACATAATTTTAAATTCGGGCAAAATACGCCTGAAGTACAAAAAATAAGCCTTGCGAACTACAAAAAGTGGTTCACCCAAGGTATGGCTGACGGATGCTGGTATGGCTGTTCGATGGCGTGCGCAAAAGCCGTCGATGGATATTTATTAAAGACAGGTCCGTGGAAAGGCAAAAAAGTGACGGTCGACGGACCTGAATACGAGACGGCGGCAAGCATAGGCTCCAACGTTGGAATTTTTGATCCGGAATGGACGATCGAGGCAAATTTCTACGCAGATCATTACGCCTTAGACACTATTTCGCTCGGCACGGGATTGGCGTTTGTTTGTGAATGCTACGAGCTTGGGTTGATAAACAAGACTCATACCAACGGACTGGAGCTTAATTTCGGCGCAAAGCACGACCTTATGGAGCTTATACACCGTATGGCGGAAGGCAAGGATAGATTTGCGCTTGCAGTCAACATGGGGGTAAGAAAGTCAAAGGAGATTTTCTGCTCGGAATATGGCGCCGATATTGAAATTATGGAAAAAATTGGAATGGAGGGACAAGGGCTTGAAGTTTCGCAGTACCGTTGCCAGGAATCAGTAGCTCAGTGGGGCGGGTATTTCCTTACCCTGAAAGGACCGCAACATGACGAGGCGTGGGTGATATTTATGGATATGGTGAATAAGCAGCTTCCAACTTTTGAAGATAAAGCCGAGGCTTTGTTTTATTTCCCAAACTTCCGAATGTGGTTCTCCCTTGTCGGGGTGTGCAAACTACCTTGGAACGATGTCGAACCCATTGATAACCGCGTCCGGTATAAAGGAATTGAAGCGGCAAAAGTCCCCGAACACGTTCAGAATTATATTGACGTTTACAACGCGGTAACAGGCGGAAGCCTTACCAAGGAGAGCATGATAACCAACTCCGAAAGAGTCTATAATTTTGAAAGGCTTTTTAACCTCAGGCTTGGGCACGGAACTCGTAAATGGAATAATATACCTGACAGAGCTCTCGGCCCCGTATTCCCGGACGAATGGAACGCGCGCCCGGAGTATTTTGACGAGAAGCTAAAAGAGGCTGGGATAGACGGAAGCGGGCTTTCCATAGAGAGTAAAATTGAGAAATTACAGGCTTTCCGTCGGTCAGAATGGGAAAAACTTGTTGACGCGGTGTTTTTACGGCGCGGATGGGATGAAAATGGCGTCCCGACATTGGAGACAGTAAAAAGACTCGGAATCGACACTCCTGAAATAGTTGAGCTGATTAAAAAACACGGTAGCAATTGAAGAATCTTGGAGCGCGGGCGCCCCTCGCCCGCCAACCCGTATGATTATAAATAGAGGTAATTGTGTTTATGTGGCGCAATTCTGCCGCCCGTTTTTCTCCGATGGCTAACTGATCTGATACCACCGCTTCTATAGGCGGCGTAGGGCGGGGGCTCTGCTCCCGCCGTATTCTATGGATGACGTTGCTGCCTCCGGCGGCGCCGGAGGTTATTGACATTACGTCCCTTCGGGACTAAAAAACGGACGACCGAGGCATTCGTTTCTATTCTCTTTGTATCCTCTCTCGAGAAATCTTTGCCTTTTGCCTTTGCGATCTCCATTTTGCCTCATCATACTGACATTGCCTCTACAACCCACCCTCTCTTTTTTTCTCTTTTCACTCTCTGTTTTCTCTGTGCCTCTGTGAGAAATTTCTTTTGCTTTTGCTTTTGTTTTTGTTTTTGATTTAGATTGGGGTAAGATATTTTGCGCAGAATGGGCGAATAACTCCTTTGTCGTATACATGAAGGCTGCAGCGACGAAGGCGTTCTATGTCCAGATTTATGGCGTCCTGAAACGCCATTGCCGATATGGTGAATCCATGCGTTGTCACGGTGTTCAAAAAGTCGTCCAGACTTTTTGTCCCCTCGTTTTTGCAGCAGCTCGTTTGCGCTTTTTGGCTGCGTTTCCAGCGCTCTCCCACGTATTCCCTGTTACGACGCGCGGTCGTCACAGTGTAGCAATCTGAAGGATTTGCGCGCAACAGAGGCTTTAAACTACTTCCATCCGCAATGAAACTTCCGTGAAAGCCGCAGAGAGGGTGGTCGCACCTGGAGGGGTGCAGCAGCGAAATATCAATGCCCGCCTGCTCGCCGATACAAAATAAAAGTTCGTCAAGCGTAAAACGATCTACGTTAGGGGAATATTCAGAATATGGATAGCGCCCAAAAAAGCTTACGGGCTGAAAGTGAATTCCGCGCACCGCCGGTGAGAGCGAACATGCGAGGCGAATCATGTCTCCAATCTGCTTATCGTTTACTCCGCGAACAATAGTTGGAACCAGCGTAACGCCGATATTATATTTATCGCACATCTCGATCGCGCGAAGCTTTTTATCCAAAAGCGGCGCGCCCCGAAGCGTTTCGTATATGCTGTCGCATACGCCGTCAAACTGCATGAATACAAAGGATAACCCTGCCTGCGCCAGCGCACTTACATATTCTTCGTCCTCGCAAAGCCGTAATCCGTTACTGTTCAACTGGGTGTAACGACAGCCTTTTATATGCGCGTACGCCACAAGCTCCGGCAAATCGTCGCGAAGAGTAGGTTCGCCGCCGGAAAATTGCAAAATAGGTTTGTCTTCGTCATCGACTTTCATAATGATGTCTATAGCGTTTTTCAGCTCGCCGAGGTCAGGCTCGGACTCCAATTTGTCCGCAAAGCAGTATTCACACCTTAGGTTGCACTTATCAGTGACTTCAAGCAGGACACAACATCTTCCCTGCAGATGCTCCGTACACCCCGCGCATCCATGCGGGCATCTGGCGCGCTCTTTGTCGTTTATTTCGGGGAGGTCCCCGCGCCATGTTTCCATATTGACTTTATCGTGCCAGACGACTATTGAGAAATTGCCGTGCAGAGGACAATTTTTTTCCATATACACTTTGCCGTCATTCCGTATTAGTTGCGCATTAACCGGATTGAGGCATACCGGGCAGACGGATAGGGTTTTTCTTATACAGGACATCCGGACAGTCGTTCTCCGCAGCTAATTAATTTCCACGCCATACTCCAGCATTATCCGGACTGCATTTTCAAACGTGCTGCGTATTATTCCCGGGCATAATTCTTTTCGTTTTTGTTTGTCGCCTCCGGTTATGACGGAACATTCCACCGATCCGTATTCATCTTCAAACCATTTGACAAGCTCTCTTATCATTTCGTCCAGCTTATCGTGAGGCGTCTCATTTATTTCGCCTCGTCCACAAAGCAAACCTATAGCGCATGCTCCTCCTGTCAGGGCGCCGCAATCTTTTCCGCTATTTCCCATGCCCCGGCACAGCCCGCTCATAGCCCGCATAAGCTCGCGTCTTATCTCTGCATTTTCACAACCTTTAATCTCCAGAGCCAGCGATATCAGTATCTGGCTGCAACAAAAACGGTGAGCGTTCAGCTCGTTTATTTTTGAAATATAGTCGAACATGTTTGTTACTTATCCTCCAATGCTTTCTCAACCCTCAACATTTTTCCGACTGCCAATTCCTCCGGTATATATGTAAAGCCGCATTTGGGGCAGCTAGGCAACTCAACCGGAAAACTTCCGTTCATGTAGGAGAGCGTAACGGTTTTTGGCGACAATTCCA
>Ga0099364_10001207_pt1 | contig 43065 bp, 40 predicted proteins | sample TergutTh196P3_FD_73070 | JGI IMG/M metagenome (GOLD analysis project Ga0099364, IMG submission 73070) | Microcerotermes parvus P3 segment gut microbial communities from Pointe-Noire, Republic of the Congo - Th196 P3 | ecosystem: Host-associated > Arthropoda: Insects > Digestive system > Gut ...
ATTGGGGCAAAGGTAAGTATTACCTCGCGCAAGGCACAGACGACCCGGCACCGGATCATGGGTATACAGACCGATGATGATACGCAGTACATCTATATCGATACACCAGGCTTCCAGACCCGTCACGTAAATCCCTTGAACAGAAATCTCAACAAGACGGTCAGTGCGACACTGCGCTCGGCTGACGTGATCCTGTTTCTGATAGAGGCAGGCAACTTTGGAACGGCCGATCAGGAAGTACTCAGCCTGGTTCCGAAAGATGTGCCTTCCATTCTGGTCATAACCAAGACAGACCGGGTAAAGGACAAGTCAACGCTCTTTTCGTTTTCCGAGACGGTTGCGCAGAAACATCCCTTTTCGACAATCGTTCCGGTATCTGCCAGAAAACGGTTCCAGTTAAGGCAGCTCGAAGATGAAATACGCCAGCTGCTGCCGGAGTCCGAGGCCATTTTCAGTCCCGATGATGTAACCGACCGCAGTGAGCGGTTCATGGCAGCAGAAATTGTCAGGGAGAAAATATTCCGCTTTTGTGGCGATGAGCTGCCCTATACCAGCACGGTGGTGATCGAGAAGTTTGAGAGAAAGTCAAAGCTGTGCAGGGTTTTTGCAGCCATTCTGGTTGAGCGCAGTACGCACAAGGCCATGATGATTGGTCACAAAGGAGAGCGCCTGAAGGCGATGTCAACCGAGGCACGTCTGGATATGGAGAAAATGTTTGGTCTGCCGGTCTACCTCGAAATCTGGGTCAAGGTCAAATCCGGCTGGGCTGACAATGAGGCGGGCCTGCGGGCATACGGTTACGAATGAGCGAGGAAGCGGATCTGGATCATCTCGTCCCGGACACGGAAGTCCGCACGGAGAAGGAGAGCGCTGTTGCGGAACCGGATCCGGTTCCGTCGAGCGGGGCGGGCGCTGCAAGGCGCAGACGGAGTCCGGCAGTGCGCATATCCCATCAGCCGGGCTTTGTCCTGCACAGTTATGCCTTCAGTGAAAGCAGCCTGGTTGTCGAGGTATTTTCCAGGGATTATGGTCGTGTGGCGCTGATGGCAAAAGGAGCAAAGAGACCGACTTCCCGTTTGCGGGGTGTTTTGCAGACATTTCAGCCGCTGAACTTTTGCTGGACGGGCAAATCCGAATTGCGTACGCTGGTTTCTGCCGAGTGGGTAGGCGGAATGGCTCCGCTGGAAAATTCTGCCCTTTTATATGGTTTTTATATCAATGAACTGATCCTGAAGCTGACGGTGCGGGAAGACCCGCATCCAGGACTGTTTGATCATTATGTTGCTACGCTGGTCAGACTGGCCAGCGCAGAACCGGCGTCAGCCGTCCTGCGCCTGTATGAACTGGCCATCCTGAAGGAAACCGGTGTTGCAGCAGATCTGTCGGTCTGTACCCGCTCCGGACGGTCGGTCGATCCGGAACTGGTCTATGTCGTTGATCCGGAAAAAGGGCCAAGACCGGCAAAGGCAGAAGATCAGGCACCCAAAGTATCCGGCAAGACACTGGTTGATATGGTGAAAGAGGATTATTCCGATCCTGTGACACAGCTTCAGAGCAAGCTTTTAATGCGCGGTCTGCTCGCGCACCATCTGAACGGAGCCCAGATCCAGACGCGCAGAATTCTGGCCGATCTGCTTGAGCTTCAGGATTTTTGAATCCCCCGGGACCGGATACGGTCCAGGCTTTTTATTGTGGAGGTTTGATGAACGCACCCGGTGCACACAGGACTCTGGCGAGAACCTTTGCCATAGAACTGGGAGTCAATGTTGACCATGTTGCAACCTTGCGTAATGCAAGAGGGGCTGTTTATCCGGATCCGGTCCGGGCAGCGCTTATGGCAGAAAAAGTCGGTGCTGACTGCATTACGGTTCACCTGAGAGAAGACAGGCGTCACATCCGGGATGAGGATGTGCGCATTTTACGTCCGTTACTGACGACGCGCATGAATCTGGAAGCGGCAATTACGTCCGAGATGCTTGATTTTGCCTGTGAGGTCAAACCCCAGGACGTGTGCCTGGTTCCCGAGCGCAGGCAGGAACTGACGACCGAAGGTGGGCTGGATGTGGTGGGGAACTTTGAACTGGTCAAAAGAGCGGTTCGTCAGCTGCAGGAGCAGAACATCCGCGTGAGTCTTTTTATCGAGCCGGAAGAAGAGCAGATACGGGCTGCAAAAGAAGCTGGCGCACCTGTCATTGAACTGCATACGGGCACCTATGCCAAGGCCGACGACGGGTCAATGCAGATCCGCCAGCTCGAGCGGATAAAAAAGGGGGTAGCACACGGAGTGGCGGCAGGCCTGAGGGTGAATGCAGGTCATGGTCTGCACTATACCAATGTTCAGGCTATTGCAGCCATTGTCGACATTGCAGAGCTCAACATTGGTCATGCCATTGTTTCGCACGCCGTTTTTGCCGGATGGGAAAATGCGGTCCGGGAGATGAAAACGATCATGACGCATGCCCGTCTGGGTGCTTTGACCAGGGAAGACTGACTGATGATTTACGGTATCGGCACGGATATTCTCCAGATTACCCGGCTGAAAGCTGCACTGGAGAGGAGAGGAGATCGCCTTGCGGAAAAAATACTGGGGCCGGAGGAGATGCAGCGTTATCTGCATCGCAAGGCAAAAGTGGAAGCAAGAGGAATTCGTTATCTGGCAACGCGTTTTGCTGCAAAGGAAGCTTTTTCCAAGGCCGTTGGTCTTGGAATGCGTATGCCGATGACCTGGCGCTCTGTCCAGACACTGAATGCACCGAGTGGCAAGCCGGTCATTGTGACAAGTGGCAAGCTCAAAGAGTTTATGGAAGAAAACAGGTTGACTGCGAATGTGACGATTACAGATGAAGTAGAATACGCGGTTGCCTTTGTTGTTGTCGAGCAGGGCGTATCCGACAAAAATTCAGCCTGAGGGATGGGCTGCCAGAGAACATGGAATTGGAAGGGGTAGCAACTGATGAATCCGGACAGAACAACACAAGCAGATGAAAGCAGAAAGCCCGGTCCCGTCATGGTTGATGTGGAAGGTCTGTTTCTGAATGATGACGACGTGCGTCGTATACGGCATCCGCTCACGGGTGGCGTTATTCTTTTTGCGCGCAATTACAGCGATCGTGAGCAACTGGTTGAACTGACCCGTGCGATTCGTGCCGTGCGTACGGACGTCCTGATTGCGGTGGATCACGAAGGAGGGCGCGTCCAGCGCTTCCGGGATGGTGGTTTTACGCATTTGCCGCCCATGCGTGTGCTGGGCCGGCTCCTGGAAGAAGATGCGGACATTGCCAGCAGTGCCGCTGTTGCGGTTGGTTATGTTCTTGCGTCGGAACTGCGCGCATGTGGCATTGACCTGTCCCTTACGCCGGTTCTGGATCTGGATTATGGAGAGTCCGGCGTTATTGGCGATCGTGCCTTTCACGGTGATCCGGCTGTTGTGACCAGACTTGCCCAAAGTCTCAATCATGGTCTTCTGCTGGCGGGAATGGCCAATTGTGGCAAGCATTTTCCGGGTCATGGCTTTGTTCGTGAGGACTCGCACTACGAACTCCCGGTGGATAACCGGAGTCTGGAGGAGATTCTGGACAGGGATGCGGCTCCCTATCATCTGCTTGGCATTGGTTTGTCGTCCGTCATGCCCGCGCATGTTATCTATCCCCAGGTTGATTCATCCCCTGCGGGTTTTTCTGCCCGCTGGCTGCGCATTCTTCGTGAAGAACTGGCTTTTGAAGGAGCTGTTTTAAGCGATGACCTGAGTATGGAAGGGGCGCGTGTTGCAGGGGGGACAGTCAGTGCAGCCAGAGCAGCGCTGAATGCGGGCTGTGACATGGTTCTGATTTGCAATTCGCCAGGTGAGGTGGATAAGGTGTTATCGGAATTTGTGTATCAGGAAGATGCAAAAGCGCACAGATCGCGTGAGCGGATTATTGCCCTGTTTCCGCAAAAAAGTGCATTGTCCTGGGAAGCGCTTCAGATTGAGCCCAGGTATGTGCAGGCTCTTGAAGTGGTCCGGGCACTGAAAGAGCGTGACGGGCAACAGTAATTTTTCCGGGTTGCAGACCTTGCGTTAGAGCATGCGCGACATAGTCAGAAAGCTGCCGAATCTTCCAGGCGTGTACCGTTTCTATGACGGGGACGGGAAGATTCTGTATGTGGGGAAGGCCCGCGACCTGAGAAAGCGCGTGAGCAACTATTTCCAGAAAAGTCTGCCTTCGCCACGCATCAGGCTGATGGTCGACAAAATAGCGCAGCTGGAAACGACGGTAACCCGGAGTGAGGCCGATGCCTTTCTGCTGGAAAACAACCTGATCAAGTCGTTGCAGCCACGCTTTAACATCCTGTTCAGGGACGACAAGTCCTATCCCTACCTGAAGGTTACCAGTGAGGCCTGGCCCCGGATGGTTTACTATCGTGGTGCAACCGACAAAAACAACAGCTATTTTGGTCCTTTTCCGACAGCGTGGGCTGTGCGTGAGTCCATTGAAATCCTCCAGAAGGTATTCCGCCTGCGCACCTGCGAGAACAGTGTTTTTGCCAACCGGACGCGCCCGTGTCTTTTACATCAGATCAGGCAGTGCAGTGGTCCCTGTGTGAACCTGATCAGTCAGAGCGACTATTTGCGGGATGTGCAGAACGCAGCCCTGTTTCTTCGGGGTGAGCGCACTGCCATTTTGCAGCAGCTGGAAGCGACGATGCTGGACTTGTCTGCCCGTCTGGAATTTGAGGAGGCGGCAGTTGTGCGCAACCAGATTCAGGCCTTGTCGCAGATGATGCACCGGCAGAGCATGCATGCTGCTGAAGATCTGGATCTGGATGTTATTGCGGTTGCCGTGAAAGGAATGAGTGTCTGCGTGAATCTGGCCATGGTCCGGGGAGGTCGACATCTGGGTGACCGCTCTTTTTTCCCTGTCAACGTGCCGGATGCGCTGTCAGAAGACGCAGCGAATGCGGAGGCTGAAATTCTGAAGACTTTTCTGGTTCAGCACTATATTGACAGGGGTGCTCCTCCGACCCTGATATTGAGTGTGGAGCCGGATGAGCGGGAGCTGGTGCTCTCGTTGATCAGGCAGCCGGATTACGATATCCGGTTGGTTTCAAGGCCGCAGGGCATTTCCAGACAATGGCTGGAGATGGCGCAAAAGGGTGCGGAAATGGCACTGGATCGCGTACTTGACCAGGAAAGTGAGCAGCAAAGAAAGCTTGAAGCACTGGTAGAAGCGCTGGATATGGATGTAGAGAGTCTGGATGCCTTGCGTATAGAAGCATTTGATGTGAGTCATATGCAGGGTGAGTCAACCTATGCATCGTGTGTTGTTTTTCATCGGAAATCGCTACAGAACCGGGAATACAGGCGATATGGCATAAACCAGATCACGCCGGGTGATGACTATGCGGCCCTGCGTCAGGCCCTGACCCGGCGTTATGAGAAGTTTTCGGGCAGCAGCAGCCAGATGCCTGATATTGTCCTGATTGACGGTGGCAAGGGTCAGGTCGAGGTTGCGCGTGAGGTGTTTTCCGAGCTGGGGCTGGGCACAGCCTGTATTGTTGGCGTGGTAAAGGATCAAAATCGCAAGACGGGCTCGGAGACATTGCTGTTTGCAGACGGTCGCCTGCCGCTTGCGCCGGGTGCGCGATCTGCAGCGCTCATGCTGCTGGTGCAGTTACGTGATGAGGCACACCGTTTTGCCCTCACGGGTATGCGGGCAAGTCGCGACAGAAAGCGTCGCACGTCCAGGCTGGAGGAAATTGAGGGGGTAGGTCCCAGGCGCAGGCAAAGGCTTCTGGCGCGTTTTGGCAGTATGCAGGGTGTTGCTGATGCCAGTGTTGAGGATATCATGTCCGTTGAGGGTATTTCGCGCAAGCTGGCTCAGCAGATATATCAGCAGTTGCGTTAGGTGCCGGGATTTTGTACCTGTGTGCATGTATCCGGTTTTTTTTCGCATCGGGGTAGCAGTTGTCAGGATAGTTTGGATGTTTTCGGTTTTTTTTGTGGCAAAATGGCATTTTTGCAGCAGATCCTGGAACGAGGATGGATTTGTATGCTTCAGGCTTCCCCTGGGTGAAATGCAGGTGAGAGAATCAGTGCATGGTTCCGTCTGCATTATCGGATGTTGTGCCGGAATGCGGAATCGCAGACCTGGCACTGGTCGAATCAGAGTATTACAGTTGTGTTGTGTGTGGTATTGGACAGGTGAGGCAAATATGGCTCATGCGCGGTTCCTGAGGAAATGCAAAGCATTTTCGGAAAAAGGGAAACTGTCAGCGATGGAAAGGGTCCTGGCTCCTTTTTTTTTCTTTTTCTGGATGTGATCCATGCGATATAATGTGCCGATTTTTCTGACGTGGTTACGAGTGGCGATGATTCCGCTGGTGGTGGGGATATTTTATGTTCCCATAGAGCCACAGTGGCAGAATTCGTTGGCCACCATCATGTTTACGGTAGCGGCTATTACGGATTGCTTTGATGGATATCTGGCGAGGCGCTGGGAACAGACAACGAAATTTGGTGCTTTTCTGGATCCGGTAGCGGACAAGCTGATTGTGGCGGGTGCTTTGCTGGTCCTTGTGGAGCTTGGTCGTGTTCATGCCATTCTGGCTTTTATCATTATTGGCCGGGAGATTGCGGTATCCGCTTTGCGTGAATGGATGGCCAGTGTCGGTCAGTCGCAATCGGTTGCGGTGAGCCGGGTTGGCAAGTTCAAGACCATCTGTCAGATGGTTTCCATACCGATGCTTCTGCATCATGATACCTTTCTGTATGTTTTCAATGTGCAGTTTATTGGAAGCTGGTTGTTGATAATTGCTGCGGTCCTGACGATCTGGTCCATGTTGTATTATCTGTCGATTGCATTGCCGTTATTGCGCGGTCGATTGTGAAAAGTTGTGCCTGGGTTCTTGACAAGTGGCGATTAGGTGCTAAAATTACGTTTCCATTGCGGGAGTAGCTCAGTTGGTAGAGCGCAACCTTGCCAAGGTTGAGGTCGAGGGTTCGAGGCCCTTCTCCCGCTCCACAGCCCTTTCATGGGCAGGGTAGCAAAGTGGTTATGCAGCGGTCTGCAAAACCGTTGACGCGGGTTCGAATCCCGTCCCTGCCTCCATCGACATCTTTTCAATCTTCCGGTAACGTCCAGAATTCACACTTGATCAGGAATCTGTGATCATACCTTTTTTGACGCTGTTCGGTCTTGCCTGTTGTCATTCAGCCATATGATCAGGCGGTATGTTGCCTCAGACAGGTGTCGGCAACCGGAACAAGTCGTGATGGAGATCGTTACATGTTTGTGATGCAAAAGTGAAAAAAACAGGGCAAAAGGATATGAATTACCTTGTTCGTTAATTGTGACAAATCCCGGAGTAACCGCATATTCCATGACTCCAGGGGACTGTGCGGTGCAAAATTGGAGGTTTCATGCGTTTGTCCTGGAATGAAATTCGCGCCCGTGCTGCTGCTTTTGTCAGAGAATGGACTGGCGAAGGATACGAAAAAGGGCAAACCCAACTTTTTTATCGCGACTTTTTCGAAATTTTTGGCATTCCGGTTCGCAAGGTTGCCTCTTTTGAAGAGCCGATAAAAAATCTGGGAGATAAAAGAGGCTTTATTGATCTTTTCTGGAAAGGGATGCTCCTTGTTGAACAGAAAAGTGCCGGACGTGACCTGAATAAAGCAAAGCAGCAGGCACTTGACTATTTCCCGGGCCTGAAAGATTTCGAGCTTCCACGTTATATTTTACTGAGTGATTTTCAGTCTTTCGAACTGTATGATCTGGAAGAGGGTGCGGAAATTGCCTTTCCTCTGGCGGATTTGCCACGGTATATCGAGCAGTTCGGGTTTATTACAGGTGTGGAAAAACGGTCTTTCAGAGATCAGGATCCTGTCAATATTCAGGCAGCAAAACTGGTTGGAAAACTTCATGATGCTCTGGAAGAAAGTGGCTATACGGGGCATGATCTGGAACTCTTTCTGGTAAGGACGGTTTTCTGCCTGTTTGCAGATAACACAGGCATCTTTGAGCCACGAAATCTGTTTCTTGAGTTTCTGGAAACCAGAACAGCTGCAGATGGTTCTGATCTTGGAGGATGGCTCTCCAAAATTTTCCAGGTACTGGATACCACGGAAGACAGGCGCAGCACAAAACTGGATGAGGATCTTGCGCACTTCCCTTACATCAATGGCACCCTCTTTGCAGGGGGATTGCGCATTCCTGCTTTTGATTCGAAAATGCGGCATCTGTTGCTGGAAGCGTGTCGCTTTGACTGGTCTGGCATTTCTCCTGCAATATTCGGTTCCCTGTTCCAGTCCGTGATGAACAGGGACGAGCGCAGAAAACAGGGTGCACACTACACCACGGAAAAAAACATCCTCAAGGTAATTGGACCGTTATTTCTGGATGATTTGTGGAAAAAGTTCAATCGCTTAAAGGCGCATAAGGGAACCCGTCGCCGTTCGGAACTGCAGGCTTTCCATCAGATGCTGGGTAAAATGCGTTTCTTTGACCCTGCCTGTGGTTGCGGCAACTTCCTGATTATCGCCTACAGGGAATTGCGGATACTGGAAATCGAGATTCTGAAAGAACTTGTCGAATACGAGCGTGACCATCTGGGAAAGTTTGTTGGTCGTCTGGATATAGCTGATCTTTCGGTGGTCAATGTGGATCAGTTTTACGGGATCGAAATAGGCGAATTTCCTGCAAGAATTGCAGAGACTGCCTTGTGGATGATGGATCACATCATGAATAACCGTCTCAGTCTGGCTTTTGGTCAGAACTATGCGCGCATCCCTCTTGAAAAATCACCCTTCATATTGCATGCAGATGCGCTTGAGACAGACTGGGCAGCATTCCTTCCGCCACGGGAATGCTGGTATGTTTTCGGGAATCCTCCTTTTGTTGGTGCAAAATACCAGAGTGCAAAACAGCGTGAACAGATACAGCGTATTGCGGCAATGGGAAAGAGCGGCGGGACGCTGGATTATGTTGCAGCATGGTTCATCAAAGCCGGAGAATACATCCAGAACAGCAGTGCACACATTGGTTTTGTGGCTACCAATTCCATTACACAGGGTGAGCAGGTAGCGCAGCTATGGCGAATTCTGTTTGGGCGATACGGTCTGGAGATCAGTTTTGCCCATCAGACCTTTGCATGGGGTTCTGATGCACGAGGCAAAGCAAATGTGCATGTGGTTATTATCGGTCTGACGAAAGAAAAAGATGCACCCGGGGAAAAGCGGCTTTTTTCCTATGTGTCTCCAAAAGATGAGCCGCATGAAAGCGTTCATGCAGCATTGTCGCCCTATCTGTTTGGTGCTGAAAACCTGAACAACCGGCATATAGTTGTCAGGGAAGCAGCGACGGCAATCAATCGTTTACCGAAACTGATCATCGGTTCAAAGCCGATTGATGGTGGTCATTATATTTTTACGGAGAAAGAGAAAGAAGCTTTTCTTGCAGAAGAGCCTGGCGCAGGGTCCTGGCTGCGCCCCTATGTTGGTGCACAGGAATTTCTCCATGGTGGCTGGCGCTGGATCCTGGCGCTGTCCGGTGCAACTCCTGAAGCGTTGAAAAAGTTGCCAAAGGTAAGGGAAAAGATTTCTGCTGTCCGCAAAGTGCGCCTTGCAAGCAGAAGCAGATCTACGCGACTGCTGGCGGAAACGCCCGCTTTGTACCATGTCAATGTGATCCCTGCTGCGCCCTTTCTTGTGATTCCCAAAGTGAGTTCGGAGCGCCGTGAATATGTTCCATTTGGCTGGCTGGAACCACCAGTCATTCCGAGCGATCTGGTTTTTGTTCTGGAAAATGCCACCAAAGCCCAATTTGCCCTGTTGACATCGGCCATGCATATGAGCTGGCTTCGCCATATGGGTGGTCGCCTTGAAAGCCGGTATCGCTATTCTATCGGTCTGGTCTACAACACATTCCCGACGCCGGTTGTAAAGGACGCCCAACTGGCGAAGCTGGAACCGCTCGCGCAGGCCGTGCTGGATGCCCGCAATAAATACCCGGATTCCACCTTATCGAATCTGTATGATCCGGATCTGATGCCTGTGACTTTACGCAAGGCGCATCAGGCACTTGATCGCGCAGTTGATCGACTGTATCGCAAAGAACCTTTTACGTCTGACCGGGATCGTGTGGAACACCTGCTGATGCTGTATGATAAAATGACCGGTCTGCAATTTACTCCTGAACCAGGAAAACCCCGAAAATCTTCCAGAAAACCTCCAGGGCAGAAAATATGACAGGGATCGTTTATGTGTTGACCAACGATGCGATGGAAGGTCTTGTCAAGATCGGGCGTACGACCACGAGTGTTGAACAGCGCGTCCGTGAACTGGACAATACCGGCCTTCCATTGCCCTTTGAATGTTTTTATGCTGCCGAAGTTGTCGATGCTACTTTGGTTGAAAGACGTTTGCACCATATTTTTTCTGACAAGCGCGTTCGTACGAACAGGGAATTTTTCAGGGCAGACCCCAATCAGGTGAAGTCTGCCATTCTTCTTGCGTAAATTCGGGAAGTTACACCAAAGAGTGATGTCGTCACTGACGAAGCGGATATTCAGGCTTTGAAAAAAGTTGCCGCTTCGGAAGAGCGTCGTTCCAGGTTGCGTTTCTCTGAGTTGAATATTCCTGTGGGCGCTACATTGCGCTTTGTCCAGGACGAAAATATCGTTTGTGAAGTCGCTGCAGATGGCAAGGTTCTTTTTGAAGGAGAAACGACCTCACCATCTGGCGCTGCACTCAAACTGATGAAGCGCATGGGATATAACCGTTACAACCTGAACGGGAATACATACTGGATGTATGAAGGTGAAACACTTTCTGCCAGGCGTTTCCGGATGGAAGAGGAGCGGGAACTGCTTTAGAAACAGGCAGGTTTCGGAAATTTCCCGAGAACGCGCATATCCATGGCGAATACTTGCCCGGTCTGGGGCGGCAGAGCGCCTGGAAATGACCCAGGGAGCCTGTTCGAAGCTGGAGTCATGAAAATCACTGAAGCCGGATGTGCGAATCAGGTTTGCAAAAGCACTGAATATTGAGTGCGGGCAACTTCAGAAGTAACACAGGAGCCACCTGGGCGGGGATAGCACCCGTATCTATTGACCTCTTCTGGCCAGGATGGCTTCGACCTCTTTGTCATCAATCTGCGAAAAATCCCGATAAAACTGGCCTACTGCACGAAAATTTTTCGGAATCAGAACGCAGGAAACCACATCGGCAAATCCTGCAACTTTGGTCAGGCTGTCCTGATGACCGACGGGAACAGCACAAATCAGTTCTGCGGGTTTTTTTGCCCTGATGGAATGCAAGGCGGCAATCATGGTTGCTCCCGTTGCAAGGCCGTCATCAATTACGATCACAATCCGGCCTGTCGGACTGACAGGAGGCCTGATGGGCGTATATTGCTGTCTGCGTTCCCTGCAGATGGCGAGCTGGCGGGCTTTTTCCGCATCAAGATAGTCAGTCATGGGTCCTAACAGGCGTGAATCTTCCGTCATGAAGACCTGCCCGTCTTCGTCGATTGCACCAATGGCATATTCAGGATTGTTTGGAGCTCCGATTTTTCTGACAAGGACGACGTCAAGCTCTCCTTCGAGCTGATCGGCCAGGACATCGCCCATCGGGACGGCCCCTCTGGGAATGGCAAGAACAAGAGGATTTTTACCTCTGTAGCGGGATAGCCTGTCTGCCATTTGCATGGCAGCATCGGTTCTGTCGATAAACATCTGGGTCATTTGATAAAAAAATTGAATGGAATGGACATCACAATTGAATGAGTTGATAGTATATTAACATCACGCAGGGTAATCAGAGTAGCAGCAGAAAGGTCTGATAGGGGAGCAGGGCGTAACTGCCAGTTGAAAGCAGCATGTGCATGCTGGAGAATCAGTAACTATAGCGAAAAGGCAGCACACATGAAAGCCCCTGAACCAGGCGGATTGTACCAGAGTAATGTCAGCATGCCCAATCTACGGGTGCGTCATGTTGCGAAAGTCTGAATAGTGGTGGGAATGAGAGGCAGGGATGCATATCAGCTACAATGTCAGAAATGGAATTGAGTACGCGACGCTCGTTGCATCGAGAAGAAGTGGTAAAACAGTCGTGAAGGACTATACCTGGCTCGGCAGGGTGCTGGACAGGGAAAGAGGCATTTACAGAAGCCGTAAACGGGGTGTTTTCACATACGACCTTGCGACGGATACTTACGGGAGTGCCCCGGCAGAATCAGTCGCGCCTGCGACAGACATCAGGCGCGACAGGGAACTGATGACCCTGGATTTTGGAGATGCTTTCTTTCTGGACTGGTTTATTCGCACGAAGGGATTGCTCCCTGCAATTGACGCAACAGGCTATGGGGGTTCCGACACATTGTACGCAATGATCCACTACTATACCACCTGCTCCATGGCGAACGAGTTCGCACAAATCTGGTGGGAAGGCAGTTACGTGCGCATTCTTTATCCGGAAGCGGACCTTTCAGACCAGCGGATACACGATTTCCTTTGTGCAATCGGCGACGAATATTCACACTCGGAGTTTTTCAAAGAATACTTCAGGATACCTGATGGCCCGGATACGGACACAGAAAACATACTGATTGACAGTACTGGCCATGTAAACAGCAAACGCTTTCCCGTGACCGCACTCAGCAACTACTACGGAGATATCAGCGATGGAATCAGGCTGCTATATGTGATCCGGAAAAAGACAGGATATCCCCTGTATTTCCGCTACTGTCCGGGAGATATGATCGATTCCATGCCACTCATCCGTTGTTTTGAGAAATTGCAGGAAGAGGGGATAAATGTAACGTCTGCCATTCTGGATGCAGACTACTATCTGGCAGAAACTGTCCGTGATTTTTTCGAAAAGAGGATACCTTTCCTCATACAACTGGAGCCGGACCAGAAGCTCTTCACCAGTCTGGCAAGGAAGCATCTGGACTCGCTTGAATCAGAAGAAAACCTTGTAAAGTACAATGACAGGGATCACTATCTGAAATGTGTTCCCGTACAGTTCCACGGCAATAATGCGTATGCCTGTATTGGCCTTGATATCGGTTACAGGTTATTCGGGACGGACAGAGTGTTTCAGCAGGCAGAAGAAGAGGTCATGAGCGCAGGGCAGCTGTCTGAAGTGCCTGGCAGCCCGGGTGTCTTCATCCTTGTTTCATCGCACCGGGTAGCCCCAGCCGAATTATTGCCACTGTATTTCACAAAGGCACAAATCGGGCGGGTGTTTGGCATGGAAAAAAGCGATGCCGATATGTTGCCCGTGCATGTGCAGTCGGAAAAAGCGTTTCAGGGTCATCTGCTTTTAACGTTCATTGCTGCCGTTATCCGGCAGCAACTCCAGGATTCATTGTCGAAGACGGATGATGACCCTGCAGGGCTTTTCCTTAACCTGCGCAATCAGAAATGTACGGTATTTGCTGATAGAATCGTTGTTTCCAGGCCTTACAGAAAGGCCAGCAGCATTTACAGGAAGTTCAGAATCAGCAGTCCCGCAGTCATACCCCGTAAACCCTGATTCTGTCTTCAATGCTATTTTTGACAGGGAAACCGGGGCTGGTATCATGTTGTGACTTTTACGTGTTTTTGAATATACACCCGTTTTGAGAAAGGATTTTTATGGAACATCAGTTAGCACCACTACCCTACGCGATGGATGCCCTGCAGCCCCATATGTCGCAGGAGACACTTGAATACCACTATGGCAGGCATCATCAGGCATATGTTACCAATCTCAATAATCTGATAAAAAACACCGAACTTGAAAAACTGTCTCTGGAAGACATTGTCAGACAGTCATCCGGTGGTGTTTTCAACAATGCCGCGCAGGTGTGGAACCACACCTTTTTCTGGAATGGCATGAAGCCCGGTGGAGGAGGGGCACCTTCCGGTGCACTTGCCGGTGCAATCGATGCAAAGTGGGGCAGTTTTGACGGGTTCAAAAAAGAATTCGCCAGAAATTGCGCCATCAATTTTGGTTCCGGCTGGACCTGGCTTGTCAGAACACCTGACGGATCGCTCGATATTGTCAATACATCGAATGCGGAAACGCCGCTTACAACCAGGAACAGGCCTCTTCTGACCTGTGATGTGTGGGAGCATGCCTATTACATTGATTATCGCAATGCACGAGCGTCCTTTGTTGAAGCATTCTGGAATCTGGTGAACTGGGATTTTGTTGCGCAGAACTTTGCGTGATCACCGGGGTGCTGCAGTAATCCGTGTATGGCAAAAAGAGAAAAAGTGTGATTTTCCCATTAGTGATATTTTAAACAAAACTCAAGCGCATCCATCCATATGATGCAAGATGATGTTAGAATGTCGTGATGTGTTATCACAATATCGAAAATACAAGCATATTTACCATAGGCAATCATGCCGCAATAACCGGAAAAAATTCATGACTAATGTTTTAATTTACTCATCTGATTACTGTCTTGAGCATCGCCCTGGTCCGAGCCATCCGGAATCCCCGGAGCGTTTAGTGGCCGTTCGCAAGGCTTTACGTGCCCCTGAATTCAAAGATATTCCCTGGAAAGATGCCCCGTTGGGTACCATTGAGCAGCTTCTTCTTGTTCATGATCCTGATTATGTCAAGCGTGTTGAGCGACTGAGCCCCAAGTCAGGGTTTGTACCACTTGACGGAGGCGACACTGTTATGTCGCCGGGAACATGGAATGCGGTCATGGCCTGTGTTGGTGCTGCCTGTGCTGGCGTTGATGATGTGATTGACGGTGTAGCCAGGCGTGTATTCTGCGCTACACGCCCCTGCGGTCACCATGCCATTGCAGATCGTGCCATGGGCTTTTGCGTTTTCAATCAGGCAGCAGTAGCGGCTGCGTATGCAGTAGAAGTACGCGGCCTTGAAAGGGTTGCTGTTGTTGATATTGATGTCCATCACGGCAACGGAACGCAGGACATATTCTTTTACAAGCCGAACGTCTTTGTTGGTTCGACCCACCAGGCTCCCTTCTATCCGGGAACAGGTGCGCGCCACGAGACCGGTATTGACAACAACATTGTCAATATTCCGCTGGAAAGGGGAGCCGGCTCCGAGACCTTCCGCACCAGAATGGAAGCCGAGATGATCCCGGCACTGCATCGCTTCAGGCCTTCGCTGATTATCATTTCTGCCGGATTTGACTCGCACCAGAAAGATCCTCTTGGTGGTCTGAGATTTACGGATGATGATTATTACTGGACTGCGAGAGAGATGATCAAGGTTGCCAATGAGCACTCTGAAGGCAGGGTCGTTTCCATTCTGGAAGGTGGATACAGCCTTGAAGGTCTGGCAACAGGTACGGCTGCCCATGTCCGTGCGCTGATGGAAGACTGATCGGCATTCGAGGCAAAAAAACGACAGCTGACATTTTTTTGGGGATTGGAAGCGGATTTGAAAAAAAGACGCTTCCAATAACCGGAAATGTTTGCTATAATTTCACTCTTTCCATTTAATAGGTATTAACCTGATTATTTCATGACAACAATCCGTATAAAAGACAACGAGCCCTTTGAAGTCGCAATGAGGCGCTTTAAGCGCACAATTGAAAAAACTGGCCTTCTGACAGAATTGCGTGCACGGGAGTTTTACGAAAAGCCCACATCGGAGCGCAAGAGAAAGCATGCTGCTGCGGTCAAGCGCCATTACAAGCGAATTCGCTCTCAGCAGTTACCCAAGAAAATGTATTGATATTGCCGTCAAGGGCAAGAATGGGTAACCTGGACAGGACCCGCTCCGGAATTTCCGTGGCGGGTTTTTGTACTTGGAAAACAAAAATCAAGGATACAAAATGAGCCTGAAAGAACAGATAACCGATGATATGAAAGATGCCATGCGTGCAAAGGACCGCGTGCGGCTTGATACAATCCGCATGCTGATGGCAGGTATAAAGCAAAGGGAAGTGGACGAGCGCAAGGAATTGTCCGGGAGTGAAGTACTTGGTGTTATCGAAAAAATGATCAAGCAGCGCCGTGATTCCATTACCCAGTTTGAGGCGGGTGGTCGCAAGGATCTGGCAGATCGTGAGCAGGCCGAGCTTGATGTGCTTCTGGCTTATATGCCTGCCGCGCTCGGTCAGGAGGAACTGGAAGCAGAAGTGCTCCTGTCTGTTGCAGGTGCGTCGGGCATGCAGGATATGGGCAAGGTGATGGCGGAGTTAAAAACCCGGCTTGCTGGCCGGGCGGATATGTCGGTCGTGTCTGCCATGGTCAGGGAAGCGCTTTCCAGGGTGTGAGTGGCAGACGTTTCAATAATCTGACTGCAAGAACCATCGTTTTAATTCAGTAATTTCAGTTTCGTGATTCCTCAGTCTTTTATTCCTGATCTTCTGAATCGCATTGACATTGTCAGTGTGATAGAAAGGTACGTCCAGCTCAAGAAGGCGGGGGCGAATTTCCAGGGCCTTTGTCCTTTTCATGCAGAAAAAACGCCGAGCTTTACGGTCAGTCCGGTCAAGCAGTTCTATCACTGTTTTGGTTGTGGCAAAAACGGAACAGCGATCGGTTTTCTGATGGATTTTGCGGGCATGGGTTTTGTGGAGGCGGTACACGAGCTTGCCAGCAATGCCGGTATAGCTGTACCTGAGGACGGGACCGGGACCAGGAAAAAGATTTCCCCGGAGCAGCAGGCGGCAAAACAGGCGGCTGTGCTGGCGCATGCGGACATCATGGCCCAGGCAGGCAGTTTTTACCGGAATCAGTTAAAGCAGGCGGATCCGGCCATTTCCTATCTTAAGGGACGTGGTGTTTCAGGCGAGATTGCAGCGCGTTTTGGTCTGGGTTATGCTCCGGACGGTTGGGATGGTCTGAGGACTGTTTTTACGGATTATCAGGCAAAGGAGCTGGTTGAGACGGGTCTGGTTATTGAGCGTGAGGACGCTCAGGGCAGGTCTTCTTCGGCTTCCCGCTATGATCGCTTCAGAAACCGGATCATGTTTCCGATCAGGAATACAAAGGGGCAGATTATTGGTTTTGGTGCGCGTGTTATTGACCAGAGTGAGCCAAAGTATCTGAATTCACCGGAGACGGTTCTTTTTCAGAAGGGCAGTGAGTTATATGGTCTTTTTGAGGCACGTCAGGCTATCCGCAGTGCGGGTTATGTCCTTGTGGTGGAAGGGTATATGGATGTGGTTGCGCTGGCGCAACTGGGTTTTCCGCAGGTTGTGGCCACCCTGGGCACTGCGAGTACTTCTGTTCAGGTCCAGAAGCTGATGCGTCAGACCGATCTGGTTGTTTTTGCCTTTGACGGGGACAGGGCGGGCAGGAATGCAGCGCGCAGGGCGCTTGAGGCGAGCCTGCCTTATGTAACGGACAACAAGAGCGTCCGTTTTATGTTTTTGCCTTCCGATCATGATCCGGACAGTTTTTTGCGTACTTATGGGGGGGAGGCTTTTGAAGAAGCAATCCGGGGAGCGGAGCCTTTTTCGGAGTTTCTTTTTCGGGAAATACTGGAGGGTAATGATCTGAGGACTCTGGAGGGCAGAGCCAGGTCGCAGTTTGTGGCGAGGCCTTTCATACAGGCGCTCCGTCCGTCGGGTTTGCGTCAGCATATTGTACGCAAGCTCGCAGAGCTGACGCAGACGGAAGAAGACGACCTGCTTGTGCAGCTTGAGATTGCAAAGCCGGCCCAGCGCAAAAGACGTGCGCCGGCCCGTCATCTGCGAACGCCGATAACGGGGGTAGGCAGGCAGGTCATCCGGCTTCTGCTGCTTTTTCCGGAGCTGGTGCATGAGCTTGAAGACGCCGAGAGGGATGCCATCGAGCATTTTGACGAAGATGTTGCCCTGCTTTTTTCTGATGTTGTCAATGCGACGTATGTTGTTGGGGACAGTGCCACCTTTGCTTCTCTGGTTGAATATTTCCGGTTTTCGGGCCGGGATTACGAGCAGCTGGTTATCGAAGTCATCGGCAAGCAGGATCTTGATCTGTTATCGGCCAGAAGAGAACTCAAGGATGCTTTGCGTCAGGTCAGGATGCGTCTGATTGAAAAAGAACTCTCCGAGATGGCTTTATCCGGTAAGGCGCTTGAAAACCGGCAGCATTATCAGGATTTGCAGAATACGCTTTTAAGGCTGCGTGCGCAGATGACGGCAGGAGAAGGATAAGCAGCAGTGGTTATTTCATCAGTCCGGATAAAAGTTTACGAAAGTGTGAAAGTATGATATACTATACTGTTTTAGCCAGGGCATTTTTTGCCTGACATGCCAACAGAAGCGCAGATTCAGTCGACATTCGCAAATTCGGTCTCATTAAAATTGATGCGACGTGCGCTTTTTGTGCGCAAAAAGCGGGTGGATCAGTGCTTCGCAATCATTTGATTTTGGGGTAAACCGTGAATCAAAAGAGGAACTCAAAGAAATCTTCGGCTGATGATGTAGTGGCAGAAGATATCATCAAGCCAGCAAACAAGGGTCGTACCAGATCTGAGTCTGAAGAAAAGCACATTGTTGAAACAAAGAGCGAGTCCAGGTCGAAGTCGAAGGTTTCGATAAAGGAGCAGGCTGAGCCGGTGGTTCGCAAGCAGAAAGCAGTTGCTGCTCATCAGACATCTGACGAAGTGGTAAAGAGTAAGCCGCAGGCCAAAGCGCCTGCGAAAGTTGTGCCTTCCAAAGATATGTCAGTTAAAAAAGAAGCTGTTTCAAAAAAAGAAGCGGCAGCCAGTAAAGCGCCAGCAGGAAAAAAAGAGCCTGCATCCGGGAAGGGATCAGCCAAAAAAGATGTCCCTGTAGCGGATGCGGTTGTTTCCGTGGTCAGTGAAAAGCCTGCCCCCAGGAAAAAGCCGGCAAAAAAGGATACTCCTGTAGCAGAGACAGCGGGTACGGTTGCTGTCGCCGTTGTCCAGCCGGAGGTTGCGGTAGCTGACCCGGGTGTTACCCCAAAGGCTGCCGCCAGGAAAAGGCCGACGAAAAAGGATACTCCTGTAGCGGAGGCTGGCCCGGTTGCTGCAGTTGCTGTTGTCCAGCCGGAGGTTGTGGCAGTGGAAGTTGCCGCAGCGGATTCGGGTGTTTCGCCGAAGGCTGCCGCCAGGAAAAGGCCTACGAAAAAGGATGCTCCAGTGGCGGAAGCTGGCCCGGTTGCTGCAGTTGCTGTTGTCCAGCCGGAGGTTGTGGTAGTGGAAGTTGCCGCAGTGGATTCGGGTGTTACGCCGAAGGCTGCCTCCAGGAAAAGGCCAACGAAAAAGGATGCTCCTGCGGCGGAGGCTACACCGGTTGCTGCGGTTGCCGTTGTCCAGCCGGAGGTTGTGGTAGCGGAAGCAGCAGTGACGGATTCCGGAGCCACGCCAAAGCCTGCTCCCGGAAAAAAGCGCCCGCCAAGAAAGGATGCCCCTGGGGCAGAGGTCATGACGGCTGTTGCTCTGGCCTCTGATCAGTCCAGGTCCGTTGTTTCTGAAGAAGTGGCAACAGTGCCCGGGGCGGGTGAAAAGCCTGCGCCCAGGAAAAAACCGGCAAAAGCGGAAGCGCCTGTCGTAGAGGTGCAGACTGCTGAAAGCATGGCCGAAGATATTCTGGTGGAGGCAGCTGGTGCTGATGATGATGTGTCCGGACCGAAAAAGCGCGGTCGCAAGTCAAAGGCATTTCTGCAGCAACAGGAAGCGGAAGCCGCCAGAGCAGCTGAACTGGGAGCGGTAGTCACAACCGATGCGGGCGAACTCGCCGAAATTGACACATCCGGATATGTTTTACCGAAGGTAAAAGTCCCTGGACGGCGTGGCAGAAAACCCAAGGATTTCCAGCCTGAAGCTGACGAGTCAGTCACCCAGGACATCCCTGAGCTGCCTGTTCCGAAAGGGAGAGACAGAACGCGAGGAAAAGACAGAAGATCCAGGGATACTCCTCCGCTACCAGGTCCGGATATTGCCACTCCTGAAGAAATTGCGCAGCGCAAAGAGCGGCTCATGGGTTTGATCAAGCTCGGAAAAGAGCGGAATTTTCTGACTTTTGGCGAAATCAATGATCATTTGCCGGAGCATGTTGTTGATCCGGATGCCATTGATGGCATTATCAGTCATCTTGGTGATCTGGGTATTCCGGTATATGAGCAGCCGCCGGACGCCGAGGACATACTGCTTACGGACAATGTCATCAATGTCACCAGTGATGAAGAGGCCGAGGCGGTAGCCGAGGCTGCTCTGTCAACAGTGGATTCCGATTTTGGTCGCACGACCGATCCTGTCCGCATGTATATGCGTGAAATGGGTTCGGTTGAACTGTTGACCCGGGAGGGAGAGATCGAAATTGCAAAGCGCATTGAAGAAGGTCTGAAGGAAATGATTCAGGCCATCTCTTCGAGTCCGACGACCATTCTTGAAATTATTGAGCAGGCCGAAAAAATCAGGCTTGGAGAAGTCAAAATTGATGACATTGTTGATGGACTGGCCGAGGAGGTCAGTGTTGTCGTTCCCCCTTCCATGTTGACTGTTGAAGCAGAGAAAGAAGAGGATGTGGATACAGAGGCAAGTGATGACGATGATGAGGAGGAGGAAGAAGAGAGTACTACAACGGTCAGTGCAGCCGGTGGGGGTTATTCTGCCGAGCAGCTGGAGAAGCTGAAGCACTACTCACTGGAAAAATTTGCGCAGATCGAAGAATTTTTTGCTCAGATGCAAAAGGCCACTGCTGAAAATGCGTACAATTCCGAGGAGTATGTTGCCGCGCATGAAAACATCTCCACCGAGCTGATGAAGATGCGGTTTACAGCCAAGTTTATTGAAAAACTGGCGGACACCCTGCGCTCGCAAATGGAAGAAATCCGTCAGGTTGAGCGCCAGATTCAGGATGTGGTTGTCAATCGTTGTGGTGTTCCGCGTGCGCACTTCATCAAGACTTTCCCGGGCAATGAGACCAATCTGGACTGGATTGATGATGAGGTAAATGCCGGTTATCCTTACAGTGCCATTTTAGGTCGTAATGTACCGATGGTAAAGGAGTTGCAGAGAAAGCTGGTCGAGATTGAGGAAAAGAGTGGTATGCCTCTGGCAGATATGCGTGATGTCAACCGGAAGATGACTGCAGGTGAGATGCGTACGCGCAATGCCAAGCGTGAAATGACGGAGGCGAACCTTCGTCTGGTCATTTCGATTGCAAAAAAGTATACCAATCGCGGTCTTCAGTTTCTGGATCTGATTCAGGAGGGCAACATTGGTCTGATGAAGGCTGTCGACAAGTTCGAGTATCGTCGTGGTTACAAGTTTTCGACTTATGCTACGTGGTGGATTCGCCAGGCGATTACGCGTTCCATTGCGGATCAGGCGCGCACTATCCGGATTCCGGTTCACATGATTGAGACGATCAACAAGATGAATCGCATATCGCGCCAGATATTGCAGGAGACGGGTTCCGAGCCGGATCCGGCGACCCTGGCGCTCAAGATGGAGATGCCTGAGGAGAAGGTGCGCAAGATCATGAAGATTGCCAAGGAGCCGATTTCGATGGAGACGCCGATTGGTGATGATGATGATTCGCATCTGGGTGATTTTATCGAGGACAGCAACATGCTTGCGCCGGCTGACGCTGCGCTTCATGTTTCCATGCGTAATGTTGTAAAGGATGTCCTTGATTCCCTGACGCCGCGTGAGGCGAAGGTTTTGCGTATGCGTTTTGGTGTGGAGATGTCGACGGATCATACGCTTGAGGAGGTTGGAAAGCAGTTTGATGTCACGCGTGAGAGGATACGTCAGATTGAGGCAAAGGCGTTGAGAAAGCTGCGTCATCCTTCCCGTTCAGATAAACTGAAAAGTTTCTTGGAAAACAGCTGACTTTTGTATTAAAATGCAGTTTAAGGGCCTATAGCTCAGCGGTTAGAGCAGCGGACTCATAATCCGTTGGTCCTAGGTTCAAATCCTAGTGGGCCCACCATAAAATCAAGGGGTTGCGAGAAAATCGTGGCCCCTTTTTTTTTTATGCCAGTATTAGACATGTCCAATAACAGGCTTTTTTCTCTATTTCGACACTGTCCGGTTCGACCGTCAGCGCCATCTGCTCTTGACATAACCCTCCAGAAATCTACACGAAAGCGAAGTTGATCGCGAATTATGATGAAATTATGTCTGGCTTCATGGTATATTGCTTAGAAAGCGCACTGCGGTTCAAGGAGTGTCTCATTTTATTTTAAAAGTGCATGAATTCACTCTTTTGTCTTGCAGATTTGTCGCATTGCGCCGCAACATGTCGCTACAGACTTCGTGAGAAAAGACCACCTCGGTGGCGTATGCTTAAATCCCTGGCTGTGAAAAAACCGTATACCAAGTGTTGCCTCATTTTGATTTTCAATGCGCTAACGTGCAGCTAAAATAGCAGAGAAAGAGGTTTATTTGTTTATGCGAAAGCAAAAAATCTATCTGGAAACGACCCTTTTCAATCATTATTTTGACGAGGGCAGAGGCCTTGCGCACACAAGTACTGTTGCGTTATTCAAGGAAGTAGAAGCTGGCAAATACGAAGCTTTTACATCGTCATATACACTTGATGAAATTGGGAAGGCTCCGGCAGAAAAACGGGACAAAATGATGGGCCTGCTGTCAAAATATAATATATCTGTTCTGACCTACCACGAGGAAGCAGACTCGTTAGCGAACATATATGTTTCTGAAAATGTAATTCCTCTAAAGTACCGTACAGACGGACTACATATTGCCATAGCAGCCGTGAATAACATGGACATGATAATAAGCATGAACTTTCAGCATATCGTCAAGCGAAAAACAAAACTTGCAACGGGAAGCATTAATTCCCTCAACGGGTATCGTGCCGTTGAGATTTTTAATCCGATGGAGGTGGTTGAAAATGAGAACGGTTAGCAAAATTGAACAGGAAGTCAACCTGATCCGACTCAAAATCCATGATGAAACCAAAGACTTGACACCGCAGCAATACAAAGAGCGTTTAGACAGAATAACTGAAGCCTCCGCACAAAAATATGGCTTCAAAATTGTCGCCAATGTTAACGAGAAGTAATTTCTATGATCCGGCCAATCGGTCTGATTAGTCAACGGTGAAGTGTCATTGGTTTTTGCCATCCAGGGGGCGCGTCAAAAACATCATTTCTAAACCACCTACGCGGTGGTGAACGAATGTATCCTGCGGGCGGTGCCTCTGCACTGTTTCTAAACCACCTACGCGGTGGTGAACTTTGGAGCCAGCTTTGCGGCACGCCACTGCATTTTCTAAACCACCTACGCGGTGGTGAACTTCTTTGTGCTCACCCCATATTCTGTCCGGAATTTCTAAACAGAGCGGGTCCCGGAAAACTGAACAGCCCTTTAAGTGATATCCTTGCTTCTTAACGATGCCGAAATGGCATAGATTTGGAGCAAATAAAATGAAAAATCGTTCAAGAAGAACTCACAGTAGCAAGTTCAAGGCAAAAGTTGCCTTAGCCGCAATTAGAGGCGACAAGACCTTGGCAGAGGTGTCCCAGGAGTTTCAGGTTCATCAAAATCAAGTTGCGATTTGGAAGCGTCAGGCTCAGGAAAATCTCGAAATGGTGTTCGAGAAAGGGTCGAAGTCAAGTAGCTCTGATTTGGAAGTAAAAGAGATGCATGCCAAGATCGGTCGCCAAGCCCTGGAGATAGATTTTTTAGAACTTGCGCTCAACAGGGCGGGACTTTTGAGCGCAAGAAAATGATTGACAGTAGCCACCCGCTTCCAGTTTCTGCCCAGTGCAAGTTGCTCGGTATTTCCCGGTCGTCATTGTACTACCGCAAGAAAGATCCGAGTGATGCTGAGCTTGTATTGGCCCGTCGTATTGATGAATTGCACCTGGAACATCCCTTTGCAGGCAGCAGAATGCTGACAGGCCTGCTTCGCCTTGAAGGCTATGAGGTGGGCCGAAAGAAAGTCCGAAGCCTGATGAAAAAGATGGGAATCACAACAATTTACCGCAAGCCCAATCTCAGTCGCAGACATCCTTCGCATTTGGTATACCCATACCTGTTGCGTGGACTGGATATCACCCGTTCTGACCATGTTTGGGCTGGAGACATCACATATATTCCGATGTCCAGGGGTTTTCTTTACCTTTTTGTCGTACTGGACTGGGCCAGTCGCAAGGTTCTGTCCTGGCGTCTCTCCAACACCATGACGGTAGACTTTTGCGTTGAGGCGTTTGAAGAAGCTATGAACAGGTTTGGGAATCCGGAAATTTTCAACTCTGACCAGGGTTCCCAGTTCACCTCCAATGAGTTTACTGACCTTTTAAAAAACAATGACATAGCAATCAGCATGAACGATAAGGGTGCCTGGAGAAACAATGTTTTTGTTGAGCGTTTGTGGAAAAGTATTAAATATGAGGAGGTCTATTTGCACGCATATGACTCTGTTGATGCTGCCAGAAGAGGGATTGGTCGTTATCTGGATTTTTACAACAACAGGCGACCACATCAATCGCTCAATGGCATTACGCCGGGCATGTCGTATTTCGCGAATTTGCCACAATTGCAACAGGCAGCATAGAGCGGTATCCGTGGGTTGGTCTTCGCGTGACGGAAAGGGGTTGAAAGGCACAGCCTGAAACACCTTCCGTCGTGCGAATCACATTTTGTCTGCGTGTCTGACTTGTTGAAAAAGAGTCTTCTTTTTTTTTATAGTTTCAGGTGTTTTAAAACCAGGTTCTCCACTATCTCGCCAGCCGTCAAATCCTTCTGGATGGCCACCATTTTTAAAAGCTTGTAGGCATCTTCCTGTATGTTTATGTTCAGTCGCCTGTCACCAGCAGGTGCTCTTACGCTACGTTTTTTTGCCGTTTTTCGAGTTGCAGGGCTTGTGGCAATCTCATGAATCTCCATAGGATCGCCTTCCTTTTTGGCGACAGATTTTCGAACAGCGGTCTTGTTCTCTTCTTTCATAATTTCTCCTGTTAAAGCTTGCACGCATTTTGCTGTGAAATTGTAGCACAACATAATTGCATTTTGATATCTAATGCGCTAAAACGCTCCATGCGAAGTATTGTTTTACGCGTATACGTAAGCGGAAAAGAATTTGTTTTTTCAATGTCATTCAGGGATATACAGTTACCCCTGATACTTTAAGTTCACTCGAGGAAAACGCAAAAAGCTGTGCATCATAACCTCATGTTTATCAACGGTTTTTGCGGCCCGCATGAGCGCAATAATTCTTGCATTTGCAAAATTGTTTCATTACATAATGATGAATCAGTGTATGATGCGATTTAATGTTCCACGTGGAACATTGTTGCACGCGTATGCGTGAGTAAAAAAAAAGACACTCACATCTATTGAACATTCGCTGTGGACAATTTTTGCTACGCAAAAACCGTGTGGATAACCCATGGACAAGCTGATGGACAGCAAGCTGCCCACGAGCTTGACCACAGGTTACCCACACTTTGACCACAGAAGCCCTGTTCTCATAAACAAATTTATAAAAAATCCTTCAAAAAAAATCACAAAAAATCGGCACATTTGCTATCATTGAGAACAGGGACGGATGCCCCTACCTCAACCGCAAGTTTATCACTTAAAAATCTCTTACAGCTGTCCAATTGATGGGCACCACCTCTAAATTCAAGAAAACAGCACTGCAAACATTCATGGTAACGCTAAATTAAGCGAACTCACACAACTTAACCGAATAGAAGCAATGAGGTGGTTCGCTTGGTGGGTGCATTGATGCATACTGCATTTCCAAAACAAGTGGCTACCTTCAAGAGAGTCGCAAACGGGTAGCCACAATTCCCACTACCCATATAAATCCGAAAATTTTGAGTTTTTTATGGACGTTTAAAATTATTTATAAACCGATTGCGATCTGTGTTATTGGACAGTTTCACCTATAAGACTTTCAGCCGGTATTCCAAGGTCCCTGTGTAGACGACGAATCATGGGCAATGTCAAAGGACGCTTGCGTGAGAAAATCTCATAAACTCGATTACTTCTGCCAATGATGGGTTCCAGGTCTTTTATCGTTAATCCAGCTTGCTCCATGCGAAATCGAATAGCCTCCACCGGGTCAGGTGGAAAAATTGGATAGTGCTCTGATTCGTACTTTTCAATTAGCATAGCAAGAATTTCAAAATAATCCGCTTCTGATGTACCGAGTTCGGGTTCATTGTCGAAATATGGCGAAATAGCTTGCAACGCTGCTTCATAATCCTTTTCACTGCGTATTGGTTTAAGTTTCATTTTGCTACCTCTCGTCAACGTTAGAGACATCAATCAAGTCATACTCATCATGCGTCCCAATGAATTTGATATAGAGAGCGCCAAATCTATATGCTACCGCGACAACTAGCCGATGCTGATTTCCTTTAATATTAAATACAACTCTGTTTTTCCCAACAAAACTTGCATTTGCATACTGGCGTTTAATATCTTGTGGTGTTTTCCATGAGGCCTTAGTCGCCTCATCGTGCCACGCTCTCAGCGATTGTTCCGTGTCAGGGTGTTTTTTCCAATAGGAGATAAGAGTGCGTTTTGATATGATTCTCATAGGAAGAATTTTAGTCCCATTTTGGGACTTTTGCAAGTAAAGTTGCTCATCAAAATGAACGTATATTGCGTCGACAGACTTGTCTATCCTACCGGAAATCCTACGACTTTCGCTGGTGAAGGGTGATAAGGTTGTCGACATCTGAAAGAAATGATCCAATCTTGCGTTGTTCGGAGGTGGATGGAAGGTGAAAGCTGTAAGTCAATATGGTGTTTGGAGAGGTGTGTCTCACCGTGCTTCCTCCAGCGGCGCTTACGATAAATCTTTGATAATTGTCAGTGCGCATCAGCCAATACACATAATCTTTCAGGACGCTCTCACCTCTAATTGTGACCAATCCAATGCGCTGGTTGTGCAGATAGCGATTACTTGATGGGATGAGCGCAGGATAACCCAAGGTATCTCCTTTCTTACTCAAATCGGTCATTGTCACGACTAAATCATTTTTTTTAAGCACGTATTCTTCTGGAATGATGCCATCGTAATACTTGGGGCTTTCAAGAAATCCACCACCGATCGCAAAATTACCTGGTGTTATGAGCAAATGGCTGGTTGGCTCTGAGCTGAAATGTTCTCCTTTGAATGCATATCCATGCTTTATTTCTGCAACATCACCCAGCTTCCGCTGTTCCCAGGCGAAAGTTTTCAAAAGCTTTTTTCTGCAACCATTTGCGCATATAATTGTTATCGTGACAGCCTTCTGGAAATGCGTCAAATATATGCTTGATTACAGGTAAACCATTTTTTTCTTACGATGAAACAGCAACTGACTTCAGAAAAAAAAATCGAAAATGATTTAGTCCAAAAACTTTCCGATCTTAAATATACCTACCGTAAAGATATTCGTGATCGTGCGTCATTGGAAGCAAACTTTCGTAGAAAATTCGAATTACTCAACGGGGTTCAACTGACGGATCGCGAATTTTTGAGCTTGATGGATCAAATCATTACTGACAACGTTTTCACAGCGGCCCGTACTCTGCGCGAACGTAACACCTTCCAGCGCGATGATGATTCATACCTGCATTTCACTTTAGTAAATATTAACGACTGGTGCAAGAATTCATATGAGGTAATCCGGCAATTACGCATAAACACTCATAGTAGCCATCAACGCTATGATGTGATCCTGCTCATCAATGGTATCCCTGTCGTGCAGATTGAATTAAAGCGTGGCGCAGCCAGCCCGCGCAATGCCATGCAGCAAATCATTGACTACAAAAATGAGCAGGACAATGGTTACAGCAGAACCTTGCTGTGTTTCATGCAAATCTTCATCGTCAGCAATCGGCATGAGACTTGGTACTTCGCCAATAACAATAACAATCATTTCAGTTTTAATGCAGACGAAAAATTTTTACCCTTGTACCAGTATGCCGATGCAAACAACAGAAAAATAGTTCACTTGGACGACTTTGCTGAAACGTTTCTTTCAAGATGTACGCTTGGAGAAATAATCAGCCGATACATGGTTCTTGTAGCCAGTGAACAAAGACTGATAATGATGCGACCTTACCAGATTTATGCAGTCAAAAACATTGTTGAGTGCATTCATCACAACAGTGGAAATGGCTATATATGGCACACCACTGGTAGCGGTAAAACACTAACATCTTTCAAGGCATCTACTCTCCTCAGAGACAATCCTGATATCGAAAAATGCCTGTTTGTAGTGGACCGCAAGGACCTTGATCGCCAAACTCGTGAAGAATTCAACCGCTTTCAGGAGGGCTGCGTTGAAGAAAACACCAATACCGAAGCATTGGTTCAACGTTTGGTTTCCGATGATTACGCTAACAAGGTTATTGTTACTACCATTCAGAAGCTTGGCTTGGCACTGGACGAAACCAATCGAAACAATTACAAGAAGCAGCTGGAACCGTTGCGCAATAAGCGTATCGCAATAATCTTTGATGAATGTCACCGTTCTCAATTCGGAGAGAATCATAGCGCGATTAGAGAGTTTTTCCCAAAAGCCCAGTTATTTGGTTTTACAGGCACACCTATTTTTGAGAAAAACGCAATTTATTACCAGGTAGAAGGCACGGAGGCTTCATACAAAACCACTGATGATGTTTTTCATAGGGAATTGCATGCATACACAATTACCCATGCAATTGAAGATCGCAATGTCTTGCGTTTTCAGGTTGAATATTACAAACCGGACGAAAATAAAAAAATTAAGGCGGGAGAATCGCTTACCAAAAGAGCTATTGCTGAAGCTATCCTCGGGAAGCATGATATTGCAACTGCCAACCGCAAGTTTAACGCGATCCTGGCAACAAACTCCATCAATGACGCCATTCAGTATTATGAATTATTCAAGACAATTCAAGCCGCAAAGGTAGAAGAAAATAATGACTTTCGCCCTTTAAATATTGCCTGCGTTTTTTCACCGCCAGCCGAAGGCAACAAAGACGTAAAGCAGATACAAGAGGATTTGCCTCAGGAGCGAGAAGACAATAAAGACGCTCCAAACGAAAAAAAAGCTGCGCTTCAGACAATCATTGCCGACTACAATGCTCGTTTTGGTACCAATCACAGGCTAAACGAATTCGACCTTTACTACCAGGACGTGCAGACACGCATCAAAGATCAACAATACCCAAGCACAGTTTTACCGCGTGAAAAAAAGATAGATGTGATCATAGTTGTGGATATGCTGCTCACAGGCTTTGACTCCAAATATCTGAACACGCTGTATGTAGACAAAAATCTCAGGTATCACGGTCTGATTCAGGCTTTTTCACGGACCAACCGCATCCTGAACGATAGCAAGCCTTACGGCAACATTTTGGATTTCCGCCAGCAGCAGGACGCGGTTAACGATGCCATTGCGCTGTTTTCAGGTGAAAAGATTGAACAGCCTAATGACATCTGGTTAGTTGACCCTGCTCCAGTTGTTATCGATAAATTACAAACTTCTTTCCATGAACTCAGCACATTCATGCAGTCCCAAGGGTTGGAGTGTGTGCCAAAAGAAGTGGTCAATCTTAAAGGCGATGCCGCAAAGGCTACCTTTATTAATCTGTTCAAGGATGTGCAGCGTATCAAGACGCAACTTGATCAATACACTAGCCTGACTCCAGATAACATTGAAACCATTGAAAAAATCATCCCTGCTGAACAAATGCAAGGGTTCAGGAACTCCTATCTGGAAACCGCACGGCAACTGAAAAGACCGACTGCGATAAGCGACGAAGAGCTTAAAGAAGAGCCGGTTCAACTGGATTTTGAGTTCGTACTTTTTGCATCAGATTTGATCGACTATGATTTCATCATGACGTTGATAGCACAATTTACCAGTCAGAAACCGGGTAAGCAAAAGATGACTCGTGAAGAAATTATAGGACTCATTCAAGCAGATGCCAAATTCATTGACGAGCGGGATGATATTGCAGAATATATCTACACATTAAAAGCTGGCAAACCCTTGAGCGAACAGGATATCCGTCAAGGTTATGAAAATTTCAAAAATGAAAAACATACAAGGGAGTTAGCAGGAATTGCCGCGAAACACGGGCTTGACTCGACTGCTTTGCAGGCTTTTGTTGATCGCATTATCCAGCGCACGGTTTTTGATAGAGAACAGCTCAGTCAATTACTTGCTCCACTGGCATTAGGCTGGAAAGCGCGTTCAAGGAAAGGCGAGGAATTGATGCGTGAGGTTGTTCCGCTACTGCGCAAACTTGCTCATGGACGTAATATTTCTGGTTTGAGAGTATATGAGCTATAAAACGGATGTTTCGGACATGAAGAATGAGAAAAAAAACGGGCTGAGACCGAAGTTGCGATTTCCGGGATTCACAAACGCTTGGGAACAGCGTGAACTATCGGAACTTGCAGACTTTTCCAAAGGACGGGGCTACTCAAAAGGCGATTTGCAGGAATCTGGAACGCCTATTATTCTTTATGGACGTCTTTATACAAAATACGAAACTGTAATTTCAAAGGTCGACACCTTCGTTCTCGAGAAAGAAAAATCGATTTTTAGCAAAGGCAATGAAGTTATTGTTCCATCCTCGGGCGAGACTGCCGAAGATATCGCACGCGCCTCAGTCGTTGAAAATGAAGGGATTATTTTAGGTGGTGACCTCAACATTATTAAACCGAATCCAATAATAGACTCTGCGTTTTTGGCTTTGACAATTTCAAGTGGAGAGCAACAAAAAGAATTATCCAAGCGAGCGCAAGGACAATCTGTGGTTCACCTTTATATTTCTGATTTAAAAGAAGTGAAGCTTTCCTATCCGGAACTGGCGGAGCAAAAAAGAATCAGTTCTTTTTTCAGAAAGCTCGATAACCTTATCACCCTTCACCAGCGAAAGCTTGCAGAACTCCAGACATGGAAAAAAGGATTAATGCAAAAAATTTTTCCGGCTGAAGGCGAATCCGTGCCAAGGCTGCGTTTCCCTGGATTCACAAACGCTTGGGAACAGCGGAAGCTGGGCGACTTACTGAAAACACATCCGTTTAGGCTATATTTGGCTGATCCGAGCACAGACCAGAGTGGTGGCGGAGTTTACGAAGTCATACAGCAAGGAGATAAGCCTATTTTAGGTTTTTCGAGTGGTCGTCCATTTGAAAATTATCAAGAAATAGTTTTGTTTGGTGATCATACTGTTTCGCTCTACAAGCCTGAAAATTCATTCTTTATAGCAACTGATGGCGTCAAGATACTTAGCGGCGAAGGCCTTACTGGTCACTTCTTATTCTCGCTGCTTGAAAGATATAAGCCAAAACCACAAGGCTATAAGCGTCACTTCTCAATACTGAAAAATGAGAATGCATGGATAACTGAAAATGCCAATGAGCAAGCCAAAATCGGGCAGTTCTTCGCCGACCTTGACAGCCTTATCACCCTTCACCAGCGGAAGCTTGCAGAGCTCCAGACATGGAAAAAAGGTCTGATGCAGCAGATGTTTGTATAGGGATACCAAAAAAGATGCTTCGTAATTCCGCACCATTCTAATGCACATATCGCATGGCAAGTACGCGATAAAACATACATCAAGGAAAATCCAGACATGAACGACATTCCACTATTTCGTCTAAATGGTAATACGGCTACTGAACTCACAGGTCGTGTCGTCCCGGTAGAAAAAACCCTGCATAATTTAATAGAAGCGCAAATGGAAACTTTCCTTGGGGCACAGGTAATCTGGAGTTGACTTTTGCGCAACACTTCGGATTTTGATCGCGCCAAACCTCTATTGGAGCGAAGCTACTTTGAAAATTGAAAAATCGAAAGCGAAAATCTGATTTGGCGAAGAAAAAACATTCCCGGCGGGTTTTGCTTAAACAGGCAGTATTACCACCTTCTACTTTTGTACGGGTAAAACTCAAAAATCTGAAGAAAGCACTACTTGAGCAAATGTTCATTTAAAGAAAATGGAGTTTAGTTATGGCATTGAAAAACAAGCTGGGTATTACCGATCCTTCAGAGCTTGCCCGAGTAGAGGAAAAAGTCAGCAAGACGAAAGCTCTCGAATTGTTTGAAACAGGTTTTCTGGACACTTTTGAGGTTGGCACGTTCAAGGGGCTTGCGAAGATTCATAAACATCTTTTTGAGGAAATTTATGACTTTGCTGGACAAATGCGTGATGTCAATATTGCAAAGGGTAGCTTCCGATTCGCATCCGTCATGTATCTTGCAGCGGCACTTGAAAATATTGATAAGATGCCTCAATCAAATTTTGATGAAATCATTGAAAAATATGTCGAAATGAATGTGGCGCATCCATTTCGTGAAGGCAATGGTCGAAGCACAAGAATATGGCTTGATGTGATTTTGAAGAAAGAAATCAGGCAAGTTATTGACTGGAGTATAGTCAATAAAGAAGATTACATGCTCGCTATGGAACGCAGCCCTGTAAAAGATGTCGAAATTAAGGTTTTACTAAAAAATGCATTGACTAGCAAGATTAATGATCGTGAACTTTATATGAGAAGTATTGACGCCAGCTATTATTACGAAGGCTACAATGTTTATAAGACAGAAAATCTCAAAATCAATAAATGATGCGCTTGAGCTTTTGTATTTCGCTTGGGAACAGCGAAGGCTTAGTGAAGTTGCCTTGATCACCATGGGGCAATCACCAAACTCCGCAAATTACACGAATAATCCCAGTGATTGGGTTCTCGTTCAGGGAAACGCAGACATGAAAAATGGACGTGTCTCGCCTCGCGTTTGGACAACGCAAGTCACTAAACAAGCTAAAAAAGGCGATTTAATTTTGAGTGTTCGTGCACCTGTCGGAGATGTTGGAAAGACTGATTTTGACGTGGTTTTAGGGCGTGGCGTGGCGGCAATCAGAGGTAATGAATTTCTGTATCAGACCTTAATAACGATGCAACAGGATGGGTTTTGGAGCAGACTAAGTTCAGGCTCGACTTTCGATGCAATAAATGCAGATGACATTCGAGACGCCTTCATTAAGATTCCAGCTGAAGAAGAGCAAACGCGCATCGGCAACTTTATGGAAAATCTCGACAACCTTATCACCCTTCACCAGCGGAAGCTTGCAGAACTTCAAGCCCATAAAAAAGGATTGCTACAGCAGTTTTTTCCTACTGTAGAAAACATAAACTGAAAATACGCCGGATAAAAAATCATGACTGACCAGGAAAAAAAACAATTAGGAGATACTCTCTGGGCTATTGCTGACCAGCTACGTGGCGCAATGGATGCGGATGACTTCCGCGATTACATGCTCTCCTTTCTGTTCTTGCGCTATCTGTCGGATAACTATGAAGATGCCGCAAGGAGAGAATTGGGTCCGGATTACCCCGAAAACCAGAATCAGCCCGGTATCGTACCGCTGCAGGTATGGTATGAAGACAATCTGGAGGATATCGACGAATTTGAAAAAATGATGCGACAGCACGTGCACTATGTCATCAAACCTCAATATCTCTGGAGTAGTATTGCAGAAATGGCGCGCACCCAAAGCAGTGATTTATTGCAAACTTTGCAGAGCGGTTTCAAATACATTGAAGACGAATCGTTTGAAAGTACATTTCAGGGCCTGTTTTCCGAAATCAACCTGAGTTCGGAAAAATTAGGCAGAAACTATACCGAGCGCAATACCCGGCTTTGCGCCATCATCACCAGAATTGCTGAAGGACTGGCACCCTTTTCCATGGATAGCGATATACTTGGCGATGCCTATGAATATCTGCTGGACAGGTTCGCTGCGGGGTCAGGTAAAAAAGCAGGTGAGTTTTATACGCCACAGCAAATATCCAGCATATTGTCCGCCATCGTCGTCCTGGACTCTCAGGACCCAAGTGCCGGTCCCAAAAAACATCTGACAAACGTCTTTGATTTTGCATGTGGCTCCGGCTCTTTGCTTTTGAATGTGCGCAAACATATGGGGGCACACGGAATCGGGAAAATTTTCGGACAAGAAAAAAATATTACCACCTATAACCTTGCACGTATGAACATGTTGTTGCACGGTGTAAAAGATTCCGAATTTGAGATTTTTCACGGTGACACACTGAAAAACGACTGGCAGATGCTGCGCGAGACAAACCCCGCCAAAAAACCGCTTTTTGATGCGATAGTTGCCAATCCACCCTTTAGTTATAGGTGGGACCCCAATGAAGCGCTGACCGAAGATGTGCGCTTTAAAAATCACGGCCTCGCTCCAAAATCTGCAGCTGACTTTGCTTTTTTGTTGCACGGCTTTCAGTACCTGAAACCGGATGGAGTTATGGCAATTGTCTTGCCACACGGCGTTCTGTTTCGAGGTGCTGCCGAAGAGCGCATCCGCCGCAAGCTTCTAATTGACAATCATATAGACACGGTAATCGGCCTGCCATCCAATCTGTTTTATTCTGCATCCATTCCAGTGTGCATTCTGGTACTGAAAAAATGCAAAAAACCTGATGACGTACTGTTCATCAACGCCTCAGAATATTTTAAAAAGGAAAAGCGGCAAAACCGCCTGCTCCCTGAACATATTGATAAAATTGTTTCAACCTACCAGTTCCGCAAAGAGGAAGAACGCTACGCACGTCGTGTTACGATGGAAGAAATTGCGACAAATGACTATAACCTGAATATCTCACGCTACATCACTACAACTTTGCCGCCAGATGAAATTGACCTCAGCGCAGTACATGCGGAAATGGTAAAGCTGGAGCAGGAAATTGCAACTGCTACAAAAAAGCACAACGCGTTTCTCAAAGAACTTGGACTACCTGCTCTTCCATGATGCGCGAACTTTTCATAACAACGTGCACGTTTACCAAAAAGGCGTCTAAAACCTCGGCCTTCAGGCCGGGGAGACATGATGACTGAAAAGCCCCACTTCGCTGAGTCTTTTTGCTGCAATATTCGGGCGGTACTGGCAAACAAAATTCTTGTGCTGTTAAAAGTTGCTTATAAGAACAGAGAGTTGTCATACCACACAAAATTAACCAAAAGGAGAGCAAAATGAAGGCCGAAACAAAGGGCTTCGGCTTTACCAGGAAGGATTTTGAAAAACTCACGTAATCATGCCGACCGAGCGCATCAGAAATCGCATTCTCCAACTGCTTTTCGTCTACGAAAACATCTTCCCATTTGTGAATACCGCCCTTTGCTTTTACTGTCTGCTCAAAAAGCCTTCTGAAAACTGCCAGGTATTCATCAATATTGACTTTTGCTTTGCCGAACATTAAATTCAATCCACGTCATCAATAGACGGTATCCAGAGGTTTGCACAGTTGCGATCCAATGCCGCCATTAACATCTCATTGATTGGCGGTATTATTGGCAAACGCATTATTCTTTCCATGTCCTCTTTGGGAACAATAAGCCGTTCACTCGCCCCCATTTGCTCCTGGTTAATAGTGTTGCTCATGACATGCTTCCCCTTTTTTTCATCAAATATTTTCGTCTACGAAAACATCTTCCATTTGTGAATGCCGCCCTTTGCTTTTACTGTCTGCTCAAAAAGCCTTCTGAAAACTGCCAGACGTTTACCAACAATGGCTTTCACTTCATCAGACATTGAATTCAATCCTCGTCATCAATAGACGGTATCCAGAGGTTTGCACAGTTGCGATCCAGTGCTGCCATCAACATGTCGTCAATGGGCGGTATGATTGGCAAACGCATTATTCTTTCCATGTCCTCTTTGGGAACAATAAGTCGTTCACTCGACCTCCTTTGCTCCTGGTCAATAGTGTTGCTCATGACATGTTTCCCCTTTTTTTCATCAAATATTCCAGATAAATCAATTTCAAAACAATTCAGATAATTTCAAATTGGACAGTTTTCAATTAAATATATTTAAATATGATTTAAATATAGCACATTATTTTGACGTCCTTATATGACGCTGATGACGAGGGTGACGTCACCCCCAATGATGAAAGCTCGTTGTTTCGCGACAAGAAGTAATCCGTACAATGTTGGTACACCAAATTTGCAAATGCTTCAGTGAATCGGGAAAATCCCATACAACTCCGTCATGACGGTTGACTTTGCCAGCATATCTGCCATAGTGTCAGCCCCTGAATTAGAGGCTTTGCTATTTTGTGGTTACAGCAAACGATAGAACCACCTGATCTCTACATAAGGCACATGCCTTTGAGATTTTTTCCTCCGGAATCTGAAATCGTCCCTGCCAGATGTTTGCACCGTTCACGGCGCACAATATGAACGATTTTTCCATACGCCCTTGGAAGCTGAGACGAAAAAAAGGCGGAAAATCTCCTTCCGCCTTTTTCAATGGAAAACAACAAAACGCCGTGGTCTAGAGTCCCCTGAACTGTGCACAGGTCCTGAACACACTGACTGTAGGCTCTACGCTCTTCTGGCGACACCACTTGGCACCCAGCTTCAGCAATTCCTTGATATCGCGACCTGAAATGCCGTCAAATGTTTTGGCAAGATCTGTAACCAGCGCATCATCAAGATTGAATTCAAACTGCTCGGAAAGCACCTTCCAGATACGCTTGGCATCCTCATATACCGGCGGTTCAAATACAATGGTAGCTATACAGCGTGATGATATCGCATCATCAACGTCCCCCACCCGGTTCGTCGTGAGAAAAAGTAACCCATGAAAATACTCCAGCGTTCTCAAAAACGATGCCACAACCGCATTGTGATCAATGTCGTTTCCGCGCTGGCGGATATACACATCTGCCTCGTCAATCAGCATGACGGCACCCCACCTCTGCGCACGCTTTAAAATCGCGTCGAGATTGGCTTCAACCGCCTCGGACATGACCCCCAGCTGCCCGGAATGAACACGATAGAGCGGACGACCTACGACCTCGGAATACACTTCAGCCGTCAATGTCTTGCCCAGGCCTGGCGCACCCTTGCACAGAATGGTCGTCCCGCCAGACTTGCCGGGAATAATATCCTCCATCAGGACATCCATATCCTGCGTCAGAATATCAATCAGATCCCTGTGCTCGACAGGCAGAATCAGCTTGTCACGAAGCAACGGATTGTATTCATATTCCTCAAGGTTATCGACGTGGATCCACATGTTGGTATGCGTCTCCAGATTGAAGCAGAAGATTTTGGGATGAATGGGCACTTCCGAATAGGGCTTGCCGAGACTGGACCACAAAGGAGAATCCATCTGCGTAAAAAACTTCCGCGACATGATTCCTTCATCATTGATTACCTTGACAGTTCCATGAAACGGAACACGTTCGGCATAGCGACGCGAACCTTTTTCAATATCCACTTCAAGCCCATCTCCTTTCGCAATGAACTGCTCATTTTTTTTGACCAGAAAATCCGCAAACTTTTTGACGGATCTGGTGTGCATTTCCTTGAGAAATGGTGTTTCCTTGACAAAACCCTTTGAAGCCAGAATATCTGCTACACGCTTGAAGCGCAAATCATCCCCGAAGAAGTACAGAAAACGGGTCGACGGCCTGCTTGCTTCCTCGTAAGTGGCAATCGGACTGTTGGATACAATCTGCATAACCACATTGGGTGGTGCATTCTGACCTTCCTGATAGTAGATGTTATTAACCAGCCACGGCATCTGCTCATCTTTGCCGCCAATCGTATAGATCCACCCGTCTATCGAATCGCGCATAATGTAGCGGGCAAATGCCTGAGCGAGCATTTTCAGGCTTCTGATCTCCGCATTGGAAGGGTCATTTTCTGCCTGCCTCAGACCAGCAATGACTCCCGCCGTAATGGTATACCCCCCTTCCAGCAGCCTTTTGTAGAGCCAGTCTTTCTCGTTTTCGTTGAGCTGGTTGAAATAGATCGTGACTTCATCATCGTCACGCAACAACATGAAAGCTGGTATATCCTGAGCCCAGACTGAATCGAGAAATCCTGTTTTTGCCTCTTTGGCTATAGCGGTTGAAATGGTAACTGCTATTCCCTGATAAGAAGCCACATAAGTATTTTCTTCTTGCTCCATTTTTCACATACTCCGTTCAAGTCATGTCTTTTTATTTTTTTGGTTGATAATCCACTGTTTCAGGCAACATCAACCCTCAACTTTACCACCCAACAAGCCACTTTCCCAAGTAAAAATACAAGAATATCGATAATTGGGGCTTTTGAGGGAGTTTTTCACCGTGTTACACTCAGAGTTCTTCTTCCAGACTGACCATATCTGCCAGGATGGTTGACAGAGGAAAACCGTCGCATCTTTTCAGGTGCGACTACTGTTCAATGTTCTTTTTTTCCTGTTGCAAAATGAAACTATTTCGAACCGTTATTGTTGCTTTTTTTATCGGATGCCTTGCTGCTTCCTGCAGCATTGGACAAAAGCACAGTACAGCTGATAATTACATCAAGGACGCTTCCATCACAACAAATGTCAAAGCGGCCATTTTTCTTGAAGCAGAGCTCGGCACCTCCGTGATCGGCGTCTCAACCTACTGTGGCACCGTCACCCTGAGTGGCGAAGTCCCGGCACCTTCACTGATAGCCCGGGCTACCGAAGTCGCCAGTGCGGTCGAAGGCGTCAAAAGGGTCAGGAACCGCCTGAAAGTCAAACGGAATACCGCTACGCCTCAGGAATAAAGCCTTTTTGAGCGGGTTGCGAAAACCAGGTCAAATACGCTCGTATGTGACGAACGTATAAGGTATGCTGGCATCTACTTCCTTTCGGGACACCTCTTTGAAATCACCGGGCGAGAACTCCGGAAAAAACGTGTCGCCTTCAAAACTGGCATGGATGTGAGACAGGTACATCCTGTCTGCCCTGTCCAGCGTCTGGGCGTACAGTTCGCTACCCCCACCTACAACCACTTCGCCACCCAGGCTCCGTGCAAGCGCAAATGCTGCTTCGATGCTGTATACAACATGGGCACCGGGCACTGCATAGCCTTCCTGCCTCGTAACTACTATCGTTGTTCTGTCCGGCAGTACCTTGCCAATACTTTCGTGCGTTTTTCTCCCGATGACCAGGACCTTGCCCGTTGTCAGTTCACGAAATATTTTGAGTTCACCCGGAATGTGCCACGGCATCCGGCCACCTTGACCAATCACACGATTTTGCGCTACAGCTGCAACAAGCGATACCTTCATCAGCAAAGTTCCCTGCACCTATTTCAGCCTTACTCCCAGGCGCCTGATTGTCTCTTTCAGCACCTCGTTATCAGGATCCTTTCTTTTTCCTTCCCTGAAAATCTGCAATGCCTCATCCTGTCTGCCCAGACTCCACAGCACTTCACCAAGGTGCGCGATAACTTCACCATCTGGCATACGTTCATACGCACGGCGCAAAAGCAACTCGGCTTCATCAAGCATTCCCTGGCGGAAAAGAATCCAGCCCATACTGTCAGTTATATACGGATCATCAGGTGCGAGCGCCAGCGCCTTGGCTATCAGCACATAGGCTTCGTCAAGCCTGGTATTGCGATCGGCAAGTGAATAGCCCAGCGCGTTGTACGCCATCTGATTATTGGGGTCAAGCGCCAGAATGCTTCTTAATGCTTCTTCCATTTCGTCATAACGGGCCACTCTCTCTGCGGCCAGTGCAAAATCATACAGAAGATTGATGTTGGAAGGTGTCTGCCTGGAAGCTGTCTTCAGAAGCGTATAGGCATCCCTGTGCCGTCTGACAGACCTGAGTATTTGCGCCTCGGTCATAATGAGACTTTCTTCTTCTGCCGGATACGCTGCTCTCAAGGCTGCCAACCCGGATTTTGCATCCTTGATCCGGCCCATTCTGGCCAATATCTGCGCCCTTCTTATCTGGGCCAGAAATGAGGTCTCACTTCCACTCTCTGCGACAATGGTGTCGATCCATTCCAGTGCAGCTTTATAATTTTTGCGTTCTTCCTCAAGCTGGGCAAGCAGGAAAATGGCTTCATACGATTCCGAGTCCGGTCTATTCTCTTTTTTCAGAACATCAAGATAACGCTTGAGATACCGTTCTGCACCGGACAGATCGTTGTTCTGTATGGAGAGCAGCCCGACGGAAAACAGTGCCAGAACATGATCTTCGTCAGTTGTCAGCACTTTTTCAAATTCGTCCTTGGCTTTATCATACTCCTTTTGGGAAATCAGCATGCGCGCCTTGGCTATGCGCACTTCGCGTGAATCCGGGTATTTTTCCAGAAATTCCGTCAGCGCCTGAATGGATCTGACAGGATCCGGTTTTGCCTGCGCCAAGGTGAGAATCGCCAGTTCCGAGTCCGGTTTGATCTGCAGTGCCCTGTGCGCTTCTGTCAGAGCCCGCGCCGTATCCTTGTTTGCAAATGCCAGTATCGAAAGTGAAATATGTGATTCCGGAATGTCATCATAGGGCCTGACTACTCTTTCCAGCACTCTGAAAGCTTTTGCCTTGTCCGTACTGCCTGACAGAAGCTGCTGGAACTGATAGATCCTTGCACCCCGGCTCTCCGCTGGTGTCTTGGTCAGGACAGCAGAAAGGCGGGTCTGCAGTTCATCATAGCGGTTCTCGTAGAGCAAAAAACCGAATAATATACGTTCGGCATCGCGGGAGTCCGGTTCCAGTTCAAACCAGAACCGCAGGGCCTGCAATGCTTCACGGGATTTTCTTTCACTGACTGCAATCTCGACTGCCTGCATTGCCAGTCGGGGATCACGCGTTTTTTTTGCCGCTCGCATCATGTTGCGAAAGGCACGCCGGTTGTCACCCTGTTGCTGTGCAAAGTTCGCAACCAGGATCTCATACAACAGGTTACTGTCGAGATGGACCGATGGCGTCGTGGCATTTTCAGATTCATCGTCTGAAGCACCAGCCTGAGCATCTTCATCTGCCGTGTCTGGCGATTCAGCTTCCTCGGGTGCAGCATCCGCATCCCGTTCGGAACCGGTATTCCATTCAGGGAGGGGAAACGCCTTGTCGTCCGCACTGGCGTGGATTGCCGTACAGGTCAAAAACAGGGCTGTCAACAAAACTAGAATATGGTGCTTCAAGAAAATGGTCCGATCAAAAATATCACGTACGGGTTGGATGCATTTTGCGCTTTTTCTGCAGGACATGGCTGCTTTTAAAAGTCCTCACTGATTTGACTTGTTTCCTGCACTGGCTTGTTTGATCAAAAGAGGATGACCGAAAGACGGCAGTAATATGCGATTGTAAACTATGCGCAAGGAAAATTAAAGTGAGTCTGACGAATAGTCTCTATCCGACAAGCTTTTCGAAAGCACAGAAAGCACTCTCCAGGACTCTGGAGCTGCCAAAGACTGATCTTGATCACAATCAAAATGACCGTGATAATTCCCTCTTTTTCTAAATGTGGTAAAATTGAATTTGTGCGGCTGTAGCTCAGTTGGATAGAGTGCCTGGCTTCGAACCAGGAGGTCGTGGGTTCAATTCCTGCCAGCCGCGCCATGTTTCTTTGCCTTTTCCAGCCCTGCCCAAGCAAAAAAAAAACCGTACAATTCAACCCATTGTGCGACTTCTTCCTTCCTTCGACATACCTCGGAAAAGGCGCACAACCAGAAATCCCGACCACAGATATTTTCGGTTTCTGCCCGCGAACTGAAATGGGGATTATGATGCTTGCAGGCAACAAATATTGACACACCGTCAGCTCAAGTGCCTTCAGTTTGCGCTGCCGGAGCGGTCAAATACCCTGGTGCATAAAAAAAGTTGTAGCGGCAGGCAGGATCAGGATTAAAAATGGAAAGCTGCACCAGTCTGCGCTGGCTTTGCGCCCGGACAGAAGTTGCCTGAAAGAACAATTCTTCCCAAATCCGGCAACCAGAGGAAATCTGTTGCAATACTGGCATCTGGTGCCACAAAATTCTTCGATCTTCAGATCGGAGCAGATGTCAAATCACCTCACATATTACGCAAAACATGATCAGTTTTACCTATCACAACCCGACAATCATTTACTTCGGTCAGCCCCAGTTTACCCAACTCGGAGACGAACTGAAAAAACACGGCAGGCGCGTTTTACTCACCTACGGTATGGGATCCATCAAATCGACCGGACTGTATGACCGAGTACTCGAACAAATCCGCAAAGCAGAACTGGAGTTATTTGAACTGCCAGGGATTGAGGCCAATCCGGACATTGAAACCGTAAGAAAAGGTATCGCTCTTTGCAAAAAAGAAAAAATTGAGGTCCTGCTCGCCGTCGGGGGCGCATCAACAATTGATGCAACAAAAATCATCGGTGCCGGTGCCGCTTACGATGGAGATGCCTGGGATCTCGTAACAAAAAAAACCGACATTACTGAATGCCTTCCCATCATCACCGTGCTCACACTGGCCGCAGCCGGCTCGGAAATGAATGGCGTTGCAGTCATTTCAAACGCAGCGACACAGGAAAAACGCAGCATCTCAAACCCGCTCATGCGACCCCGGGCGTCTTTTCTTGATCCTGCACTCACCATCACTGTCAGCCCCTACCAGACCGCTTGCGGAGTTGCCGATATCATCGCGCACATCATGGAAAACTACTTTCACGGGCCCGTTGACATCGAGATGCTGGAAACTGTCATGGAAGGCTTCATCAGAGATGTCATCCGGTTCGGTACCCAGGCCATCAAAAACCCCTCTGACCTTGCTGCCCGAACAAACCTGATGTGGATATCCACCTGGGCGCAGAATGCATTTATCAGGGGTGCCAAAAATCCGACATGGTCAATACACGCCATTGAACACGAACTGACTGCTTTTTATGGTATCGCACACGGTCATGGACTCGCCATTCTGATCCCCCGCTGGATGGAATACGTACTCGATGCACAGAACGCACCCAGATTCAGACAGTTTGCCTGTAATGTTTTTGGCCTTGAACACAATCCTGACGCAATCGCGCTTGCAAAAAAAGGCATTGAACTCCTTTCGGCCTTCTTCTTCAGAACTTTGGGACTCAAAAGCACGCTCACGGATTTGGGCATAGACAGGACACATTTTGCACAAATGGCAAAAAACGTCAGTGACAGAAGTAAAAGTGGAACTGCCGGCTTCAGACGACTGAGCCAGCAGGATATTGAGCAGATCTACCTGATGTGTCTTTGAAGTCCTCACCGGCCTGATGGCCGGGGCTTTACGCGCCTGCTTCGTAATCTGGAGTATGGTTAAAAAAAAATCCCCCGCAGTTTTAGGTTGCGGGGGATTTTCGAGTATGGTGCCTGACAATAACCTACTTTCACACTGGGCTCAGCACTATCATCGGCGCAGTATCGTTTCACGTTCCTGTTCGGGAT
>Ga0099364_10001208_pt1 | contig 43047 bp, 37 predicted proteins | sample TergutTh196P3_FD_73070 | JGI IMG/M metagenome (GOLD analysis project Ga0099364, IMG submission 73070) | Microcerotermes parvus P3 segment gut microbial communities from Pointe-Noire, Republic of the Congo - Th196 P3 | ecosystem: Host-associated > Arthropoda: Insects > Digestive system > Gut ...
GCTCTCTCCTTGCGTTCCAATTTCGAATCATATCTCTCGTAAGTTCAGTATAGTAATTCTATTGAAAGACAGCATGCTCTAGCCAAGGCACAAAGGCGCTGCCTGGCTTACGGGCTGGACGGATGAACTCGGCGTTGTAATGGGGCAGGTAGCTCTTTGCGATATACCGATTAGCGCTATCCAACTGCGTGATCCCCTGTGCGGCCAACTCCTTGACCAACCTGTCCTGTGAGTGCCAAAGGCCAGTTCCGAGCGGCCACGTGCCTGAGGGGAGTAGGCGGCAATCATCTCGATACCCAACTGCTTCAGGGCTCGGCCAAACTGCGTCAGCGCCTTCTTGTCCACGGGGCCATCGGCCACGGGGGTGAACCAGTAGTGGCTCCCCCGGTCACCGTAGAACGAACAGGGCAGCCCCTGCTGAAGGATCAACTCACGCATGGCCCGAAAACTGGAACCTGTGCCCTCCTCGGGGACGAGAAACATCGAGTAATGCTCGTTGGTGGCATCGTCCATCGTCACGATCAAATCAAGCCATTGATTAGGCAACCATTCGTACCTTGAACCGTCCTGATGGATCATCATGCCTGGCAAAGGCTTACGCTCGCGTTTCTTGCGGTGCGAGCCCTTCTTGCTGGCGCGCTTAACCAGCCCGCCCGCTTGCAGGCGCTTCTTCACCCAACTGTAGCTGCGGGCGCCGCCATCGCGCCGGTACCAACTGAAAAAGTGGCTCACATTCCAGCCTGAATGATCCCGTCGATAGCGATCCTGCAACGCGATCACTTCATCGAGCGAGGCCCCCCGATCCATGCACGACTGGCTTCGCCTGTCCTGCAAACCTTCTGGCCCGTCGGATTCAAAACGCGACACGTAGCGCCGAAAACTGCGCTCGCTAAGACCCAACAACTCTGCCGCTTCGGATTGCGTTAAACGACCATGGTTCCAGCTAACTTAGGCTTCTTCAAATCTCATCTTCCGGATTTCCTGTAACAACTGTGCCTTTGTCATAATCGCCCTCCTTTCAGACAGTATGACGACCGGACAACTTGCGTGCCACAAAACCGGACAGATTGAAAACCGGTAACATCGCATTTTGTTTTCCCTTGACATCCGCCCGACAATTTGGAATCTTATCGGTTGGCGCTGTTGTTCTAGGTGACATTTTTGGCCCTGCCGCCCCTATCAGGAAGTCATGGCGTTATGCAGCGCGCTGATTTTATTGGACTATCTCTTGTCGCAACTGAAGCGGCCTGTCCCGCCATGTCCAGAGGCACTTTCTGCTATGTAAAGCGCGCGCAAAATACAAAAGTGGATGCGTAATTCCGGCAAGTCGTAGTAAAGTTGTATTTTTTCCACACTTACGGGGTTGAGCCATCGTGGACATTCATCAAATTCTCGAACATTTGCCGCACCGTTACCCTTTTCTTCTGGTTGACCGGGTGCTGGCGCTGGAGGTGGGCAAGTCCATCCATGCCTGTAAAAATGTCAGTATCAATGAGCCATTTTTTATCGGGCATTTCCCGCATCACCCTGTCATGCCGGGGGTGTTGATTATGGAGGCTCTGGCGCAGGCGGCGGGCATTCTGTCGTTCAAGACCATGAATACCAAGCCGAGCGATGACTCCGTATTTTATTTTGTGGGCATTGATAACGCGCGCTTCAAAAAGCCGGTGCTGCCTGGCGATCAACTGCACCTGCATGTAAACATCACGCGGCAAATGCGCGGCATCTGGAAATACGAGGCCGCCGCGCGGGTGGATGGCGAAGTGGTGGCGGAAGCTGATCTGATGTGCGCCCAGCGGGAATTGTCCTGATGAACGCAAGCATCCATCCGACTGCGCTTGTGCATCCCGGCGCGCGCCTTGCGGAAGGCGTAGAGATCGGCGCTTATTCAATCATTGGCGAGCAGGTGGAAATCGGCGAACGCACCTGGATAGGGCCGCATGTCGTAATCAATGGGCGCACCAGAATCGGACGGGACAATCGCGTTTTTCAGTTTTCGTCATTGGGGGAAGCGCCGCAGGACAAAAAGTACGCTGGCGAGCCGACCCGCCTGGAAATCGGGGATCGCAACACCATCCGCGAATTTACGACGTTTAATATAGGCACGGCGCAGGATGCGGGCGTAACCCGCATCGGCAACGATAACTGGATCATGGCCTATGTGCATATCGCGCACGATTGCCAGGTCGGGAACCACACCATTTTTGCCAATAATGCCCAGCTTGCCGGGCATGTGCATATAGAGGACTGGGCGATTCTCGGCGGCTATACCGGGGTGCATCAATTCTGCCGTGTCGGCGCGCATGTCATGACAGCGGTCGGCACAGTGATTTTGCAGGATGTGCCGCCCTATCTGATGGCGGCGGGAAATAGCGCTTCGCCCTACGGCATCAATGTGGAAGGCTTGAAGCGGCGAGGATTCCACTCCGAAGCGATCACCGCCCTGAAACGCGCCTACCGCGCTCTCTACAAATCCGGCCTCATGCTGGAAGAAGCCAAGGTGAAACTGGAGGAGCTTGCGGAAGAGCAACCGGATGTGCGGCGGTTTCTGGATTTTCTCGCGGTTTCCAAGCGTGGCATTATTCGATGACTGACGCGCCGCGCATCGCAATGGTGGCAGGGGAGACGTCCGGCGATCTGCTTGCCTCCCGCCTTCTTGCCGCGCTGAAGGAAATATTGCCGGCAGCGCGGTATTTCGGCATTGGCGGCGCAAAGATGGCAGCGGAAGGGTTTGAGTCCTGGTGGCCTCTGGAAAAACTCACGGTCATGGGTTATGTGGAAGTATTGAAGCGTTACCCGGAAATCTCCTCTATTCGTCGTTCCTTGCGGGCGCGCCTGTTGTCCGAGAAGCCAGACCTTTTTATCGGGGTAGACGCGCCGGATTTCAATCTGGATTTGGAAGCAAAGCTGCGGGTAAAAGGCATTCGCACCATTCACTTCGTCAGTCCCTCGATCTGGGCGTGGCGCGGCGAACGTATTAAAAAAATCGCCAAAGCCGCCGACCATGTGCTTGCCCTGTTCCCGATGGAGCCGCCGCTTTACGAAAAAGCGGGCGTGCCGGTGAGTTACGTTGGACATCCGCTAGCAGATGAAATCCCGCTGGTTACGGATGCCAAAGAAGCGCGAAGAGAACTGCGCCTGTCTGAGCATTACGCCCCGATTTTCGCGTTTTTGCCCGGCAGTCGGCAGAGCGAGCTTCTCCAGCTTGGCGGTATTTTTGTGGAGACGGCAAAACAAATTTATGCGGTTTTGCCGGAGGTGTTGTTTTTAGTGCCGTTTGCGACCCGGCAAACCAGACTAGCCTTTGAAGCGGAAATTCGCCGCCATGACGCAGGCCATCTTCCCTGGCGGCTGCTCTTCGGACATGCCGTGACCGCGCAGGGCGCAGCCGACGCGGTTCTGGTTGCCAGCGGCACGGCTACCCTGGAGACCATGCTCGTCAAGCGTCCTATGGTTATTGTCTACAAAGTGGCGCCGCTGACCTATCGCTTCATGAAACGGCGCGCTTACCTGCCTTATGTGGGCTTGCCCAATATTCTTGCTGGGCGAGAAGTTGTGCCGGAACTCTTGCAGGACGCCGCGACGCCGACAGCGATAACCGAGGCGTTGCTGGCGGAAATCGCGCCCGGACGCGCGCAACAACTACAGGAAATATTTACCCCTATTCACCTCGCCTTGCGGCAGAACATGGCGGCAAAAGCGGCAGAGGCAACACTGAAAGTGTTGCGCCAGGCATGAAGATCAGCGCCATGCTCACAGAGTTGCCTGCCGGAGTGTGCGGAGTGGATGAGGCGGGGCGCGGCCCGTTGGCGGGGCCGGTAGTTGCTGCCGCAGTCATACTGGACCCGGAACGTCCCATTGCCGGGTTGAACGACTCCAAAAAACTGGCGGCGCATCGGCGTGAACTTTTGGCGGAGCAAATCCGGGAGCGGGCGCTTGCCTGGCATGTTGCCTGCGCTAATGTTCAGGAAATTGACCGGCTCAACATTTTGCAGGCTACCCTGCTTGCGATGAGTCGCGCCGTGGCGGGATTGCATCCCCAGCCGGTCGGCGCGGTTGTAGACGGCAATCGTTGTCCGCTGCTGGCGGTGCCGGTCGAAGCTGTTGTAAAAGGGGACGGCAAAATTACCGCTATCGCCGCCGCTTCCATTCTCGCCAAAACCGCCCGCGACGCCATGATGCGGGATTTGCACCTTCGTTATCCCCAGTACGGCTTTGCCAGGCATATGGGCTATCCGACGCCTGCCCACCTTGCGGCGCTTCGGCAGTATGGCGTTTGCCCTGAACATCGGAAGAGCTTTGCCCCGGTTGCGCAATATAACAACGCGCTTAAATAGAAACGCTCTAGCCTCTACGCTGTCTGCCGCTCTGCCAGGGTTGCCGTCTTCGGATCGTAGACCATCTCTGTGATTGAGCCGTTCCGAATGCGCTCCACCGCTTCGTCAATGACATGGAGCGGCGCGAGGAACCATTCTTTCGGCTGCGCCGGATGACCAAAACGATCTGGAATGGCAAGCTGAAGTTGCGCGGGCGCAAAGAGGCGATGGAGCAATTTTTCCAGCTTGACGCGATTGATGCCAATCAGTTTGTAAGTGGCGACGATTTCAACATCGGCCAGCAGGTAAGTGGCGTCATGCGCGGCATTGGCGATACGGGTTTCCACTTTGCCGCCCGTCACCCCGATTTTGTGGATCAGTTCGCGGTGTTCCGCGATGAACGGATGAGTTGAATGGCTGCGCAGCACGTAGATCGTACCGCTCTCAATGTCGCCTTCAGCCTCGTTTGCGCCAAATAGCGCATCTGTTTCACTGCGCCTGTTTTCGTTACTGTCGTCACTGAAGAGCGAACCGCTTTCAGGCTTGCTGATCCTGCGCCCGCTTTCGTCCTTGTATAACGCTCGCTGTAAAGAGCGGCGCAATAGATTACTCTCGGTTGCGTTGGCGTAGATGGCTCGCAAGCGGGCGTCATTTTCGCCGTTTGGAGCCTTGATGGTTTCGCCGACTTCCGCGACATAGACAAGCTGCCCGCCCAGAACAAAGAAGTCGCCCGCGTCAATGCTTGTGTCCCTGCCGAAGATATACGCCTGCCGGACGCCGGATTTCAGTTCGCTTTCCGCCTGGCGGAACAACGGTCTGAATCGCTCGAAGTCTTCGCATTTTTCGCGGTTGGCGATTTCTTCCGCCGCGCGGATTTCGGCTCTGGGGCGGACATGACGCAGATCAGTAATATCGGAAGGGTTTGCCGCGTCCTGGAGTTCAGACTGGAGTTCAGACAACAGTTCGTCGTCGCTCATTTCTCCGATTGCCAAAGGCGGGATCGTCTTGTCCCCATCCAGCAGACCCTGATGATCGAGAGGGGAAAGAAGGCTCCGACATTCTTCCAGCATACATAGGCGTTCCAGCCGGACGGCGTACAGACGCTCGAAAATGTCCCGGTCTTCGCCGTATCGCGGAGCGCGGCCATGCTGTTCCACGAACCGCTGGATTTCCTCGAACCCGGCGATGATTCGTTCTTCACGCGGCGAGCGCGCGCCCTGCTTTTCAGGGCGGGCGAGTTCGTCGAGTTCGGAGCGCAGTTCGTCAAGATCAATCATAGCGCCCCTCGTCCTTGAAACGGACGAAGGCGGTCGCGCCTTCGGCCATTCGCTTCTCCCAGGCGTCTGTTGAAGCGATTGAAGGCAAGCGACCTCGCTCCCTCTTGAACTGGACGGCGCGTAGCGCAAGCTCCTTTGCTTCCTCCGGCGTCATGCTCGCGCGTTTGCCCGCAATTACCGCCGCCACCTGCTTCAAACTGTCTTCGCGCATGGCCTTGGCGAGAATGGCGTAGGCTGCGCCAAACGGATTGATGCGGTCAATGAGATCAATATCCAGATCGCGCACGTCCATCGCAAACTTGCGTACCCCGTCAATCAGGGCGGTGTTCGCTGGCGCTTCGTTGTTGCCGGACGCTGCCTGTCTGGCCTGTTGCGTCAGATTGAGGGCGGCGATGGCGTGCTGGCGCACCGCTTCCTGATCCGCTTCATCGAGAGCAGGGTATTTCTCCTTGATGATTTTGCCCAGACGAACCTGGGTCAGTTCTTCCGGGACCAGGTCTTCGTCAAACAGGCCGCGCTCGATGGCGGTCTTGTCCTGCGCGAAACTGGCGATTACCTCGTTCAGGTCTTCCCGACAGATGCGCGCGGCTTCCTCGCTTTGGGGTTTAGCCAGTCCCTTGATTTCGATCTGGAATTGCCCTGTTGCGTGGTTGAAGCCGACATTGCATTTGTCTGGATCATAGCCGCCGTCGCCATAGTCGCAATCCTGCTCCGGCTTGCTGTCCGGGCGCTTCGGTCTGAACTCGAAGCGCGGCGCAAGCACTTGCTCCATCAGGAGGCTGGCGGCAATAGCCTTTAGCGTGTCATTGACCGCTTCGGTGACGGACTGCTCGGAAGCGTCCGGCTCGGCAATCAGGTTGGTGAAGCGGGCGCGGGTCTTGCCCGGCGCGTCGCGGGTCGCCCTGCCGATAATCTGCACGATTTCGGTCAGACTGGAGCGATAGCCCACAGTCAGCGCGTGTTCGCACCAAATCCAGTCGAAGCCTTCCTTCGCCATGCCCAGCGCGATGATGATGTCCACATGCTCGCGGTTATTTTTCCGCGCTGGGTCTTTTATTCACCCGGCAATTAAGGGTTGCATCATATTTGCCATTTCGGCCCATATGGGGCGTGCCTTGAAAAGTCAAACCTTAATTGCCGGTTCAATAGCGCGGCGGCCACGCGCTCGCGTTTGCTCGGATCATCATCTACCAGATCGGCGATACGGAGAATCCTGCCGTCAGACGTTCGCGCCAACTGAAAGCCGGTCGCGGCGTCAATTCCCTGCCATTTGCCAAGTTCCTCGATGATGTGCTCGACTTCCTTTAGCTTGTCCTGCGTGCTTTCGCGGGAGTTGACGTTGGGAATGTGAATGATGGTTTTCTCGCCGGGGTCAAGCGCCCGCAAGATACTATCGGTGTAGGAGCCGGAATAGAAGAAATAGCCGATGTCGAGTTGTTTCAGGTGTTCGTAACCGTTGAGTTGCTCGTAGTAGGTATAGGTGACGGTATCAAACTTTGCCTCGTCCTGGGGAGCCAGCACGGCTTCGGCGTCGCCGCGAAAATACGAGCCGGTCATGGCGACGATATGCGTCCGGTCGCGATTGATGAATTGTCCCAGATGCATGCCGAGCTTGTTGTCCGGGTTGGCGGAAACGTGATGGAATTCATCCACCGCAATCAGGCGGTCATCGAACGCTTCCACCCCGAACTGGTCGACCGCGAAGCGAAAGGTGGCGTGGGTGCAGATCAGAATCCTGTCTTCGCTTTGCAGGAACGCGCCCAGCGATTTGACCTTGCCGCCGTTCTCGGAACCGGGGGCGTCGCAGAGATTCCATTTGGGTTCCACGCGCCAATCCGCAAAGAAACCGGATTGCGTTAGCGGCTCATCGTGAAAACTCGCGCCGATGGTTTTTTCCGGCACGACGATGATTGCCTGTTTGAGTTTCTGGTTATGGAGCTTGTCCAGCGCGATGAACATCAACGCCCGGCTCTTGCCGGACGCCGGAGGCGATTTGATGAGCAGGTACTGCTCGCCCCGATGCCCATAGGCGCGTTCCTGCATCGGACGCATACCTAAGGCGTTTACCTTGCTCGAAGAGCCGTTGCGGGCGTAGGAGACCGAAACGGAGGGGATGTGGGGGTTAGTCACTGTTGCGCCTTTCAAAGAGTCGGAGATAACGCTCGAATACAAAGAGGCGGTTGCGTCTTTGCCCGGTTATTTCAACCAGCACGCCGTGATTGATGAAATCGGAAATGAGCGAGGTAGCCGTATTGGTCGTTGTGTCGAGTTGCTTTGTCGCAGACTTCACGTCAAGCAACGGGCGTTTATAGAGGAGCCTGATAAGCTCCTGGGCGTTTTGTTGCCGCCGCTGTGTGAAGCGCGGCAACACCTCCCGCTCTATCTGCTCTTTCAGCGCCAGAACCTTGCGGAAAACATCGGCGGATGAACGCGCTGTTTCCTCAATCCCGTGCAGGAAAAAGACGAGCCATTCACGCATCCTGTTTCCCTCACGAACTGCCATGAGGTGATCGACATAGGCGGTCTTGTTGCGCTCGAAATAATCGGACAGGTAAAGCGCCGGTTTGGTCAGCAGCCCATTGGCCGCGAGATAGAGCGAGATCATCAGTCGCCCCAGCCGTCCGTTGCCGTCAAGAAAAGGGTGGATGGTTTCAAACTGATAGTGGGCAATCGCAATATTGACCAGCGGCGGAACTCTGAGCGATTCATCGTGCAAAAATTTTTCCATGTCGCTCATCAACTCTGGCACATGCCCATGATGTGGAGGCACGAAAGCCGCGTTTTTCAGGCTGACGCCGATCCAGTTCTGCGTTATTCGGAACTCGCCGGGCTGTTTCGTCTCGCCTCGCACTCCCTGCATGAGAACGGCGTGCGCTTCCCGCAATAGCCGGTTGGAAAGCGGCAAGCGTTCGAGGCTGGCAATCGCATGGTTGATCGCCTTGATGTAATTTTGCACTTCCCGCCAATCATTACGCGCGTCCGGCAAGAGGTCTTCGGCTTCCTTGAAGGCGTCTTCGATGTTGGTCTGGGTTCCTTCGATGCGGCTTGATTGAGTAGCCTCTTTTGCGACATACATGCTGATAAAGAAATCAATGTCCGGCACGAGCTGCGCGAAGGCGTTCAATTCGCCGAGCGCCCGATCCGCCCGCCCCAGAATTTCAATCACTTCCGGGTCAGCAATGATCCACGGATGGTGGATGGGCGTGGGAAGAAAGCTCTGATATTCGAGCTGCTGTTCATAACGCCCGGCTCGGTAGTCTGAAAGGTTCATATTTCAGAAACCAGGACGGTTTTTGCAATAACGAATTTCATATTTCAGATTCTGTGGCATTTTGTGGGACTTGGCGATTATATTTCAAATTTCAGGCTGTTTTCTGAAACAAGGAAAAGTTTACCCGCTGGCGCCGAAAACGCGCGGAATCGCAGGCGCGAGCAGGGCGTTATGTGAATGGAGAAAGCAGGCGTTACTGTCTTTTGAGTGACTGCTTGATGTCGCGCTCGATCTGCTCGATTTCCTCCAAATCATTGGCATCAGCATGTTCGCGCTCTGCCTTGCGCCGCTGTTGATCGAACAAGTCGTAACGCTCATGGGCGATGCGCTCCATGTGCTTATGACTGACGGAGCCGGCGCCTCGCAGGATGGGTTGATCGTTGAAAGTCAGCATTTTGTCCACGTTACCGCGCCAAAAATCCAGGCTCAGGTCTTGACGCTGCTTGACGCGCAATTCTGCCTGTTCCAGAAAAATAACTACCAGGCGGTTGAGCGTATCAATTTCGTCAGCGTTCAGATAATTCTTGGCGACGATCACATCCTGCTTACGCACGCGCGAACCGCTCCAGGTCGTCAAGGCCATGTTGGGCTGGCTGGAATCGGCTCGTTCGATCACCAGTTCGGCGGCGGTATGACCAGTGGCGGCGTACAGTATCTTGTTCTGTACCTCGGCGAAGAACAGCGAGGTTTCCTGCTCGCGTATCCGGTAATCGGAACTCAAGGCAAACAGATCGCGCACCTTCTGATAAAAGCGCTTTTCCGACGCGCGAATCTCGCGGATACGCGCCAGCAGTTCATCGAAATAATCCCAGCCGCCGGGGTTTTTCAGCCGCTCGTCATCCAGAACAAAGCCCTTGCGTAAAAATTCCTTGAGGTGTGTGCTGGCCCATTGGCGGAACTGCACGCCACGAGGCGAGCGCACGCGATAGCCGATGGCCAGGATCAGGTCGAGGTTGTAGTGCTGGATGCTGTACTTTTTTCCATCTGTGGCAGTTGTCAAGGATTCCTTGACAACTGAACTCCTGTTCAATTCCCCGTCTCCGAAGATGTTCCTGGCGTGCAGGGAGACATTTTGTTTGCTGGTCTGGAACAGCTCGGCAATCTCCAGTTGACTAAGCCACACCGTCTCGCCGTCCACTCGCAAATGTAGTTTTACCTGACCGTCGTTGGAACTGTAAAGAATCAACTCGTTCATGGTTTGTTCCTTTCAGGCTTGGAATTTTGGTCAGCCGTCATTTTCGTATACAACTCATCGGGGTAGGTCACTGTGCATCCTCCACAGGAGCATTACAGCCGCAAGACGCGCGGTAGGCTTGATGCGGGTGATTGGGGTTGTCCGGGAAACGCAATTGCAATTGTCTGTTGCGGGTCAGGTGTACAAGGTGTTTTTCGTGCAGGCGTTTGGCTCCACGACCCAGCAAGGAAGCCAGTTGATGCAATGCCAGGTAATCATTGGCGCAGAGCGTCAAAATCGTAGTTCGCATGACATCTGGCTTCACGCTGCGCTTCTCCCGCACAGACGCAGCTATCGCCCAGCGCGGATCATCTTCGGGTAGTGAGAAAGAGGGGGAGTTGAGGGGGGGAGTTCCCACGCTGAGGGGGGGAGTTCCAACGCTGAGGGGGGGAGTTCCAACGCTTAGGGGGGGAGTTCCTTGAGCAAGGGAGTACCTTGTCCCCCGACCGACACCTTCAGATACCAGAAAGCCGTGAGCCACCAAGCCGCCCAGCATCCGGGTAATGTCTACCCGATGCATCGCCAACATGCCTTGCAACTGTTGATTGGTAACAACGCCTTCTGTCTGTGCCGTTACCAGCGCCTGAATCTCGTCGCCGCTCAAGGCATCGAAGTTCGCGCCAAAACGCTGATGCAATATCGTCAATACATCTTCCGGCAACAGGCTTGACATCGGCAAACGCAAACTTACGCGATCCGGTTGATGGGATTCTTGTAATACGGGTGATTGCCAACGTTCGGCTGACCAACTGGAGCGAATCTTGTCAATCCCGGAACCGGCCCTGTCGCCTGCGCCAAGCATCTGAAACATGAGTTGCAGGGATTTGTTCCGGCATTCGCTGACCCCGCCCTGCAAAAGCTGCTCACGTGAAACCAGCAATGTGCCCGGGTTGGTAAATTCCAGGCGATTTGGCCATCGGTCAATCACGATCCCGCCCTGCCCGGCGTAGTCGGCATGAATCAAAGCATTTACCAATGCTTCCTCCAGGGCTTCGATGACCGGACTTTCGCCAGCCCGGTATCCTTCAGCGTCGCGCCCAAAAGGACGTTTGATTCCTGGTCCGATGGATAACTTTTGCTTTACCAGTTGATGAAATTGGAACAAATTGCCTTCCCAGTGTCCATCCAGGGTCAAACGGTCTGTCCAGCGGATGTCGGGGTTTTCATCAAAATGCTCTCGGTAATCCAGTTGAAAACCTGGCGCCGCCGATGGGTCGCGAATGGCCTGTTCGCGCCCGAACATCAAGAGACCGGCAAGCGTCAGACCCTCGCGCCCTGAGCGGCGATCTTTCCGCCAGCCGCCAAGTTTTGACAGCAAGCCCGCATCGTCCTCTGCCAACCACGGATGGGAGCCACGCGAGGCGAAGCGATTGCGAAATTGGCGCAGCGAATCAATGTGCAAGTCAGCGAAAGAAAAATTGTCAAGAACGCGACTGTCGGCAGGCTCGTCCGATTGATCGGAAAACATGCGCCGAACTTCGGACTCGGCGCACTTATAGTCGCCTTCGTTGTTGCGTCTGTACGTGCCACGCAACGGATCAAGGCCAATGAATACAGGGCGTTGATGGCGGTCGGCGCGCGGTACTCGAATGGAGATCAGTACGCATTTTGTATTTTCGACATGGTGAATTCGCACATCCTGATTGCGGAGCAAATTAATGTTTGTTTTGCTACGGTTGTTGATCGTGTTCCAAAAATCGGCAATCAATTTCTCTGGCTCTGGAACACCATGAAAATCCAACTGCCCGTCGCGCTGCGTTATGCCAAGCCACAACAAGCCGCCATCTGTGTTGGCAAATGCGGAATATGTTTCCCAAAGATCGCGCGGCAAGCCGCCGCGCGCGCCCTTGTACTCGACATCCGACCCTTCGTAAAAAGCCAGTCTGTCAAACAGATTCAACTGTTCGCTCATGATTTTTTCCCTTTCACTGTCTTCGGGGCGGCGTTGGTCGTCGCAGTCATTTCTGTGTACAACTCAAACAGTTTTTCGAGCCGCTCGGTGTCGTTCCTGAAGCGGCGGCCCATGTAGATGCGCTCCAGCGTCTCGTCGTTACGTTCGTGGGCTTCTCTGACCTGCGGGAATTCCTTGTCCATGCGTTCGGGGTCGTACATGTCGGCAATCGTCGCCGGAAAATAACGTTCTCGCGCCAGCAGGATTTCTTCGGCAGAGTGGGTGAGATCGGCCTTGTTCCGCTCGGTCAACGTGGGGACGGGAAAGGTGTTCCAGCCGATGGTGTTGGAGTAGTTGAAGTCGGTTTTCAATTTACCGCAAACTGTGGCAATCCAGACCCAGTGAATCCTTGAAACGAGAATAGCCAAGTTCCACAACTCTGCGTCATAAAGACCGAAATTTCGATTGCTTATGATGGAGCCTGCTGGCAATAAGCCACAAGGCAAATAATCACGCTCTTCAGATGAAACGGCAGGCACAACCAACGTGTGCGATTTACCTGTGTGCATCTCACGAAATTGATGCGCCCGTGCCGCCATTTCATTGGCTCCCGTGTCACGGCTTGCCAACCGCATGGCGCGTACCCCCTCGATACGTCGGCGAATTGCTGGAATGGCTTGCGCTCCGTCCAAATGCTCATCCTCAATCCACAGGCAATAACGTTCCAGACCCCGGATAAATTCTGCCGAACCGTAAATGCCGCGAATAAAACGGGCTTGCTGTTCAGGCGTTAACCCCAGCGCGGCTACATCACCTCTGGACAGCAACAGGTGACCGCCGTCAACAGGTTTGTTGCCAAAGCTCATTTCGGCCAGCCCGTTAAGTGACCGTGACGCCTTTTCCACCATCACATCAGCGCCGCCCACCAGATAAGCATTTATGCGCGTCACTTCTTTGACATCTACTTCGGCGTTTTTGTCCGCCGCTGAATACAGGCGGCGGGGCAGGCGAGGTTGGGCGGTGATGCCAACGATAACCACGGTCACGCCCGCATTGTGACTGGCGAGATTCGCCCATTTGAACGAGGTATGCGCGAACTGGATTTGGCTGCCCGCCCCAAAAATCAGCGACCAGAGGATCGGCACCTGCTGGCCTTGGCAGATGGAATTGGTGGACACAAACGCGGCAGTGGCCGGGGTTTGAGCGCCGTAGTCGGCGGCCTTCATGAACCAGCCCGCAACGTAATCAAGCGATTTCCAGCTTTTTGCGCGGTGTCCGAAGATGGCTTGCAGGTCGGCTTTTTGTCCATCCGTTTGCCATGTAGAGCCACGATACGGCGGATTCCCGCAGATATACGTCTCCCCGCCTTCGTTATCGAAATCAGTCTCCGTCTGATTGAGCGGCGTCGCAAATAAATCATCCGCCGTAACTTTTACGCCCGTTCCTGTGGGCGGACAGACTGAGAGCCAATCCAGGCGCAGGGCGTTTTCACAGACAATCCAGTTTCTGGTATCGAGCGGCAGAAATTCCGCCAAGGCTTCCATTTGCCCGCGATACAGCACATCGCATTGGAACTCGGCGATGATGAGCGCCAGCCGCGCAATCTCGGCGGCAAAATTCCGCAGTTCGATGCCGCGAAAATTGGTGAGCGGTATGACGCTCTTCTGCCCCGGTTCGCCCCGCCGCCGGTTGATCTCAGCCTCAATCGCCCGCATCTCCTTATAGGCGATGACCAGAAAATTGCCGGAACCGCAGGCCGGGTCAAATACCCGAATCCTCGCCATGCGCTTACGCAGATTGAGCAACATCCGCTGGTTGTCCCCCGCTTCCGCAAGCTGTCGGCGTAAATCATCAAGAAAAAGCGGATTCAGAACCTTCAGAATATTCGGCACGCTGGTGTAGTGCATCCCCAACGCGCCCCGCTCATCGTCATCCGCTATCGCCTGAATCATCGAGCCGAAAATGTCCGGATTGATCTTCGTCCAGTCCAGATTGCCGATTTGCAACAGATAGGCGCGCGCTATCCTGCTGAAACGCGGCGCTTCTACCTCGCCGGAGAACAGACCGCCGTTCGCGTAAGGAAATTGGTCGGCCCAGGGACGAAAGTTTCCCGCCGCCCGCGCCGCAATAGGAGTGTTCATGGCGCGGAAAATCTCGCTGATTACCTGATGCGTATTCGATGAATCGCGCTCGCTCATCTGGGCAATAGTGGCGGTAAACAGCCCATCTCCGTTGAAAATGGCCGTATCTTCGGCGAAAAAACAAAAAATCAAGCGCGCCATAAAATGATTCATGTCATGGCGGCGCGCCGCGCTTCCCCAGGCGGGATTATCTTTCAGCAACTCGATATAGAGCTTGTTCAGCCGACTGGTAGCGCGGATGTCAAACGGGTTTTCGCGGATTTGCCGGATGGTGGAAATCCCCGCCAGCGGCAGAAAAAACCCAAAATGATTCGGAATGTCCGGGTAGGCGCAGACGACGGTCTCGCCGCTGGCGAGTTCCTCCGCTTCCACAGTCTCCCCGTCGGTGGCGAGGATGAATTTGGCTTTTGCCCTGGAGGTAACGGGACTGGCGCGTAACGCCTGCATGGTTTCATTGACGCCGCCATGTTCGCACGCGGCAATGTGGATGTTGCTACGCTGGAGCACGCCGCCGGGGATGTCCGAGGCGTTGCTGTTGCCCACGCGCAAACGCTTGATGGTCGTCTCCTTGTTGCCAAAGGCCGCAAGGAACGCAAACGGAAACTCCGCCGCCTCAAAAGGCTGCGCGGCTAACTCGGAGATAGCTTGTTCGATTTCTACGGCGTTCATGGGTTGTTGTGTGTTTCCTGTTTGCGTGGCGTCCAAGGATCAAGCTAGGCAAAGATAGGGTATAACAGACAAAATGGCAAAACACTTTGATAAAAGTAGCGTTTAGAGCGGTTTCCGCTCAAGCGCATACGTCGTCATTGCGAGCGTCCGCTACGCAGAGCAAACTCTCGGCGGTTTTGCGGGCGGTAATATGCGCCGCACCCTTTGGCAAACCCCCCGCCGCCTACGGCGGCACCCCCTTTAACTCGCGGCGAAGCCAAAAGGGGGCTAAAACCAGTCTGCCAACCTGCAACCTGCCTGCGGTTCTGCCCTCTACCCGGCCACTCTCCTGCTTGCTGCGTAGGGGTTAAAAATTTTTAACCCCTACAGCGGCGCGGATGCTATTTCGCACAGGTGATGACCTACCGTCATTCCCGCGAAGGCGGGAATCCAGCAAAGCCTTTCCGCTCCTCTGGCATTTCTGTATAGGAATATCGCTCCTGTCCTGTTTTGGAAAGTTGTCGTGGCTTTCAGAGCAGCACTGGATTCCCGCCTTCGCGGGAATGACGAGTGGGTTGGTGTGCATGGGTTGGGGTTGGGGTTGGGGTTGGGGTCGGAATGGTGGGGGCAAGGCGGCATTGGGGTTAGCCCCCTTTATAAAAGGCATTGCTCGCTTTATATTGATTGTGTTATGGCTTTTCGCAAAAAATTAGCTACAGGCATTCATGCCTGTAGCTCAAAACGAACAAGGAATGGGTTTGCTCCCCCCTTGTTGCTACGGTCGAAACCCCGGCCTTCAGGCTGGGGTTCCAACCTTCGCGCCGCCCTAAAGGGCGGGGTCTCAAACCAGAGTTAGTTTTACGATGAAACCTGCTGGAAAGAATGCCGACAGTAGCGTCATCGTCGCGGGCAATGGCGATGAGCATTTTATCCGGCAATATCGAGCCGGATAACCAGGCAAACACTGTGTGCGTGGGTGTTTCAGGGGTAACTATAAAACGCGACAGTCCAGCCAGCGCCGCGCGCATTCCAATACGGGGTTCGCCATGTCGCCACCAGTAGCGGCGGTATACCTCGCGGTTATTTCTCATACGCTCCGGTTTCACATGCTCCAGCACGTGCTCAAATGGCTGTTCGTATAGCGCGGCTTCTGCTTCGGTCATGTTGGTTCAGAAATCAATTATCCAGCCGTCGCGCGGGCGGCGCTATTGCTGTCTGCAAGACCGCAGAGGGGTTTGCAGTCTGCGTGTAATTGTTAATTACGGGAATGGCTAACCTCATCTTGAGGCACCCCTGCCTAAAGGCAGGTGATTCCTCGACACAGTTTAGAGAGCCTTCGGCTCCACAAAACAATCTCGCTCACCTCGCCATGAATGGCGAGTCTGCGCTCGACGCGTGTTCAACAAGCGTCAATTCCCTGTCATAAACCATTCCAGCGCCTTAGCCACCGCATCATCAATGCCGATATGGTCGGTGTCAAGCAACAGCGCGTCCGCTTCCTGTTTTAGCGGCGCGATATGGCGGGCGCGGTCGCGCGCGTCCCGCGCCTCAAGATCGGCTCGAATGCTATCAAGGTCGGCGGGTTCATTGCGCTCCAGCAGTTGCTTAACGCGCCGTTCAGCTCGCACCGCCGGACTTGCGGTCAGAAAAATTTTCAGTTGCGCCTCTGGAAACACCACCGAACCCATGTCGCGCCCGTCTCCGACCAATCCCGGCGAGCGATGAAACGCCCGCTGCCGAAACAACAACGCCTCGCGCACGGCAGGCATTGCCGCCACCTTTGAAGCCCCGGAAGAAATTTCCTCATGCCGGATCGCCTCACCCACTTCCCTGCCGTTCAAGCGTACCCCATCCGCATGAAATACCACATCCAGGCGGGCGGCGATGGCTGCCACACCCGCCTCATCCTGCCAATCCACGCCTGCTTCCCGCGCAGCCAATGCGACAAGGCGATAGAGCGCGCCGGAATCGAGATAATGAAACCCCAACGCCGCAGCAACTCGCGCGGAAACCGTCCCCTTGCCGGAAGCCGTGGGGCCGTCAATGGCAATTACCGGCGCTGGCCGCGCAATCGCTCCGAAACTATCGAAATAATCGGGAAACGTCTTTGCCACGCAGCCGGGATCATTGATACGCAATGGCGCGCCAAATGAAGCAAGCGAAAAACACATAGCCATGCGGTGATCGTCATAAGTGTCAATGACGGCAGGTTGGAGCGGACGCGCCGCATCCGGCGGAACAATCCGCAAAAAATCCGCCCCTTCCTCCACCCGCACATTCAGTTTTCGCAACTCGGCGGCCATTGCGGCGATACGGTCGGTCTCCTTTACCCGCCAACTGGCGATGTTGGCGAGCGTGGTTTCCCCTTCCGCAAACAGAGCGACTAAAGCCAATGTCATTGCCGCGTCGGGAATATGGTTGCAATCCAGATGAATCCCTTTAAGCGTCTTGCCATTGGTCGGGCGGGCGGCGGCAATCCAGTCCTCGCCCGCTTCTATCGTCGCCCCCATTGCCGCCAGCGCGTCCGCAAACCGAACATCCCCCTGAATCGCGTTCTTTCCCACGCCTGCCACACGCACGGGATTATCCGCAGTCGCGCCAATCGCCCCCAGAGCGAGAAAATAGGAAGCCGAGGAAGCGTCGCCTTCCACCTGATAGACGCCGGGCGATCGGTAACACGCTCCGGCGGGAATCGAAAACGCCCGCCAGTCATCCCGTTCCACGGCAACGCCAAAACGCGCCATCAGGTTCAATGTCATATCAACATAGGGTTTGGAAATCAACTCGCCTTCGACTTCCACCGTGGTTTCCACCCCGGCAAGCGGCAACGCCATTAAAAGTCCGCTCAAGAACTGGCTGGACACATCCCCGCGAATCTTTACCACACTGCCGGGGCGGATGGCAGCGGGACGCAGCAACAGCGGCGGGAAACCTTCTTTTTCAAGCGACTCGATATTCGCCCCACAAGCCTTGAGCGCGACGACCAGGTCGCCGATAGGCCGCTCGTGCATCCTGGGTACGCCCTTCAACACATACTCCCCGCCCGCAAAAGCCAATACTGCCGTAAGGGAACGAAAAGCCGTTCCCGCATTGCCGAGAAAAAGCTCCGCCCGCCGCGCGGGAAATTGCCCGCCAGAGCCTGTCACCTTCAGGCCGCCTGTGTCTGTCGCCGCCATCGCTACGCCCAAGGCGGCAAGCGCCTCACGCATTCTTGCGGTGTCGTCGGAATCAAGCAGGGCGCGTAATTCCGTCTCTCCTTTCGCAAGCGAGGCCAGGAGCAAGGCTCGGTTGGAAATACTCTTGGAGCCGGGCAGAGTAACATTGCCGGAGGCGGCAAGCATTTGGGGAAGGTCGAGGAAAGTCATTTTCATGTGAGAAATCGAGTCATAGTGTTTCCACAAATAACGAGACGGTCAGGAAGCGCGCTCTTGGCTACGCCGCGAGTGGCTCCTCCGCAAGTCTCCCCTCTCCCGCACACCACTTGAGCGTCGCTTGTATATCTTTCTGGATAATATCATGTTGCGCCGACAGAGAACGCTTCACCCCGCCCCGCGCCTAAAAACCAACACCTTCGGCGTCAGTTTTTGCACCTGTTCGCCGTTCTGGTTGAACGTGTCTATTTGCAGGGTGACGAACCCCCGGTCGGGTTTGGATTTTGACGGGGCAATGTCGGTGATGATGCTCTTTACATGCAGAATGTCGCCGGGTCGGGTCGGGCGCGGCCAGGAAAGCTCCACATTCGCGCCAATCAATCCGTTTGCAAATGGAATGCTCTCCGTCATAAGAAGCATGGTTATTGCCGCCGTGTGCCAGCCGCTGGCGGCAAGCCCCTTGAACAGCGATTGGGAGGCCGCCGTTTCATCCAGATGAAAAGGTTGCGGATCAAATTCGCGGGCAAAATTCTTGATCTGCTCCGCGTCAAGCGAAAATTCCCGGCTGACGAATTGATCCCCAACGGCAATATCGTCCAGCGTGACAGTTTTCTTTTCATTCTTCATGAAGACATTTTTCCTTTCAGCTTTAGTCCCGGATATGCCAGATTTGCGGGTCAATTCCGGCAAAGGTCTGTTGATAGCGCGGCGCGGTATGATCATCGTCGGTTACGTTGCGAATGTGAATGGCAATAATTCGTTCTGGATTAGTCCGGGCAATATCGGCGTAAATTTCAGGGTCATGTTCGCCGGAATCGCCTATCAGGATGAACTTGCGCTGAGGATATGCCGCCAGCAGACGGATAATGACATTTTTCTTGTGTGCAATGGTGGTTTTCTGTCCGGCGTACAGGGTGCGTGTCGAAGTGGATTCGCGTAGATGCAGAACGCCCGGCGGAAAACGCGCATCATCCAGAAATCCCGATAACGCCGGATGAAGCTGAATGGGCGAGGCGGAAAGATAATGGAAAAACGCATGTTGTTCATTGCGCGCCATTTCCCGGTACCACTCGGCCATGCCGGGAACCGCGCGGAAAGGTTCCAGAAAGGTATTGCGAATCAGGATTTTCCTGTTCAGGACGTTTGAAATCTTGATGGTGTCGTCAATGTCGCTGACGATGGAAACGCCTTCCGCCGGAATAGCTATAGAATAACCTTCCTGCCCATGCGCCGGATGTCCGAGGGCTTCCAGCGTCCAGACAATCGAACCGAAGCCGTTTGAGTCATTATCCCATTTGATTCCCTCGCGCCCGATACGCAATTTGATATGGGAGCGTCCGGCGCTGTCGGTGCGCGGCAGAGTGAAAACCTCGTCGACCAGTCGTACCTGTAACCGCTTGTCGCGTTCTGAATGCGCGCGGAAATAGCGCGTCCTCTCGAAGAATAGTAATTTTTGCTCAGGAGACAGTTCATCCAGATTGATCTCCACCCAGGATGTCAGCGCGGAAACGGCGAGGCGTCTTGATTTTTCCTCGAATACCCAGGTATCCACATCAACGCTGAAAGAGCCGTCCGTCTGCTCCACGGCAAGCCCCGGCAGGAACATAACCGATTCATCCGATTTCAGCCTGCCCTCCCACGCAAACGCTCCATCCGCAGCGATGACGCATATGGAAAACAGCAATCCTGACCAGAGTTTTTTCATTTTGAACATTTATAGTGATTCATTCAAAGAACATCCCGTACATCGGCGAAATGTCCGGCAATCGCCGCCGCCGCCGCCATTGCCGGACTGACCAGATGGGTGCGTCCTCCCGGTCCCTGACGGCCTTCAAAATTGCGGTTTGAGGTGGAGGCAGAGCGTTCGCCCGGTGAAAGCCTGTCCGCGTTCATGGCAAGGCACATTGAACAACCCGGCTCGCGCCATTCAAACCCGGCGGCAATGAAAATTTCATGCAAGCCTTCGGCTTCGGCCTGGCGTTTGACCAGACCTGAACCCGGCACAACCAGCGCGAGCTTGACATTCTCCGCCTTTTTGCGGCCTTTCAGAACCGCCGCCGCCTGCCGCAAGTCCTCAATGCGGGAATTGGTGCAGGAGCCGATGAATACCTTGTCAATCCTGATTGACTTAATCGGCATGTTCGCCTGCAATCCCATGTAATCAAGCGCGCGTTCCATGCCTTCCCGTTTTGCGCTGTCCGCCTCTTTTTTTGGGTCTGGAATTGTGGCGGTCACGGGTACGACCATCTCCGGCGACGTGCCCCAGGTGACTTGCGGCAGAATTTCGGCTGCGTCCAGTTCCACGGTACGATCAAAAACCGCTCCTTCATCTGATCGCAAGGAGCGCCAGACTGCTACCGCCTTGTCCCAATCCGCGCCCTGCGGCGAAAAGGGGCGGCCTTGCAGATAGTTGATTGTCACTTCGTCAACGGCCACCAGTCCCAGCCGCGCCCCGGCTTCGATAGCCATGTTGCACAGCGTCATCCTTCCTTCCATCGAAAGGGAGCGGATGGCGGCTCCGCCGAATTCCAGGGCATAGCCCGTGCCGCCCGCCGTGCCGATCCTGCCGATTATGGCAAGCGCCACATCCTTGGCGGTCACGCCCTTGCCCAGACGGCCTTCTACCCGAATCAGCATGGTTTTCGATTTTTTCTGTACCAGGCATTGGGTCGCCAGCACATGCTCGACTTCGGAAGTGCCGATGCCGTGCGCCATTGCCGCAAACGCGCCGTGGGTGGATGTGTGCGAGTCGCCGCAGACAACCGTCATGCCCGGCAGCACCGCGCCGTTCTCCGGCCCGATCACATGCACGATGCCCTGTCGCGCATCCTTGAAAGGGAAATAGGCCAGCGCGCCGGTCTCCCGGATGTTGGCGTCCAACGTCTCCACCTGCTGACGGGAAATCGGATCAAGAATGCCTTCTTCCCAGTTGTCGGTCGGGGTGTTGTGGTCGGCGGTCGCCACGATGGAAGATACGCGCCAGGGCTTTCTCCCCGCGAGTTTCAACCCCTCAAAGGCTTGCGGACTGGTGACTTCATGGATCAGGTGGCGGTCAATGTAAATCAACGCCGTGCCGTCTGGCTCCTCGCGGACAAGGTGATCCGACCATAGTTTTTCATACAGGGTTTGCGGCATAAAGGCATTCAGATAGAAAAGAAAGGATTATGGCAGGTTCTGGAAGCCGGAAAAAGGTTTTACCGTATCGGGGGAAAAAGGCGAAGCATCCATGCCTTTGCTGGAACAGTCCTGAATACGACGGCAAAAGTGTTGCTATAATCCGGGCGCATCGGGAAACATTTTCCCTCTTTCCAAAACCTTTCTGATTTTTGCCTTGATCCAGCCCTTGCCCATGAATATGCCTTCCAGCCCCCCGCGTTCCGTTGAACTGGCGATACGCACCCTCACCATAGAGGCTGAGGCCATAGAAGCGTTGATCTCCCGGATTGACACACGCTTCGCGGATGCCGTCGAATTAATCCTGCACAGCAAGGGGCGGGTCATCGTGAGTGGCATGGGAAAATCCGGGCATATCGCCCGCAAAGTCGCCTCAACCCTTTCTTCCACTGGCACGCCCGCCTATTTTGTCCATCCCGGCGAAGCAAGCCACGGCGATTTGGGCATGGTGAAAAGCATTGATATTTTCCTTGCCCTTTCCAATTCCGGCGAAACCGAGGAGATTATCCGCATCCTGCCCGCCGTGCGAAGGCAAGGCGCAAAACTTGTCGCCATGACCGGCAATGCCGCTTCCACTCTCGCCCGCGAAGCGGATATAACGCTTGATGTCAGCGTCGCCAGGGAAGCCTGCCCCTTGAACCTTGCGCCTACCGCCAGCACAACCGCCGTGCTGGCGTTGGGCGATGCGCTGGCGGTTGCGCTGCTTGACGCGCGTGGATTCAAAACGGAAGACTTTGCCCTCTCCCACCCTGGCGGCAGCTTGGGGCGGCGGCTCCTGACCCATGTCGAGGACGTGATGCGTAAGGCGGAACAAGTGCCTGTCGTCCGCCCCGACGCCGCTCTTTCCGAAGCAATCCTTACCATCAGCCGGGGCGGGCTTGGCATGACCGCAATCACCGATCATGAGAACAAAATCCTTGGCATCTTCACCGACGGCGATCTGCGCCGTGCCCTGGAAGACCGGGAGACGTACGGAAGCGAGGATTTTCTGGCGATTCCGATCGAGCGCCTGATGCGTACCGACCCTTGCCGGATCGCGCCGACCCGTCTGGCGGCTGAGGCCGTGGAAATAATGGATCGGCGACGTATCAATCAATTATTGGTCGCGGATGAAGCGGGACATCTGATCGGCGCGCTCAACATGCACGACCTTTTCGCCGCCAGGGTAATCTGATGTCCATTGTCCGCCGCGCCGCCGCCCGCCTGAAACTCATGGCGTTCGATATTGACGGGGTGTTGACCGACGGTTGCCTTTACTACGGCGAAGACGGGAAGGAATGGAAAGCCTTTAACACCCTGGACGGACAAGGTTTACGCTTTCTGCAACAGGCAGGCATTGAGCTTGCCGTCATAACCGGCAGAACATCCGGCGCGGTTGCAGCGCGGGCGGCCAATCTCGAAATCCGGCATTTGCTCCAGGGAGTTGCCGACAAACGCGCCTGCCTTGTTGCGCTCTTGGACAGTCTCAACCTGTCTCCAGAAGAAGCGGGCTACATGGGCGATGATGTGGTCGACCTGCCGGTCATGCGTCTTTGCGCTTTTTCCGCCGCGCCTGCCAACGCGCATCCGCTGGTCAGAAAATATGCCTTGTTGGTCGCCAAGGCGCGAGGCGGCGAAGGCGCGGCGCGGGAAGTCTCCGATTTTATCCTGACCGCGCAGGGCAAATTAGACAGCGTACTAAAACCCTGGCTACCGGACGAAAAGGCATAACGAATGCGTAAGCAAGGCATGGCGGCAACGCTTTTTCCTATCTTTGTCCTCTCCGGGCTTGCGGCGCTTGCCTTCTGGCTGAAGGAAGCCGTGACCATGCCTTTCCAGCCGGACGACGGGAAAAAGCGGGATACTCCTGACGCCATCGTGGAAAATCTGACCATCTATCGCTATGACATGAGCGGCGAACTCGGTTATCGCTTGACCGCAAGCCGCATGGAGCACTTCCCGGACGACAGCAGCCTGATCTTCGCCCCAAGGCTGATCCATTACCGCCCCGGACAGCCGGATATAACGGTTGCCGCTCAATCCGCCCTCGTTACGGAAAAGGGGGAGCGGGTTTTGTTGCGCGATGATGTGGTTCTGACCAGAGACGCATATGCGGGCAGACCCAAACTGATAGCGCGCACGCCGGAATTGACCGTTCTGCCCGAAGAAGGCAAGGCGTTCAACGACAAGCCGGTTTCAATAACCCAGGGCGCTACCTGGTTGAACGGCATCGGCCTCATGGCGGATCATAACCTTGGAACTTTCACTCTGCGCCAGAGCGTGCGCGGTGAATATGTGCAAACTCCGGCGGGCAAAAAACCATGAAGCGTTTTTGTTTTGTTTTCATTTTCGCCTTTATCCTGCCCGCTTACGCGGAACTGGCGGATCGGGACAAGCCCATCAAGCTGGAGGCGAATCGAATCACCATTGATGACTTGAAACGGGTGCAGGTGTTTGAAGGCAATGTCGTGCTGACCCAGGGAACCTTGATGATTCGTTCCGACAAGATTGTGGTGACTGAGGACGCGCAGGGATTTCATCGGGGCGTCGCCTTCGCAGGCCCCGGCGGACTTGCTCGTTTCCGGCAGAAGCGGGAAGGGCGCGAGGAGTGGATCGAGGGCGAGGCGGAACGTATCGAATACAATACCAACCATGAGATTGCCGAGTTGTTTCATCGCGCCTGGGTAAGTAGCGGCGGCGACCAGCTACGCGGCGATTATATCCGCTACGAGATCATTTCCGAACGCTATATGGCGTCCGCCAGCGCCCCCCAGGTATCCGCGCCGGAATCCGCGCAGGATGCCGCCCTTCCCAAGCGTGTGACAGCAATCATCCAGCCGCGCAACAGGGCGGATGATGCTGAATCCGCGCCGACTGAAGCGGCGGCAGGCGAGGGCGATCTGCATTTGAAGAACGCCCCTCAAATAACAGTGCCTGAATATCCCTGACGCCAACCTTGCTAGAGAGGTTTATAGCGTTTCCCTATACTGGTTCGTGCAAATAAAAGGACATTCGTTCAGCAACGAAAAGGAGCGCTATAAACACGCTTGATATCCCTTTATCTATGAGAGCCACTATAACCGCGCCGCTGTAGGGGTTAAAAATTTTTAACCCCTACGCCGCGAGTGGGAGAGGGCGGGGAGAGGGTCGGGGTTAAGAGATTCAGGAAGCGGAAATTTCAAACTGAAACATAGCCCTCTCCCGCATCCAATCATAAGTCATTCCAGCGAAGTCTGGAATCCAGAATGGATGTGCCCGCTTCTTGAGCCAAAACCGCTCTAGCCATGCCATACGTCAAGCTCAATCAATTGGCGCGTCGCCGCTTTGTCCCATCCCCGATTGGCGGCGGGGCTGGCGGGGCTGGGATGCAGGATACGCGCAATCCGGCAATCGTTGTCTGTTCCGGCTAACGCTGCCCTGACTCTTGCTTCCGCCCAGGCTCCGATTCCGATCATCCATTCCGGCTCCAGCGCCGCCACCAGAGCGCGAAGATGCGTATCGCAAGCGGCAAAGAGCGGCGTTTGTTCGGAGAGGGGCAATTTATCCGGGGTCAGGTTTCGCCCGCCGACAAAGAAAGCAAGCGGGCAATAATTGGCGACAAAATGCCCGGCGAAAAAAGCATCCGCCGTGCCGAACCGCTCCTTGAAAAGCCCCCACAGCCTTCTGCCGCTCACTTCTGATCGCGAACAGGCAAAGCCTTCCACGGGGCGTTGCGGATTGATTTGAAGCGGCGTACCAACCGCGCCTTCCAGTCCCAGCCAATCCCGCGCAAGCGAAATTTCGCCAAACGGTACGCCAATCTGCGCCATGCCGAACGGCCCCGGATTCATGCCCAGAAAGACCACTCGCTTTTTTCCTTCGCCATAACGGCGCAAATAACGCTCATGGATAGCCCAAGCGTAGACAAGCGGGTTATAGACATGCGTCACCGGCGGGGCGAAGCGCATGGCGTCAACTGCGTCGGACAACTCACGCGCGGCGGCAATCAGGGTGTCTGGTGTCATGGTCAGTCATGGCGTTGAGTCCCCCCGGCCTGAAGGCCGGGTATTCCTCGACACAGGTTAGAGAGCCTCAATGCTCCACAAAACGACGGTCTCGCTCACCTCGCCATAAATGGCAAGGATTGCGCTCGACGCGTGTTCAAGTGGATATGCCCGGCCAAACATGAATATTGAAGATATGGGGATGCAGCCAGAAAACGATGATTGCATAAGCAACAGAACCGACTGCCAGCGCCAAAAAATCAAAGAGCATTGAAGCCTTGACCGGGTTTGCGTAAACGGCGCGAAACCTGATGCTGATACGCGCCGCCACTGCCCAAGAGAGGAATGTTCCGAACAGAATCATGCCGCCCATATCGCCATTGGCAAGCAGGTGCGTAATTGCCAATATCATGATCCCTGTCAGCATCGGGTGTCGCAACGTCCGCCGAATATGACAAGGCAGATAGGCGGCAACGAAGAAAACGATGGCAAACCAGTTTACCAATAATGCCATGTGCCTAATCCACAAGGGTGGAAACCAGACATGGATCAGGCCGCCAGACCGATAATCGGCAAAGCCAAAGACGATAAGAGCCAGACCCGCAAGGGACACTATCGAATAAACAATCGTATAGAGGTTCCTGCCCATCCGTTCCAGCAATAAAAGTCGTGTTCTGCCGACTATCTGCAAGCCATGCGCGCTAAAGAACAGCACAAGCCCCAAAAGCATATATGTCATATCCTCATTTCCTTTCGTTGAATTGTCATGAAGCCGGACTGGTCTTTGGCGCTCCCGACGAAGGAGCTATCGGCGAGAGAGGCGGCGCGACATCGCCGCATTGTGCCCTGTGGCGCAGCGCATGATCCATCAGCGCCAGTGCCAGCATGGCTTCCGCTACCGGCGTTGCGCGAATGCCAACACAAGGGTCATGTCGGCCTTCGGTCGCAACTTCAGCCGGATTGCCCGTCAAGTCAATGGTACGGCGCGGCAGGCGAATGCTGGATGTTGGCTTGATCGCCAACCTGACGACAATATCCTGTCCGGTGGAAATTCCCCCAACAATGCCGCCCGCATGATTGCCGATAAAGCCTTCCGGGGTCAGCTCGTCGCCATGCTCGCTCCCTTTTTGTGTAACGGCGGCAAAGCCCGCGCCGATCTCCACCCCCTTGACCGCATTGATGCCCATCATGGCTGCGGCAATATCGGCGTCCAGGCGGGAAAAAACCGGCTCGCCCCAACCGGGCGGCAAGCCTCTGGCAGTCACGGTTATCCGCGCGCCGATGGAATCGCCCTCTTTACGCAAAGCATCCATGAACGCTTCCAGTTCGGGAACCTTGCCGTTATCGGGCGCAAAGAAGGGATTGGCGTCAATATCCGCTTCATTGACAAACGGAATCTCAATCGTCCCCAAGGCGCTCATCCAGCCCCTGATAACAACGCCATAACGCTCTTTCAGCCATTTACGCGCGATCGCGCCCGCCGCAACCCTTGCCGCCGTCTCTCTCGCGCTGGCGCGTCCGCCGCCCCGATAATCCCTGATACCGTATTTTTGCAGATAGGCATAATCGGCATGTCCCGGACGAAAGAGGCTGGCAATCCGGCTGTAATCCTGACTGCGCTGATCCTGATTGCGAATCAGGAGCGCAATTGGCGCGCCGGTCGTCCTGCCCTCAAATACCCCGGAGATGATTTCCACCGTATCCGGCTCCCGGCGTTGGGTGACATGGCGCGAAGTGCCGGGGCGTCTCCTGTCCAACTCCCTTTGAATATCGGCTTCGGCAAGCAACAGCCCCGGCGGGCAGCCGTCAACCACGCAGCCGATAGCCTCGCCGTGCGACTCGCCAAAGGAAGTCATCGTAAAGAGTTTGCCGAAAGTATTGCCGGACATGGGTCGCTCCGTTAAAACACTCTAGTCACGGAAATTTCCGGCGCGAATGGGATAGTCGGTAATGCTTTTGGTCACGAGTTGAATTGCCGCCTGCAAGTCATCTTTCTTCGCGCCCTGCACCCGCACGGCATCCCCCTGGATGGAAGCCTGCACTTTCAGCTTTTCGTCCTTGATGAGCTTTACTATTTTTTTCGCCAACTCGGTCTCGATTCCGCTCTTTACGCGAAGTTCCTGTTTTACCTTGTTGCCGGAAATTTTCTGCACCGGCTGATGATCCAGACGCTTGACGCTTTCCTGTTCCTTTTTTTCCATCGCGGGGAACAGAATGTCCTTGATCTGGTCAAGCTGGAAGTCGTTGTCGCCAACCAGAACAATGGTTTTTGTCTTTTCCTCAAGCTCGGCCTTGGCCGCCGTGCCCTTGAAATCGTAGCGATTGTCAATCTGGCGACCGGCAACGTCGACGGCGTTCTTCAACGCCACCATGTCGGCCTCGGAAGTAAAATCAAACGAAGGCATATGTTTCTCCTGTCTTGACCATGTGTCTCAAAGAAGCCTCGCCATTTATGGCGAGGTTAGCGAGACAGTTGATTATGGAGCATTGAGGCTCCCCTTATTTGTGGCGAGGAATCCCCAACCTTCAGGTTGGGGTGACTCACCTATTTTCATTTTCCCCGCTTGGCGCGGGCGTTGGCGGCAATACGCATCCGCAGGGCATTGAGCCTGATAAAACCATGCGCGTCTTTCTGGTCGAAAGCGCCTTGATCGTCTTCAAAGGTGGCGATGTCGGAATCGAAGAGCGAGTCGGTTTTCGAGTCGCGCGAGACGACGACGACATTGCCCTTGTAGAGCTTCAGCCGTACCCAGCCGTTGACGACTTGTTGGGTGTGGTCAATCAGCGTTTGCAGGGCGATGCGTTCGGGACTCCACCAGTAGCCGTTGTAGATAAGACTGGCATAGCGGGCAAGGAGATCGTCCTTCAAGTGGGCGACTTCCCGATCCAGGGTGACGGCCTCGATGGCACGGTGGGCGCGCAGGAGAATGGTTCCGCCGGGGGTTTCGTAGCAGCCGCGACTCTTCATGCCGACATAGCGGTTTTCGACGAGATCGAGCCGCCCAATGCCGTGCTTGCCGCCCAGTTCGTTGAGCTTGGCCAGCAGTTCGTGCGCCTTCATCTTTTGCCCGTTGATGGCTAAAAGATCGCCATTGGCGAATTCGAGGTCAATGTATTCAGGGGCATCGGGGGCTTTTTCCGGGGAAACCGTCCAGCGCCACATGCCTTCTTCTGCTTCGGCGGCGGGGTCTTCGAGATGTCGTCCTTCATAGGAGATGTGCAGCAGGTTGGCGTCCATCGAGTAGGGCGAGCCGCCCTCGCGGTGTTTGCGCTCAACGGAAATGCCATGCTTTTCGGCGTAGGCAAGGAGTTTTTCGCGCGAAAGCAAGTCCCATTCGCGCCACGGGGCGATGACCTTGATGTTGGGCATGAGGGCGTAGTAGCCCAACTCGAACCGCACCTGATCGTTCCCCTTGCCGGTCGCGCCGTGCGACACGGCATCGGCCCCGGTAGCGCGGGCGATTTCGATCTGGCGCTTGGCAATCAACGGACGGGCAATGGATGTGCCGAGCAGGTATTCGCCCTCGTAAATAGTGTTGCAGCGGAACATGGGAAAGACGAAATCGCGTGCGAACTCTTCGCGCAAGTCGTCAATGAAGATGTTTTCAGGCTTGATACCCGCCTTGAGCGCCTTTTGCCGCGCCGGTTCAAGCTCTTCGCCCTGTCCGAGATCGGCGGTGAAGGTGACGACTTCGCATTGGTAGGTATCCTGCAACCACTTGAGGATCACCGAGGTATCCAGCCCGCCCGAGTAGGCAAGCACAACTTTTTTGACATCGCTCATAACCTGTCCATTTACCGGATGAAACCGGATGTATAAAGAGCCAATTCTACCATTCCTTGGGATACATCGCTTCTTGTCAGGATGCACAAAAATCCTCTGTCACCTTCGATTATTGAGTCACCCCGGCCTGAAGGGCGGGGATTCCTCAATACAGGTTAGAGAGCCTTCGTATGGGAGAGGAGTTGGAGTAGGGGCGACCGTCCCCGGTTGCCAGTTTCCAAAGACATAATCATATGAATATGATTTGGCATGACAACGTAACGGGCGGTTATGACGTTATTTCGGTTATGCGCAAAATCTGTGTGCGGGCGACCGAGGACGGTCGCCCCTACGTCGCCCCCTTTCCCACTTGCTTTGATGTCGCGAGCGGGAGAAGGGGCAAGGTGGAGCGAGTATGTCTCCCCTCTCCCACTTGTGGGAGAGGGTCTGGGGGAGAGGGTCGGGGTCAAGATTCAGGAAGCGTGAATTTCAACCTGAAACATAGCCCTCTTCCGGCCTACGGCCACCCTCTCCCGCAAGCGGGAGAGGGGAAAACCCCGCCTCTCCCATTCATGTCTATGCCGCAAACGGAAGATGGGAGAAACTGTAGGGGCGACCGTCCCCGGTCGCCCGTTTCCGAAAACATGAACATATGAATATGGTTTGGCATAATAATGTAACGGGCGATTATGGATGTTATTTCGGTTATGTGCAAAATCGCTGTGCGGGCGACCGAGGACGGTCGCCCCTACGAGATGTCTCCGATGCAGGCGACGGACAACTCGGCGGACATCAGGCGGGGTAAAAGGGTGTCGCGCAACTTGGTAAGACTGCAACATTCACTCCGATTTTTTCTATTGCGGATAGCTGCGGGGCAACAATCCCAACGAAATCGGCTAAAACATTATCAGGTGTGATGACAGCAGGGTAGTTCATAATCTGTTGTTTATCACCACGCGGCATTTTGGTTCCTTTTGACCCAGCAACCATATAATCGAAAAAAGAGTCGTTGAATAAAAGGCAATAAAGGTACGGTTCAAAAATAACGCTCTTGGCTTGAAAACAAAGAACATCTGCTGAACAACCGCCGACGAAGGAGCAATAGATGATTTTTTTGAAGTATGGGCGAATAATTATTCGCCCCTACGGTTTGCGGAAATGGCTATGAATCGAAAACTCTCTAAAAAACCCGCGCTAGAGTCGGAGCGAGGCCAGCCAGTCCGAAATGGTCGTGGCGACATCCTGCCAGCCGCGCTCGTGGGTAATGGCGTGTCCCATGCCGGGAAAGATTTTGGCGGTCAGACTATAGGTAAGAGCCGTGGCTTCGACGAGAAAGGACGGAACGAGCAAATCCTCCTCCGCGCCCAGAACAAGGAGCGGCGGGCGCTGCCAGCGCGGCAGCAGGGGCAGGTTGAAAAGGCTCATGTCCCAGATGGCGCGTTGCGACTCGATCTGCATGTTTGCCCGAAAACGCTTCAAGAGCGCCGTATCCACCGGCTGAGCGAACAGCATATCGCGCACGGCGGCAAGACTGACATCGCCGCCGCCGATAATCCGGTTCAATTCCGCCAGCAAGTCCGGTCTGGAAGTCATCAAATGTAATTGCGAGAGCAAAAGCCCTTGCGGCGGCACGGCGCAAAGAAGCACAGCCGCCGGGGCAAAATCATGCTCAAGATATTTTTGCGCCACAAAGCCGCCCATCGAATGTCCGATAAGAACAGGCTCAGGAAATCCATGCTCCACAAGAGCGGCGACGCAGGTTTTAACGTCTTCCACATAATCGGCGATGGAAAGATAATTCAACTCCTTGTCGCTCGGACTCCCGCCATGTCCGCGCAGGGAAAGGGAGCAACTTACATAACCACGCCTTGCAAACCAGGGCAGGAAGTTATCGGTCCACATCCACGCTCCGGCAAACGCGCCGTGCAGGAAGAGGAGAGGGACATTACGGCGCGGCGCGTTTTCGGGAGGAAGAGCGAAAATGGCTTCCAACGCGCCTATATGTCTGGTCTGGATCGGAATAGTGGTATCTGGCATGATTTTTCAGGTTTCCTGCGGAAAGAGCGCGGCGCGAACGGCAGCGACGCGGGCGGCGTGGATACGCCCAGGAATGTCGGCAGCGGTCTCTGCTGCTATTATCGCATCATTTACCGACCGGCAGGCCGACAGCGCCGTCCGCCACATTTCGGCCTGCGGATAAGGGGCGTCATCATACCCCAGTCTGCCCCTGCTGTCCGCCTCGCACACCAGAAGCATTTCCTCGAAGCGTTCAGGGCGTCGCCTGAAATCAGCGGCTTCCAGCGTCTTGACGATAGTCGAAGGAGTAAGCGGGCTATCGCCGCATATGCCGTGAATCCTGCCGTGCAGCCGTATTGTCAGCAAGGCAAGCTCCCGACAATCGGCGGGAATTTTCAGACGCTGGGCAAGGGCAAGCAATGGAGCTTCCCCGCGCGCTTCGTGTTCATGATGACTGGGCAGAATTTCCGATGGAGTTGTCGCCTTGCCCAAGTCATGCGTCAGGGCGGCAAAGCGAGCCGCAAGGGAAAGACGCATTCCGGCAGCGGCGCGAAGAACCAGCAACGTATGCCGACCGCTATCGCCTTCCGGGTGAAAATCCGGACGTTCCGGTACGCCAAACAGGGCGTCGACTTCGGGCAGGAGCCTTGCCAGCGCGCCGCATTCGCGTAACACGGCGAACATCCTGTCGGGATGGGTTTCCATTAGGCCGCGCGCAACTTCCTGCCAGACTCGTTCCGGCACAAGATGGTCAACCTCGCCTGCTTCAACCATGCCGCGAATCAGGGCAAGGGTTTCCGGCGCGATTGAAAAATCAAAGAAGCGGGCGGCGAAACGGGCAAGACGCAACAGGCGCACAGGGTCTTCGGCAAAGGCAGACCCCACATGGCGCAATACCTTGTTTTCCAGATCGGCAAGGCCGCGGAAAGGGTCAATCAGGCGGCCATCCGGCGCTTTTGCCATCGCGTTGATCGTCAGGTCGCGCCGCGCCAGGTCTTCCTCCAGCGTCACATCCTCGCCGGTATAAAAAACAAAACCGTGATAGCCGCGTCCGTGCTTGCGCTCGGTACGCGCCAATGCGTATTCCGCATGGGTTTCAGGATGCAGGAATACCGGAAAATCCCTGCCGACCGGCTTGTAGCCAAGAGCGAGCAAATCTTCCGGCCTTGCGCCGACAACCACGTAATCATGATCGGCGACAGGCTCGCCAAGCAAGGCGTCGCGCACCGAGCCGCCGACCGAATAAATTTCCACCGCTATCTCCTTACGGTAAATTGTCTATTGTCCGATCCTGCGGCCAGCGTATCTGGTATTCGACGGAAAATTCCCGCTGTTCCCCGGCTCTCAAGGTGGCCTGCCAGACGACGACGCCCGGAATGTTCTCCCAGTCGTTCGCGCTGATTTCAGGCTGGAATCGGCGTTCAACCAGAATAGCCTGATCGCGGGAAACCGGACTGGCTTCCAGCACCATGACCTCGACCGGATAAGGATGCCGGTTGGTAATCGTGAAGATGTCGGCAATCTGGCGCTCGCTTCTCTGGGCGATAAAACCGCCCTTGCCTCTGGTATCGTCGCGCGGCTTGACCGTGACCTGAATCAGCTCGTTCTGCCCGAAAGGAAGCCTTAGCTCTGCGTGTTGGAGCGGATTCCAGTTTTCCTGTCCCACAAACGCGCCGTTCCGGTAAAGGCGTATCAAGCCGGGAGGCCAGACGCCTTCCGGCAGGCTGCCCTTGGCGACCAGCCAGGCGGTATTTGAGGCGCGGGGAAAGATACGGGCTTCCAGTTTCACCGGCACGGAAACGCTCCCCAGGGCAACCGAAACCTGCCTGCCATCCGCAGGCAGATTGACCGTGCCGGGAATAACGTATTCCGTCGCAAACGCCCCTTGAATGACGGCGGCCTCGAAAAGCGGCTTGGGCAGAGCCTGATCCGATTCTCCCATATCCATACTTGGACTGGCCGCCGACCGCATGACCATCTGCGAGTACTCCGGCATTGCGCGAGCCTCGCGCATCATAAGCTGTTGCTCTTCCCTTAGCCGTAATTCCCAGCTTCTTGGCTGCGGGCCTTCCGCGCTTTGTCGGGGTTGGCCGGTGCTCAAGGTCAGGCGGACGCGATTCCAGTCCTCGCCGCTTCGCTGTGCGATCTGCGCGGCGCGTTCCAGACGCACGGTTCCGTCTGCGGAATCCAGAAAGGCGCGATAGGCCGGACGCCAGCCAGCGTCACGAAAGAGATAGCGGATTTTCACCTGCCCCGCGTTGTTCGCGGCAAGGTTAAGGGTCAAGGTTCGCACGGAATCCACATTGGGACGAACCAGCGCCAAATCGCGCCTTGCGGCTTCCAGTTCACGCTCAAGATCGCGTGTTTGCCCGTCAATGGCGAGAATGCGCCGTTCCGCGTTCTGGCTCCCCTGCCGGATTAGCGCCAATACCTTCGCCGGATCATTGGCGGGGGCGCGTTGAGCCGCGTCCTGTCCGCTGCCGCTGGATAGACTGTCAAGATATTTCAATTCCCGTTCAGCGGCCTTGCGGTCGACTTGCAGGGTGTTTATCCGCTCGGTAAGCCTCTGCACTCTTGCTTCCATAGCCGCTTCCGTCTGATTCAGGGGCTTGAAGCGGGCGCTGTCCAGCCATGCGGCCTCGCCCGGTTCAATGCCGGGCGTGGTTTCGATTTCCACGCTGTCCAGATCGAAATTCGCGGGCAGATTGGTTATTTCCAGGCGGGTATCCCCGGCCTTGACCGTCGCCGTCCTCTCAACCAGGGCGCTGCCGGGATAGAGCGTAACCTGGCTTATCGGCGCTTCGGCAGCAAAAGCGACAAGCGGCGGGAAAAACAAAGCGACAAGGAAAAAACGGGAAAAGACGGTTTTCATACAAGACTCCTTGAAGGTTAGAGCGGTTTTGTTCAATCCCGCGCGATAGGCAGAGATTTTCGCTGGATTCCCGCTCCCCGCCTGCGCGGGGAGCGGGAATCCAGAATCCAGAATGAATGTATCGCTTGCGCCGAAAACAGGGCAGTTCAAATCGGCTGCTCCCATAACTGTTCATCTTTAGGGGATGGCAAGCCCAGATGCCGGTAAATGGCGGGATTCGCCACTCGACCGCGCAAGGTGCGTTGCAGATAGCCCTGCTGAATCAGATACGGCTCCAGCACATCCTCAATCGTATCGCGGGATTCGCCGATAGCTGCGGCAAGATTCTCCACCCCGACCGGCCCGCCGTCGAATTTTTCGATAATGGCAAGGAGCAGTTTTCTGTCCATCAAATCCAGCCCTACCGGGTCTACGTCAAGCAGGGATAACGCGGTATCGGCGACCATACGGCTGATAATCCCGTCAAACTTGACTTCGGCATAATCGCGCACCCGCCGCAAAAGACGATTGGCAACACGCGGCGTACCCCTCGATCGGCGGGCGATTTCCAGCGCGCCCTCTGCATCCAGAGTAACGTTCAATAAACGCGCCGAGCGTTGGACGATTTGCCGCAATTCGTCCGGGGTGTAAAACTCCAGACGGGCGGTAATGCCGAAACGGTCGCGCAGTGGGTTTGTGAGCATTCCGGCGCGGGTGGTCGCGCCGACAAGAGTAAACGGCGGCAGGTCAATCTTGACCGAACGGGCGGCAGGGCCTTCGCCAATCATTATGTCAATCTGGTAATCCTCCATCGCGGGATAGAGAATTTCCTCAACGACCGGGGAGAGGCGGTGCATTTCGTCAATGAAAAGAATGTCGAACGGCAGAAGGTTGGTGAGCAACGCCGCCAGATCGCCCGCGCGTTCCAGCACCGGGCCTGAAGTCTGGCGCAGATTGACCCCCATTTCGTGCGCCAGAATGTGTGCCAGCGTGGTTTTGCCAAGCCCCGGCGGGCCAAAGAGCAGCACATGGTCAAGCGCCTCGCCGCGCTTTTTCGCCGCCGCGATGAAAATCTCCAGTTGCGCCCGGATTTTTTCCTGGCCGGTGTAGTCCGCCAGCCGTTGCGGACGCAAAGCGCGCTCAAAGGCTTCTTCATGGGCTGACTTCGCCTCTGGCGCTATCAGCCGGTCAGAATCGGGCAAGGCGGAAAGTTTGTCGGTTTCGATCACGCGAATATCCAGAGAAAAGAAGAATGATAAATGAAGTCGCATTGAACTGGCAGAGGTCTTGCAGATTGCGCTTGCAGAAGGCAATTTTTGGGGTGAGCCGAAGCCCAATCTATAACACCTCTGATACCTCATCCATGATCCATAGATCGTTTTCGGTTTAAGAGCGCACACTTTTCTCAAAATGTACAGTCGGCGCGGTTAACCCTCTCCCCCGGCTCCTCTTGCTCGCGGCGCAGCCACAAGCGGGAGAGGGTGCGTAACATGCACCGAAAACGCCCTGACTGCACGACTTTCTGGTGCATAATGCGCCCTTTTGCCGAGCCGCCCATGAAATTCCTGTTTGATCTTTTTCCGGTGCTTTTGTTTTTCATCACCTTCAAATATGCCGGGTATCACCCTGAGGCAGCGGCAGCATGGCTGTGGGGCGATGTCGCGCCGGAACAGGCGCCGATTCTGCTGGCAACGGCGGTCGTGATTCCGGCGACTGCCTTGCAGATTTTATATGCGCGTCTGAAACATGGGCGGGTCGAGAAAATGCTGTTGATTAGCCTGGCGTTGGTTGTCGTGCTGGGCGGGCTGACGCTTCTGTTGCGCGATGAGACTTTCATCAAATGGAAGCCTACCATGCTGTACTGGGCGATTGCCGCCGGGATGTGCGGGGCGGCGCTGTTCAGGCGAAACGCAATCAAACTGATGCTGGCCGGACAATTGGAGAACTGGACATTGCCGGATTTTGTCTGGTTCCGTCTTAATCTTGCCTGGATTCTGTTTTTTGCGGCGATGGGCTGCCTAAACCTCTTTGTCGCGTTCAATTTTTCTACGGACATCTGGGTGGATTTCAAGCTCTTCGGCGGAATGGGTCTGCTTTTCCTGTTCGCGCTGGGACAAGGGGTATATCTAAGCCGTCATTTGCGCGAAAAGGACGAAGCGAGCTACAACGGTTGAACACTTGTTAAGCGCAATCCTCGAAATGAATGGCGGGTAAGTGAGACAGTCGTTTTTGGAGCATTGAGGCTCTCTAACTTGTGTCGAGGAATCCCCGGCCTTCAGGCTGGGGCGACTCAACAAATCCGGTATTGTTCAGGCGGTATAATGTTGAGATTGCTTCGGCTACCGGATTATCAACTCGCCTTGCTTACGAAAGGCATCACCATGACCCGCCTCATTTCCGTGTTCTTCCTGCTCCTGCTTTTGGGTGTTATGCCGCTTGCAGTTCACGCCCAGAAGCTGGATTACATAAACTTGTCCCTGCCTGAATTGACGCGAATGGCTGAAGCAGGCGATGCAAACGCCCAGTTCGATCTTGGGAGTAGATACTCTTTAGGACAAGGCGTGCCGCAGGATTATCGGCAGGCGTTCAATTGGTATCGAAAGGCTGCTGAACAGGGACATGATGGAGCGCAGAACAATCTGGGGAGCATGTATGACAGGGGGAATGGTGTGCCGCAGAGTTTACAGCAGGCGATCTACTGGTGGCGAAAGGCGGCGGCGCAAGGATCGCCGCCATCCCAGTACCTCTTGGGTACTGCGTATGCCAATGGAAGAGGCGTGCCGCAGAATTATCGGCAGGCGGTCAGTTGGTATCAAAAGGCGGCGGAACAAGGGTTTTCGCCCGCCCAGCTCAACCTGGGAAACATGTATGCCAATGGAGAAGGCGTCCATAAGGACATTGTATTGGCCTACGCGCTTCTTGGCCTTGCTGCGGCAAACGGACACAATGATGCTGCGAGGAGCCGTGACATTATTGCCAAAGATATGACGCGCCCGCAAATTGCGGAAGGAGATGCAATCGCAAGCCGATGGCGACCCGGTCAACCCTTTCCGACCAGTAGCAGAACAGGCCGTTCCAGATGACCGAACCCGCGTCGCAACGTGCTGAGGCAGGAAAATGGGGCGACATACCGGACTTGAACCGGCGACCACTGGAGCCACAATCCAGTGCTCTACCAACTGAGCTAATGCCGCCATTTTTGGCGCGCCCGGCGAGACTCGAACTCACAACCTACGGCTTAGAAGGCCGTTGCTCTATCCGGTTGAGCTACGGGCGCTTGTTCGTGCTGGCGTTGCCTTGAAGCGTCTGGTCGGGGCGGCGGGATTCGAACTCGCGACCCCCTGCGCCCAAGGCAGGTGCGCTACCAGGCTGCGCTACACCCCGAAAGGGAAAGGATTTTAGCGGGCGGATAGCTTAACGTCAACGCATTACCCTGACCCAAAGCAAAAAAAGCGGTTAACATATAAGGCAATCCCAGATTCAGAGGAATAAAAAGCATCATGCGGTTTGTCTACAAAGCGGTTGATGGAGCAGGATTCACCCACAAAGGAACACTGGACGCAGAGACCGAAACCGATGCGCTCCAGCAATTGTTCGAGCGGGGTTATACGCCAATTTCCCCGCGCGCCGAAAGCGTCACGCAGACGGAAGGTGTCCGTAGCCATTCCGCCGCCATTCGCCATGCCGATGTGATTGCCCTGATCCGGGAACTGGCTACCTTGTTGAAGTCCGGCGTCGGCATTTCCGATGCTTTCCTGACCCTGCAAGATTTCACAAAACCGTGCAGCGTCGCCTTGTGGCGTTGAGCGAGCCGGTCAACATCCTCGTAATCGGCATTGTGTTCGGTGTCGCGTCGCTAGGCTGTCGGCTTTAGTTTTAAAATTTTTTCCTGTTTTTCCTGAAAGGATCAAGCGATGTGCAAACAATATGTTATTCCCCTGGAGCATATTCGGATGAGCGATGTCGACAAGGTAGGCGGCAAGAACGCTTCCCTGGGCGAAATGATCAGCCAGTTGGCGGGTGTGCGCGTTCCGGGGGGATTTGCTACGACTGCGGAGGCGTTCCGGGATTTTCTGGCGCAAGGCGAGCTGGACAGGAAAATAGCGGACGCGCTGGAAAATCTGGATGTGGAAGATGTCAATGCCCTTGTTCGCGTGGGCGGGGAGATTCGACAATGGATTATTGACACGCCCTTTCCGCTCGAGTTGACTGCGGCGATTACCGAGCAATACCAACGCCTGACCGCCGATTCATCTGGCGATGTTTCCTTTGCGGTGCGATCCTCCGCTACTGCCGAAGATTTGCCGGACGCTTCCTTTGCCGGACAGCAGGAGACTTTCCTGAACATCATTGGTCTTGAGAACATCCTGCATGCGATCAAGGAAGTATTTTCCTCGCTCTACAACGACCGTGCGATTGCCTATCGCGCGCATAAGGGGTTTGTCCATGCCGATGTTGCGTTATCTGTCGGGGTGCAAAGGATGGTGCGCTCCGACAAGGGCGCGTCGGGCGTGATGTTTACGCTGGATACCGAATCGGGTTTTCGTGACGCCGTGTTCGTCACCGCAAGCTACGGCTTGGGCGAGACCGTGGTGCAGGGCGCGGTAAACCCTGATGAGTTTTATGTGCATAAGCCCATGTTGCGGGCGGGCAAGAAGGCTGTGGTACGCAGAAACCTGGGTTCCAAGATGATAAAAATGGTGTTTACCGATGAAAAAATCGCGGGTAAATCCACCGTTACAGAAATGGTGCCGGAGGGCGAGCGCAACTGTTTTTCCATCAATGACATGGATGTGGAAGAGCTTGCCCGTTACGCCCTCGTCATTGAGGATCATTACCGATGCCCGATGGACATCGAATGGGGCAAGGACGGCGTGGATGGCAGGATTTACATTCTGCAAGCCCGACCGGAAACCGTGAAATCGCGGGAAGACGGCAGTCGCCAGGAAAAATTCATCCTGAAATCCTTTTCCAAGGCGCTGGCTTCGGGGCGGGCTATCGGGCAGAAAATCGGCGTCGGCCCGGTCAGGATCGTGCATGATCCGAAAGACATGGAAAAGGTTCAACCGGGCGACGTGCTGGTGGCGGACATGACCGATCCGAATTGGGAGCCGGTGATGAAACGCGCCGCTGCCATTGTCACCAACCGGGGCGGGCGCACTTGTCATGCCGCCATTATTGCTCGCGAGCTTGGCGTGCCTGCCATTGTCGGCTGCGGCGACGCTACTGAAACCTTGTCGCAAGGCGAGGTTGTTACCGCTTCCTGCGCCGAAGGCGATACCGGACACATCTATCGGGGCAGGCTGGATTACGAAGTCGTCTCGAAGGATATTTCCGCCATGCCGGATATTCAGGTGGGCATCATGATGAATGTCGGCAATCCCGAGTTGGCCTTTGAGTTTGCCCAACTGCCCAACGCCGGTGTTGGTCTGGCGAGGGTGGAATTCATCATCAACAACGTGATCGGCATCCATCCCAAGGCGATTCTGGAAATTGAGCGTCTGCCTCTTGACGAGCGCGAGGAGATCGAGCGCCGTGCCAGAGGCTATTTCAGTCCGGTGGAATTTTTTGTGGAGAAACTTGCCGAAGGTGTGGCGACCATTGCCGCTGCCTTCTGGCCCAAGCCCGTGATTGTGCGGCTCTCGGACTTCAAATCGAATGAATACCGAAAACTTCTAGGCGGCGAGCTTTACGAGCCGGAAGAAGAAAATCCCATGCTGGGCTTCAGGGGAGCGTCGCGCTATATCGCGCATTCGTTCCGTGATTGTTTTGCATTGGAATGCCGCGCCATGAAAAAGGTGCGTCAAGAAATGGGATTGACCAACGTCAAGCTGATGGCTCCCTTCGTGCGTACTCCTGATGAGGGCAGAAGCGTTGTGAACTTGCTGGCTGAACACGGCTTGAAGCAGGGCGAGGACGGATTGCAACTCATCATGATGTGCGAGATTCCTTCAAACGCGCTGTTGGCGGATCAATTCCTGGATATTTTCGACGGCTTTTCCATCGGCTCCAACGACCTGACCCAGCTTACCCTGGGGCTTGATCGAGATTCCGGTCTGGTTGCCGCGTTGTTTGACGAGCGCGATCCTGCGGTGAAAAAGCTCCTGGCGATGGCGATTGAATCCGCAAACCGGAAGGGAAAATACATTGGTATTTGCGGACAAGGTCCGTCCGACCATGCCGACCTTGCCGAATGGCTGATGGATCAGGGGATACAAAGCATGTCGCTGAACCCTGATACCGTGGTGGATACCTGGCAACGTCTGGCCGCGCATCGGAAGGAGTAGGGGTCAGAGATGGCTCCTGATTTCTGACTTCTGTTCATGCCAGAGGCGCAGCACGTAGATCGTCTCGTCCTGAATCTCGTAGCGGATTTCGTATCGGGCAGTCAAAATCCGCCGCGTTTCGCGCGGTTCAAACTGGGATAGTTGTTGCCCGATTCGCGGGTTGGCAAGCAGAACGACCAGCGACCTGGTCAACGTTTGCACTGCCCGCGCGGCAGCCGGTTTGCTCACGGGAGCCATAAATTCGTACAGGCGCATCAGGTCGGAATGCGCCGTGCTTGTCCATTTCAGCTTCATGGCAGCGCCTTGCCCAGACTATCAGCCCACGCTTCAACCGCCTGATTGTCAATGACGCGATTTGCGTCTACATCGGTCAATGCCTCATGGGTCAGGCGGTCATGCTCTTCCTCCTGGGCAACCCAGGCCGAGAGCGCCTGCTTCATGATCCAGCCACGCGAACGTTCAGCACGCTTTGCCAGGCGGTCGACCTTTTCGGCAAGCGAAACCGGCACGTGCGCGGTAAGAACGCGAGTTTCAGCTTTTTGCATTGGCATTCCTCCATCAAGATTAGAGCGGTTTCGGTTGAGTCACCCCTGCCTTTGGTCGCGCCGCGAGTTGTCACACTCTCTCGCGGCGCAGCCGCAAGCGGGATAATGGTTGGGGGAGAGGGCTTGCCGCGCCGGATTTTCGCCTGGCGAAAAAGTGTATGCGCTTTAACCTAAACCCCTCTGAATTCAGTTCCGGCTTGTTCCAGGCGGCGCTGCGCCGTCAGGAACAAGCCTCATCTGAACTTTATCCATTCGATGGCGTGTCCTTTTCAAACAACTTTTCGTCTTCAACAATCGTGTATGCCTCGCCGTGTTGGCTGCGGTCAAGCCCGATGATTTCACTTGCGATCGAAACCCGCATGGTGACCATCCGGTCAATAACCCAAAAGAGAAGATAAGCGCCGCCAAACGTGTATGCGAATACAAGGGCAACCGCGAGCAGGTGGTTAAGAATATGGCAGAAATGCTCCATACTCCCTTCACCGTGAAACACGAAAATTGCCGCGAGAATAGTTCCGATGATTCCGCCGATCCCGTGCGTCGGGAAAACATCAAGCGCATCATCAACAGAACCCTTGTTCTTCCAGTGGACGGCGATGTTGCAACAAATCGCCGTTATGGTTCCGATGAAGACGCTTTGCCCTACCGTTACCCAACCGGCGCTCGGCGTGATGGCAACGAGTCCGACAACCGCGCCGATGGCAAGTCCCATACCGGACGGCTTATGATTGCGTACCGTGTCGAAGAGAACCCAGGCAATCATCGCCGCAGCGCAAGCCATATTCGTATTCAAAAATGCCTTGACCGCTTCTTCGTTCGCGCCTAAAGCAGAACCGCCGTTGAAGCCAAACCAGCCGAACCAGAGCAGGCAGGCTCCGAGAAGCACCATCGGCATATTTGCCGGAACATGTTTTCCTGTGTAATGCCGCCGTCCAAGATAAATCGCCCCCGCCAGCGCGGCGATTCCCGAAGCGGCGTGGACTACGATCCCGCCGGCAAAATCTTCAATGCCCAGCATGTTGCCCAAAATTCCTTCCGGGTGCCATATCCAATGGGCAAGAGGAGCATAGATCAGCAGCGAAAACAAAATCATGAAAATCAGGTAGCCCGAAAAATGGATTCGTTCCGCAAACGATCCGGTAATCAGCGCCGGAGTGATGATCGCAAATTTCAGTTGAAACAACGCGAAGAGGGCAAGCGGAATCGTCAACTCAAGCCCTTCGATTCCAAGCGGGCTTGCGCCGACGTTTTGGAACATGAAAAATGTCCGGGGGTCTCCGACGAGGCCGTGCCAACTATTACCGAACGCCAGGCTGAAACCGACGACATACCAGACAATGCTGATCATCCCCATCGCCATCACGCTCTGAATCATGGTCGAAATGACATTCTTGGAACGAACCATCCCGCCGTAGAAGAACGAAAGCCCCGGCGTCATCAGAAGCACAAGCCCTGTCGCTGTGATCAGCCAGGCAATGTCCGCATTGTTGAGCAGTTTGGCGGTCTCTTCGTCCAACTGGAACAGGGACGACGGTTCGTCAATGAAAAGACCAAGGATGCTGATCGCAATCAGCAGGGAAAAAAGAACGATCCAGCGTGTTCTTCCGGGTGAAGTACAGTGTTCTGCAGCCATTGTAAAACTCCTTCAAAAAACTGCGCGACGAGCATCCGCCTGCGACAAGGTGGAAAGGAGACAACGTTACAAGGATCAGCCTTGCTGCATTGCAGTATCAGCAAAATATCGCTTATACACAAGGTCACATGCGCCGCCCAAAAGAATTTTGCAGGCAATTGTTGCGTCGCAGCAAAAAACGGCGCGGTATTTGTAGCTTGTGTTTGTGGTGAAAGAAAACTGGCTAAACGCTGAACACACCTGATCTATGCAAATAACGAGACAACCGGGGAGCGCGCTTTACTCCATCTCTCGCTTGCGGCGCAGCCAAAGGCAGGGAGAGTGGTCTTGCAGACAGCTTTCTCCCCTCTCCCATAAATGGGAGAGGGGAGAAAGGCATTTGCGGCGCAACCGCAAGCGGGAGAGTGTGATAGCGAGCGTTAAACAGCGCCTTGCGCCATCATCGCGTCCGCAACCTTCAGGAAGCCAGCGATATTGGAACCCACCACGAAATTGTCGGGATGGCCGCATTTCCTGGCCGCGTTGGCCGCGTTGTGATAAATGCCTTCCATGATGCCTTTCAGACGAGCATCCACATCCTCAAAGCTCCAGGAAAGCCGCGCGGAGTTCTGACTCATCTCAAGAGCCGAAGTCGCAACGCCGCCCGCATTCGCCGCCTTGCCGGGGC
>Ga0099364_10001209_pt1 | contig 43046 bp, 36 predicted proteins | sample TergutTh196P3_FD_73070 | JGI IMG/M metagenome (GOLD analysis project Ga0099364, IMG submission 73070) | Microcerotermes parvus P3 segment gut microbial communities from Pointe-Noire, Republic of the Congo - Th196 P3 | ecosystem: Host-associated > Arthropoda: Insects > Digestive system > Gut ...
GCAGCGGTCATAAAATCATTCCTCCCCGATCAGTTGCGTTCATCCATGCGCAAACGATCGGACGCTCCGCATCCATGCTCCGCTCTCGGAATGATTTTTATGACCGCCGCTATGATCGCCGCCCAAAGCTCCCACCCGCCTCTCCTCACCACCCCCCAAAACTCGTTTTTCACGCCAACTCAAAAGAGGAACTGTTTCATAATGAAACAGTTCCTCAAACGACTGCAAATGCTGCGTTTCTCTCATAAAAAACGCAAAAAACCGCCCTTATCGCAAACCCTAAATAAAAAAATGTTTGGCAATTCTGCCAACTTTCACACATTTTGAAAAGAGATGTGCTACAGTATCATCAGACGGCAAACAAAGCCGCAAAAAAAAATAAAAACATAAAAAATAAAGGGAGAACAAAAAAATGAAAAAGAGAGAAAAGAAAGCAAACACACTAAAAAGAATCATGGCAATACTACTGGCAATGGTAATGATGAGCTCGTTCACAGTCACGCTTGCGGACCACAGCGAGCTGTGCGCAGATTGCGGCGAAGAGACAGCCATCTGCGTATGCGAGTCCACCACGGGGGGGGCTTAGAACCCTGCTCTGAGTGCGGCGAGCTTGAAGACGACTGCACATGCGCCTCCGCAGGAGGCGTTGAACCCCCGGCAGCGGCAAACCCCGAAACCTGCTTCGAGTGCGGCGAACTTGAAGACGAGTGCGAGTGCGCCTCCGCAGGAGGCGAAGAACCCTGCGAAGACTGCGGCGAGCTCGAAGACGACTGCGTATGCGAAGAGCCCTGCCCAAAATGCGGCAAGCTTGAAGAAGACTGCAAGTGCGTAGTACCGTCGACTGTAAACGACCTAACGGCGCTTCTTAACGCGATCGCGCTGGCAAACTTCAAGAAGCAACCCGCGACGATACGTCTCATGAGCTTGATTACCATATACGGGGAAGTCGAAATTAGTTCCTCTATCCCGATTACATTAACGCTAAGCGCCGACCGCAGGCACTTCGAAGTAAGAAACGGCACACTGACGCTGGGCGACGGCATAACGCTGACAAGGGATAGTATTTACAGCAGCCGCAACCCAACATTATACACCACCTCCGGCGGCGGCGTGAAGGTCTCCGGCGGAACGTTCAACATGATTGGCGGCAAAATCAGCAACAACGATGTATATGGATTCGGCGGCGGCGTGGAGATCGTCTACGGCACGTTTAACATGACAGGCGGCGAAATCAGCGGCAACACGGCATGGTACGGTCTCAACACGGGCTACGGAGGCGGCGTGTATGTCAACTACGGAACGTTCAACATGACCGGCGGTGTGATTAGCGGCAACAGTGCAAAGGGCGACGGCGGCGGCGTAAATGTACAAAACAACGCCACATTCAGCATGACAGGCGGCGAAATCAGCGGCAACACGGCGGATAACGCATGCGGCGGCGGCGTATATGTCTATAGCAGCAGCACATTCACTATGAACGGCGGTAAAATCAGCGGCAACTCGGCAACGGGCTCAGGCGGCGGCGGGCAATCAAGCTGCGGCGGCGGCGTGTCTGTCTTCGGAACGTTCAACATGACAGGCGGCGAGATCAGCGGCAACACGGCAAAATACGGCGGCGGAATTTTTACCCGTAAGGGTACTGCTGATCAAGGATATGGTTTGAATAGAGTCTCTATTAACCCCGAAAATCCCATTATCTTCAAAAACAATACAGCCACGGATGAAGTTGAATATATGATAATGGAAGGCACGGCTCTGTTCGATTATTACCGCGAAAGAATATCAGCATCAACAGACGACAACTGGAGTTGGGGTTTGAAATACGGCGTCAACAACCATGACATCGGAACGAACTTTTCGGCATCCGAATTAGAAGGCAACTTCATAGATCCATCACTGCCACAGGCGCCCTCGAAACCCGAGACACCCGATGTGGACGTTGACAGTGACAAAGACGGCAATCTCATAATCACAATCGAAGTTGACGAAGACGACGACTATTATGTGATAGAGATTGAAGACGAAGATACAGGCGACATCATTATCATCATCATCGAGAAAGACGAAGACGGCGACTGGGTTGCCAAAGACGAAGACGGCAACGAGCTTGACTACGAAGTGAAAGAGAACGAAGACGGCACAATCACAATAATCGTAGACGACTTAGACGACGGCGACTACAAAATCAGAGTCCGCGCCGGAAGACGCAACAAAAACGGCGACACCGCCGAGAGCGACGAATTTGAAACAGACGAACCCATAGAGATTGTCAATCCTCCTTCAAAACCCGAGACGCCCCAAGTGGACGTTGACAGCGACAAAGACGGCAACCTCATAATCACAATCGAAGTAGATGAAGACGACGACTACTATGTGATAGAGATTGAAGACGAAGATGGAAACGTTATAATCATCATCATCGAGAAAGACGAAGACGGCGACTGGGTTGCCAAAGACGAAGATGGAAACGAGCTTGACTACGAAGTAAAAGAGAACGAAGACGGAACAATCACGATAGTGGTAGACGACCTTGACGACGGAGACTACAAAATCAGAGTCCGCGCCGGCAGACGCAACAAAAACGGCGACACAGCCGAGAGCGACACGAATGACAGCAACCCACCCATAGAGATTGTCAATCCGACAGCGCCTTCCGCTCCGCAGAATTTCTCGGCATCGGCCGGTAGTGACATAGCAATTTTAGATTGGCAAGCGCCTGCGAGCGACGGCGGCAGCGCGATAACACATTACGAGTACCGCTACAAAGCCGAGGGCGGAAGCTACAGCGAGTGGATGAACATAGGCAAAGTAACAGGACATCTTGTTACTAACCTTGAAGAAGACACAGAGTACAGCTTCGAGCTTCGCGCGGTCAACAAAGTAGGAGCGAGCGCGGCGGCAAGCGCGAAGGCCATTACAATACTCAAAGACCCCTCAGTACCCGAGGTGACAGTTGACAGCGAAGAGGGCGACTTAATTATCATCATTGACGAGCAAGACGACGCTGACTACTATGTGATAGAGATTGAAAATGAAGACACAGGCGATATCATAATCATCCTCATCGAGAAAGACAAAGACGGCAGATGGAGAGCCAAAGACAGATACGGCAACGAGCTTGACTACGACGTTATTCACGACGAGGACGAAGGCACAATCACGATAATCGTAGACGACCTTGACGACGGCACATACAAAGTCAGAGTCCGCGCCGGCAGACGAGACAAAATAGGCATACACTACCAGAGCCCTGCTGATTTCGAGAGCGACCCCGTAGAGATTGTCAACCCGACAGCCCCCTCCGCTCCGCAAAACTTCATCGCAAACGGCGAGAGCAAAAAAGCGATTTTGAATTGGGAAGCTCCCGAGAGCGACGGCGGCAGCGAGATAACCCGTTACGAGTACCGCTTCAAAGCATCAGACGGCAGCTATGGCGACTGGATGAACATAGGCAAAGTAACAGGACATCTTGTAACAAACCTTGAAGAAGATACAGAGTACAGCTTCGAGCTTCGCGCGGTCAACAAAGTAGGAGCGAGCGCGGCGGCAAGCGCGAGCGCGAGAACACCCGTAGAGCCTCCCACGAAACCCGAGACACCCGATGTGGACGTTGACAGCGAAGACGGCAACCTCATAATCACAATCGAAGTAGATGAAGACGACGACTATTATGTGATAGAGATCGAAGACGAAGACGGAAACGTTATAATCATCATCATCGAGAAAGACGAAGATGGCAAATGGATTGCCAAAGACGAAGACGGAAACGAGCTTGACTATGAAGTCAAAGAGAACGAAGACGGAACAATCACGATAATCGTAGACGACCTTGACGACGGAGACTACAAAATCAGAGTCCGCGCCGGCAGACGCAACAAAAACGGCGACACCGCCGAGAGCGACGAATTTGAAACAGACGAACCCGTAGAGATTGTCAATCCTCCCTCGAAACCCGAGACACCGGAAGTGGACGTTGACAGCGAAGACGGCAACCTCATAATCAAAATCGAAGTAGATGAAGACGACGACTATTATGTGATAGAGATTGAAGACGAAGACGGAAACGTTATAATCATCATCATCGAGAAAGACGAAGATGGCAAATGGATTGCCAAAGACGAAGACGGAAACGAGCTTGACTATGAAGTCAAAGAGAACGAAGACGGAACAATCACGATAATCGTAGACGATCTTGACGACGGAGACTACAAAGTCAGAGTCCGCGCCGGAAGACGCAACAAAAACGGGGTCACGACCGAGAGCGACGAATTTGAAACAGACGAACCCATAGAGATTGTCAATCCGACAGCCCCCTTCGCTCCGCAAAACTTCACCGCAAACGGCGAGAGCAAAAAAGCGATTTTGAATTGGGAAGCTCCCGAGAGCGACGGCGGCAGCGCGATAACCCGTTACGAGTACCGTTTCAAAGCATCAGACAGCGACTTTAGCGACTGGATGAACATAGGCAAAGTAACAGGACATCTTGTAACAAACCTTGAAGAAGATACAGAGTACAGCTTCGAGCTTCGCGCGGTCAACAAAATAGGAGCGAGCGCGGCGGCAAGCGCGAGCGCGAGAACACCCGTAGAGCCTCCCACGAAACCCGAGACACCGGATGTGGACGTTGACAGCGACAAAGACGGCAATCTCATAATCACAATCGAAGTTGACGAAGACGACGACTACTATGTGATAGAGATTGAAGACGAAGACGGAAATGTCATAATCATCATCATTGAGAAAGACGAAGATGGCAAATGGGTTGCCAAAGACGAAGACGGTAACGAGCTTGACTACGAAGTCAAAGAGAACGAAGACGGCACGATAACGATAATCGTAGACGACTTAGACGACGGCGACTACAAAGTCAGAGTCCGCGCCGGCAGACGTAACAAAAACGGCGACACAGCCGAGAGCGACGAATTTGAAACAGACGAACCCATAGAGATTGTCAATCCGCATGAAGACGACTGCGATTGCGACGATTGTAACCCCGACGCCGCAGGCGACCCCGGTGCCGTAGGCGACGGTGAGCACGACGCGGACTGCGATTGTGACGACTGTAACCCACCGCATGAAGACGACTGCGATTGCGACGACTGCAACCCCGACGCCGATGAGCATGACGACGATTGCGACTGCGATGATTGCAACCCGGATGACAACGAACCCAACGGCGGCAAAAACAACGGCGAAGTCAACAAAGACAAAGCCAACTCCAACGACACGGCAAACAGTGACGATGACAATCAGAACAAAGATCAAAGCCAAGACGACGGCGACAGCTTACTGACAGACGCAGAGGACGGCAGCGACTCACAGACGACCGCACAGCCGGGTACAGAAGCGGTCACAGCGGGCACACCGGGAACAACCCCCGCACCGACACCCGAGCCGACCCCGGAACCGACTGCAGAACCCACCCCGGAGCGGACACCCGAACCCACCCCCGATAGACCCCAGCCTGACGACGGTTTTGTCGGCGGCGACGACGAATACATGAGCGCAAACAATCCTGACACACCGCTTGCCAATATAGGAGAGAGACAAGCAATCAACAACGGACTTAGCTCGCTGTCACTTCTCATAATGGCGAACATGGCGGCACTGCTGATACTTCTCGCTCTGCTCTTCCTGTTTATCGTATGGAAACGCCGCGACGAAGAAGAGGAGGAAGAAGAAATAGTCGAAATAATGGAAGGAGAAGAATATTAAAAACAAGGCATTAGAAATGTCAAAAGAAATCAACGAGGCTGCCGCAAGGCAGCCTCCCTTTTGGTATGATGAGTATTTGCCATATATCCAAAACATACACTGCGTGGAGCTTCAGACCTACGTAAATAGACACTGTACGGTTCATAGCGGGGTCTTCGCAAACTCGCAGAGCGAACTTTGTTCGCTCTGCTCAAACAGTGCTCGACCTTATCCGCTATTTCACCTACAGTCTCTAATTTACTCCGCTACGAAGCTCCACATAGCGTATGCTTTGGATATATAAAGCGGCGGTCATAAAAATCATTCCGAGAGCGGAGCATGGATGCGGAGCGTCCGATCGTTTGCGCATGGATGAACGCAACTGATCGGGGAGGAATGATTTTATGACCGTCGTTATGACCGTCCCTATGACCGCCGTTTATATAGTCAGAGAGTGCGAATTTTTACACAAAATTTACGCTACATTTACAAAAAAATCTTGAAAAACAAAAATAAAAAGTATAAAATAAAAACCGAAATTACGGTCATGAGACAAACGCCAAAAAAACGTAAAGGACAGCATATGAAAGGCGAATTATTCAGAAAAGAAGCGGTAGACAAGCTCACAAGCCCCGAAGATTTAAACAGCTACGTCAAAGTCCTAAACCCCCGTATATGGCTGATCCTTGCCGGGATCATCATCGCCCTTGCGGGACTCGTAGTATTCACCGCGTCAACAGATTATCCGGTATGGGATTTATTTTTCGGCAGAATGGGGGGCTAAAATTTTGGCGCGAAAAGTCCCCGTGATATTACAACTTGAAATGGTGGAATGCGGCGCGGCGTCGCTCGCTATGGTGATGGCATACCATAAAAAATGGGTGCCGCTCGAACGCCTGCGCGTGGACTGTGGCGTGTCCCGCGACGGAAGCTCGGCAAAAGCCGTCCTCAAAGTCGCCAGAATGTACGGCTTTGAAGCAAAAGGCTATCGCATTGGCTCTGTGTCCTCCATAAAAATCATACCGCTGCCCGCCGTGATTCACTGGAACATGAACCACTTTGTTGTACTGACAAAGCTCACGGAAAAATTTGCCTACATAAACGACCCGGCAAAAGGCGAGGTCAAAGTACCCATAGAGCAGTTTGGAACGTCTTTTACCGGGGTGGCCATCTCCATAACGCCGGGCAAAGACTTTGAGCCGAGCGGAAAACCCGTCAGCGTGTGGCCGTTTGCCAAAGCAAGGCTCAAAGGCGCGGTCCCCGTTTTCGCGTTTATTCTCACCATAGCCGCGCTGACCTCCGTCATCGGCATTATTTCAACGCTGTTTGGGCGGGTATTTATAGACGATTTGCTCTCCGGTCTGCGCCGCGAGTGGGCATACGGCTTTATCGCGCTGTTTTTGATATTTCATTTTATAGACGTTGTGCTGACCGTCATAAACACGCGCACAAACATGAAAATCTCCGCAAAATTCGCGGTGGTGTCGAGCGGCATGTTCGTATGGCACGCGCTGCGGCTGCCTGTGGATTTTTATTCCTCGCGCAACGCCGGGGACATAGCCGGCAGGCAAAGCGAAAACGACGGCATATCCCTGTCGCTCATACAGCTATTCGCGCCGCTCTTCATTGACGCGCTGATGGTCGTGTTCTACCTCTTTATCGTGCTGCAATACAGCGTTTTGCTGACACTCATCGGCTTTTCGTCACTGATCGTAAATTATGGCGTCAATAAATTTATCACAAAAAGAAACGTGGACATTTCGCGAGTATCCTCGCGCGACTCCGGCAAGCTAAGCGCAATGACCATTGCGGGAGTGGAGATGATCGAAACAATAAAATCATCGGGCGCGGAGGACGGCTTTTTCGAGAAATGGTCGGGGCTTCACGCCGCCGTAAACGGTTCTAAGATCAAATCCATGAAGCTGAATATGTCGGTGGGGCTGATTCCGCAAATCGTAACCCAAGCGACAAATATGGCGGTTATGCTGATAGGCGCTTATTTGATTATACGCGGAGATATGACCGTGGGTATATTTTTCGCTTTCCAAGGGTTTTTGGGTTCTTTTCTCGCGCCGTTTTCCAAAATCATCGGAGCGAGGCTTCAGATGCAGCAGATGAAGGTTTCGATGGAGCGCGTGCAGGACGTGTTCAATTATCAAACTGACGTCGAATATGACGAAGAATATATCAACGCACAGTTAGATGACAAAGACACACAGCAGACAGAGCCGTTCTTTAAGCTGTCGGGCGCTATCGAGATAAAGGATTTGACTTTCGGCTACAACCGGATGTCCCCGCCGCTATTGGACAATTTTAACCTGACGTTAAAGCCCGGCGGGAGTGTGGCTCTTATCGGGGCTTCGGGCTGCGGCAAGTCCACGATAGCAAAGCTGATGAGCAACCTTTATAAGCCTTGGAGCGGTGAGATACGCTTTGACGGCAAACCCGCCGGAGAAATACCCCGCGAGATATTCACAAGCTCCGTTTCGGTGGTTGACCAAGACATCATACTGTTTCAAGACAACATAAACAATAATATCAAGACATGGGATAAATCCATTGAAGATTTTGAGGTCATAATAGCGGCGCGTGACGCGCAGATACACACAGCGATCATTGACCGTGAGGGCGGTTATGCAGCCGATGTGCGAGAAGGTGGCAAGAACTTTTCCGGCGGCGAGCGTCAGCGCCTTGAGATAGCGGGGGCGTTGGCGAGCGATCCGACCGTTATAATACTCGACGAGGCGACAAGCGCGCTCGACGCAAAGACCGAGCTTGACGTGATCCGGGCCGTCCGAGACAGGGGGATAACTATGGTCATCATAGCGCATCGCCTGTCCACAATACGCGACTGTGACGAGATCATCGTGCTCGACAAAGGCAAGGTTGTGCAGCGCGGTACTCACGACGAACTATACGCGCAAAGCGGTAAGTATAAAGAACTTGTAAGTATGAATTAAAGGAGTCCGCGACGACGAATGAATTGGTTTGAGGATCAAATTAAAAACCGGATGCAAAACGACCAGGACGAGTTTTCGGGAGCGTTTACCGCTCTATCGTCCATCGTCATGGGCGACGCGGCGGCAAAAGCGGGGCTTATCACGCCGCGCCAAAAAACGCACAACGCCATTCATGAAATATTAAAGTTTTTCGGCCATGAGATAATTCCCGTCCCCGACGAAATTTCGGACACGGCCGAGTATATAAACTACTGCCTGAGGCCGTCCGGCATAATGAAACGCCGGGTGGAGCTGACGGGCAAATGGTGGATTGACGCATCGGGTCCGATGATTGGCGTAGTGAACCACCCCGGCGCCTCCGGAGAGGAAGCGGGAGACACGGTCGCCCTGCTCCCGCAAGCAAAAGGCTACACATATTTTGATTATTCAAGCGGCAAGCGCGTTTTAGTAAACGCGAAAACCGCGAAAAATATAGCCGCCGACGCCTACTGCCTGTATAAGCCGTTTCCCGCCCGCGAGCTGTCCGTATTTGATTTGGTCAAATATATGTTCAAAACCATAACGGCGAGCGATATATTCTACTACTTGGCAATTATGGCAGTCACGACGCTGATGGGTCTGATTCAGCCGAAAGTGTCCTTGCTTTTGTATTCGCGAATAATACCGCATGGAGACTCAAGTGCCCTGTGGTCGCTCGGCGTGTTGATATTATCCTTGGCGTTAGCGACACAAATATTACAGGTGAGCAAAAACTTGATTATGAACCGCCTGACAATGCGCCTTAGCAATATGATAGAGCCGGCTTCGATGATGAGGGCGCTAAATCTACCCGCCGGGTTTTTCAAAAAATACGCCGCGGGTGAACTTAGCCGCATATTTTCGCTGATACCGTCAATCTGCAGCTCCATATTCTCAATCATTACGGGAACGCTTTTGACCTCGCTGTTTTCACTCGCGTATTTCACGCAGATAATGAACATCACCCCCGCTCTGATGGCGCCGTCACTGATAATCATAGGCGCGACGCTCGCCATGAACATAATAACCACGCTGACAAGCATGAGGATCCAGAAAAAATCATTGCAGGCGAGTGCGGAGCTATCGGGCATGACTTATTCTATGCTGTCGGGCATACAAAAAATCAAGCTCACAGGCTCGGAAAAGCGCGTATTCGCAAGATGGGCGGATAAGTATAAAACGGCGTCAAACTTTACATACAACCCTCCTTTTATTCTCAAATACTCGGGAGTGATCGGCATGATCATTTCATCGGCGGGGCTTGCTTTTGTGTATTTTGTCTCTATCATGTCAAAAATTGACGTGGGTGAGTACATGGCATACAACACCGCCTATGGCATGGTTTCCGCGTCAATATTGTCGCTCGGGTCGCTGACCACCTTCTTTTCGGGGCTAAAGCCGCAGCTCGACATGGTTTCGCCCATTATGAAGGCCGTGCCGGAAATCAGCGGCAATAAAACAATAGTTACATCCCTCTCCGGCGGCGTGGAAGTGCAAAACTTGACTTTCCGCTATGAGGAAAGCGACAGGAACGTACTTGACGGCATCAATATAAAAATCCGTCCGGGACAGTATGTAGCCCTCGTCGGAAAGACGGGCTGCGGCAAATCTACGCTTGTGCGGCTGCTGCTCGGCTTTGAAAAACCGACGCGGGGCGCGGTCTACTACGACGGCAAGGACATCACAAAGCTCGATTTGCCGTCACTTCGCCGCAAAATCGGCGCGGTCATGCAAAACGGCAAGCTGTTTACGGGAGATATTTTCAGCAATATAATCATTTCCTCGCCAAACCTCACGCAAAACGACGCTTGGGAAGCGGCGAGGATCGCGAGCATTGACAAGGACATTGAAGATATGCCTATGGGTATGCACACCATCATCATGGAGGGAAGCGGCGGAGTGTCCGGCGGGCAGAAGCAACGGCTGATGATTGCGCGAGCGGTGGCGCCAAAGCCGAAAATCCTTATATTTGACGAGTCAACGTCGGCGCTCGACAATATCACGCAAAAACACGTCGCCGACGCGCTCGCGGAGCTAAAATGCACGCGCATAGTCATAGCGCACAGGCTGTCAACGATAAAAGACTGCGACAAAATCTATGTGCTGGACGGCGGTAAAATAATAGAGGAAGGCACGTTTGACGAGCTGTACGATAATAAAGGCTATTTTCATGAGCTTGTCAGCCGCCAGATGATAACAATGAATGAGGCATGATTCTTGTCACAAAAGGAGTGCGCTGTCGTATAAACAAAGTGTGAAGGAGGGAGCGGATGATGACGTTTGAAAAAAAACTAAAGCTATTGTTTGACGCGCAGGCTTTTTTTGACGAGCCGCGTTTGAAAGCGGCCATAAATAGCGACAGCATCCGTCTGCTTTCTGACGACGAAACGGAATCCCTGTTTGCCGCGGGAGACCTATTCGCCGCAGAGGGAAGCAAAAAAAATGGAGAAGCATAACCAAATCCAGATGCAGGTTTTTACGGAGTATCGGACGCGGATTTTTGGCTACATAAGCAAAAAAAACGTGCCGGAATCCGACAAAGACGATGTTTTTAGCGAAATTTTGCTCAAAGCGGCAGGGCAAGCCGGGCGATACGACAGCTCAAAAAGCTCGGTGTCCACTTGGGTTTATATGATTACCCGGTCTGTCGTGGCCGATTACTTCAAAAAGCGCAAAGCTGTATACCCTCTCGACGAAATATTTGGCGAAATTCCTGGCGCAGACCCCGGCGCACAGCACGGCATTGAGTATGAAGAAGAACTCAAAAATCTGGCAAGGGAGCTTTTGCTCCTGCCGGAGCGGGAGAGAGAGGTCATCATATCGCGTTTTTACAAGGACATGGAGTATAGCGAGATTGCGAGATTTATGAACCTTTCACAGGTCAACGTAAGAAAGATATGTTCAAGGGCATTAAAAAAGCTAAAGGAGAAAATGACGCATGACGGCGGTTAGGCAAGTTGAAAATTACATGGACGTTATGTTTTGTTTCCCACCAAAGGTGCGCTATTTCGCGCAGGTGGAAGCGGCGGGCGGCACGCTGCTGGGCGCCTATGACGAGGCCGGTATTCCGGTCGGAATCGTTTGCTTGAAAACCATGAGATATGCCTACGACACGGTTTACCTTTACGTAAACGAACAAAACAGGCGGCAAGGCATAGCAAAAAGCCTTATGCGCCGCGCCGCCGACATTGCTAAAGGCGAGGGGAAAACTCTGCGTTTGCGCGCACTTCAAAACAGTAAGTCCCGGTCTGCCGTTTTGAAAATCGCGCAGGGTATGGATATGTGCCTTGACGAGGAGATGACGTTTTTCAGATTGAATGTAAACGTAAAATCCAAAGAGCTGTGGGAAGAGGCTCGCCCAAAAATTATGCAAATGGTGGAGAGGGTTGACAAAAAAAGGGGCGCTCATCAGGTGATTGCTTTTGAGGACGCAGACGAAAAGCTGATCGGGCAGCTTCGCGAGATGATCGGAACTTCGCTTCCCGGCCTTGACCCTTTCGCGCTGCCCGAGTTTGACCCCCATTTTTCCCTTATCATACTGCACGGCGGAGAAATCGCCGCGGTGAATGCCGTGCGCACGATAGGGCGCAAGATGGTGTATGAAATATCTTCGGCGCGCAAGAACTCGACGATCATTGCGGGAGTCCCCGTTTTTTTCGACAGGCTGTTTGCAAGCGAGATAGAGCTGGTTTCGTGCGTGGTGCGCGATGATAATCCCGCCGGGCTAAATCACGCGGGTAAGCGTTTCGGATTTTTATTTAAGGAAAGCGGCAGACAGAGCGTATATATTTTGTAAAATATGTCACAAATGCGGCGCGGCTTCGTATAAAAGACTATAAAAATATCAGGAGGACATACAAAATGGCACAGAACAGGCAATTGACCGGTGAAGAAATCTGCGCAAAGCTCAATGAAATGGGAGGGACTTTTAAAGCCGAAAAAGCAGTCGAACTGTCAGATGAGCAGTTAGAGACCGTATCGGGCGGTGTCGGCGCGTTCGCCTTTGAGGATGATGACGGCACAGTAAGTTTGCTTGTATGCAGCAACAAAAAAACCACAAACGAGCTGTTTCAGCAATGCTTGCAGCACAAGATGACGTGCAACTATGCCAGCCCGGGCGCCCGATCCTGCGCCAGCTGTGTATATCTGTCGGGATGGCTTACGGATGCGGAAGTAAAATAAAACCAAATTGGCTGACACGCTCGCGCAAAAATAAAAGAAAAACAAAAATGGCGCTTGCCATACAAAAAATAAAGAAATAGGAGAAAATTAAGATGACACTTGCACAGAAATTTGAAGAATTTAACCCCGAACAGAAAGAACAATTACTCGCAGTCAAAAGCGAGGCGGAGCTTGATGCGTTTCTCGCCAAAACGGGAAAAGAGCTGTCTCCCGAGGAAAAGGCGGAGGCGCTTGAATACATTGCGACGGGCGTAGCTCCTCTCGAAGATGACGACCTTGAGGCAGTCGCGGGCGGCAAAAGCGGCGACGATGAACAGCCTCCTCCCGAGCAAACTACGGAAATGTCTAAGCAGCAGGCATTTGCCGATGGACGTAGAGTCAAGATTATTTGCAACTCTAATTGCATACTCAAGCAAGGCTGCCAGGCAGGGCATGTCTGGTGCGAGAGTTTTTCAACTGCCGGCGGGGCGCATTTTTGGAACGCTAAGTGCTATAAATGCGGCACGGAGCAAGGTCAGGGAAGCATCCTTATTAACGCGACTTTTGAGCAGCACTGACAAAAACGAATTGAAAACCCCAAAACCACTAAATTACACATTAGCACGCTGTTTTTGCAACGCTTTGAGGAATTGTTTCATTTTGAAACAATTCCTCTTACGCCGGGTCATATAAATATGATATAATGATTACCTTATGAAAAACAAGAAACTTACGATATGGCTTTGTATACTTTTTTTATCACTTGTTGTTTTTACGATCATCTATGCTTTGCAAGACGTAAAAGTGCGTGTGATATTAGACAAAGAAACGCTTATCCGAAACGGTCAAAGCGCATATATCAGCTTTGACCTTGCGGGCAAACCGCCGCGTGAAATAAAGGCGGCGACGCCTCATTACAGCATATATGAATATATTTTCAAAATACCCGCAAGCGTTTGGCAAAAAGCGCAGCAAGGGACTCTTCAATTTAGCCCTGTCAGAGACGGCGACTTGATTTTTATAAAATCCATATCGGTCAAAACGCCGTTTTATACCGAAAACACGATAATAAATGACGCCATTCTTGAAAACCCGCATTATGATTTGCCGATTTTGGCCATGAAAGCAAACGGGGCGATGAGCATTACATATGCGTTTGCTATGGCTGCAATAACAACACTGTGGGCGGTGCTGGCTTTTGCCGTGCCGATTGGAGCGTGGAAGAAAATACCAATAATGCTCCGTAAGTTGTGGAGCATTATAAGAAAACTTGGGGCGATGGATATAGCCATAATCTTGGCGGGCGTCCCGGCTCTTGTGTTATATCATTTTAGAGAGAGCATTTCGTTTTTGCAAAATGAGTCAGCCTATCATCTGCTGTTTATTTTGACCGTGCTCTCTATTATAATCAGCCTTATCAGCGCGAAGCAAAAACGGCAAACGCTGCGCGAGGGCATAGATTGCGCCCGGGCGGAGCAGGAAACAAAGCATATCAGCACAGGCGATGGCGCGCCACCAAAGACTCCGGCGTCAGCGCAAAGCGGCGAATCCCGAGCCAAAACCATATCCGCGCTCGTGCCTTACCTGACTGTGCTTTTATTGGCTTTGACAGTATATGGGTTTGCGCTGATACCGGAACAATATTACCATAATGACGAATGGCTTGTACGCAGCGCGGCATATCAATACCTGAGAGACGGCGCGTTTACAGACTATGACAGAGCATGGCCGCATACATGGCTTGTCGCGCAGGCAATAAAATTTTTTGCCGATACGGTGGTGACGACCCGCGCGGTTTCTGCTTTATGCGGTGTGGTGTTCATTATCACGGCATATCATATTGCCTTAAAAATGACAAAGAAAAAGAGCACGGCATTTTTGACAGCATTATTTTTACTGTTAAACCCCGCGCTCATAACTATTTTCACATTTGTCAGAATGTATGCTCTAATGCTCCCGGCGTCGCTTTGGATGCTCTATTGCGTGTGCATGACGCTGAATAAAAAAATCGTGTATAAGAAAGATAACGCCGCCATACGGTTTATGCAAAAGCATTTTAATTTTCACTGGGGATATGCCATTGCCGCTATAGTATTGATATGGCTCAATTATCAAATACATATAAACACCATGATATTGGCGGTGTGCGCGATAATATACGTATTTTTATCCGCGATAATATACAAGGAGCGCAAATTTATCTATCTTTCGATTGTCGGTTTTGTAGTCATAGCATATAGTTTTGTTACATATTACGCGTTTACTTGGTATGGGATATATCTCAATATGAGCCGTGAAATCCTTCCGCTGATGAATACATTGATGCAGTGGACGCGGTTCGGGCAGTATAACTACGAGTATTTTTGGGAAAATGCCGCCATACCGCTCGGCGCGTATTTGGGAGTTTTATTTCTGATTGTGGGACTTGCCGTGTGCGTGTTTGAAATACGGCGCGGCAGGATTTTCAGGAAAAAGGGAGAGCATGTGGCATACGGCGGCGAAATTTCTGAAAGCAAGGGCGAAGAGCGAAATATTCTGCTATATCTTACGGTATGCTATCTTATAACGGTAACATTCTTTATATATTTTGCGGATATGTATTATGCCTATAGATATATGTCGTTTTTAGCTCCCGTTACCATGATGCTTATTTCGATCGGATGCCATGCGCTTGCAAAAAAAGCAAAAACATCAACAAGATTTGCTATATATGTCTTGGTCGCCGCCGCGCTGCTCGCGCAAATGGGCGGCGCGTTTCGGAGCATATATGTTGATTCGCCCGACAGATCGCAGTTTAACCGGCCGTGCCAAATCATGGTAAATGACGTGAATAACGAAGGGCTGACAACGATACAGATATACGCGCCGTCTCCGCGCGAATATTATTGGGAAGAAAATATGGGCAAGGTCGAGCATTTTGGCAGACCGCAGTGGGAGACGTACCAAATAGACAGGCTGATAGAGCAAGCGGAAAAGACGATTGCGGGAGATGAGGATATTGACGCGCAAAACCCTGATGAAAAGCGGGCGGTGATGTACTTCTTTTCCGAATCAGATAAGATGTGGCATATATCCGGGGCGCATTTAGCGTTTCTTGAGACGGCAACGGAGATGGTAACGGATATTGACGATATAGCGATATATAAATATCATTTTGTAAAAGCAAGGCATAGCGTATCCGGCGGACAAACGGAAAGCTCCGACGGCCGCAAAAATTCCGATGCCATCCAAATAATCAATGTGCTGTGGGATAATGACATCGCGTATTTGAGCTTGAAAATGAGCTTTATCCCCGAGTTTGCGGACGCTAAATTCATAGCTATAGAAATAACGGAGCAAGGCTCCGGCGCGTCGGCGGCGCATAGGTATCAAGTGATTGTGCCCGATGATTTCAGCGCGTCAGACGAGCTTGTTTTCTCGCTCTCCGTAAGGCCGAAAACGGCGGAACACAGTGAGGACATTACCTTTAGCGCGCCCTTCCGCACATATGTCTACTATGGCGAGGACAACTCATCCATCGTCGGATAGTAAATTTTGCCACTGTGCTATGCAATTTTCGACGCTGTAGTGACGCGAACGCTCTTTTGACGCTGTGGCGTAGCTGGCACGCAGCTCATCATCGGCAAAAAGCAGCTCCATGGCAGAGAGCAGCAAAAGCTCCGGCTCTTCAAGCGGAGCTGTAGCGGAGTATTTAGTGCCGGAGCAAACGGGGGTGAGAACTCCGTATTTGGCAAGCTCAATCTCGAAAGTTTGAGCAAAATCAATATCAGTGTCAGGCGCGAGCACTTCCCTTGCGCTTGATTTATAATCGGATGATATAACGGGCAGGCCGCAAGACAAGGCTTCCAGCAAAACCAAACTCAACCCCTCAAAGAGCGAGGGAAAAACAAAAACATCCGCGCTTGCCAGCGTTTCATAAACAAACTCGCTGACAAAGCCTTTTAAAATCACTCGGTCGCCAAGACCATAGGCGTCTATCAACTCTTGATAATAGCTTGTATATGAACCCTCACCAAGTATGACAAGGCGCGAGTTTTCGTGGTTTGCGGCAAACGATGAAAATGCGCGAATGAGATGCCAATGCCCTTTTTGATGTTCGCACCTGCCGGAGGTAATGAACGTAAAAATGCGCGAGGGCTTTTGACTGGCGGCGGTGCGCAGCCGGTTTTGAATATCGGAGACATTGATACAATTGGGTATGGCGATGATATTTGTGTCACTATATTCGAGATTTCTGATGAGATCATGCCGGACGCTTTCGGCGCAGGCTACTACATGGTCGGCGCGGAGATAATAGTATTTACCGGCTTTAGCGAGCAGACGCTCCGTGCGGGAAGGCAGGATGCTTAAAGTATTCTGCACCGAGGCAATTGTCTTTGCGTATTTATTGCCCGTGAGAATGTTGACGAAATTCGCGCTTTCCAAAAAACTGACACAGGCGGCATAGCGGCGCGTTTTTTTCAGCTTTCTGAGCCTCTGGTATCGTTTTATCAGCACCTTCAATTGATATGAGAGGCTGTTTCGGTTTGCAGGCTCGGGCAGCCCTAAATCAATCAAATTGCCGCGATAGGGGAAAACTATATTGCTTGAACTGTTAAGGAGTATGTCAATATCCCACTTATCTTCAGGCAGATTAGTGACGATGTTCGACAAAACGCTTTGAGCCCCGCCGGTATTTAATGATGAAATAACAAACAATAATTTCTTTTTATCCATTTTATCCTTTTTTGCGTAAGGCTTTAAAAGGCGCCGAAATGAGCTTTGAAACAATGATCCGCAGCACCTTTAGCATATTCCCCACGCTATGGAAATCCTCATTGATCCAAAACTCGTTGATACGCCGCAGCTGCAACTCGGGATGTATGATGTCGAGCGGCGTTGGAAAACGGGAAAACAGCGAGGGCGGGCATAATTTGCCAAAAAGCTCCGAGCCGCTTTTCACGTACAGCATTATGTTTTGCTTGTGCCAAATCTCGATTTTGTCGTTATACCATATTTCCGGCCGAATGCAGTCCAAGCACACATATCCGTTTTGACTAAAGAGCTTGGCCCAGTATGAAGGAAACTGCTCGTTGGCGTGATAAGTCCCGCCCTGATACGGTATCGCCGCCGCAAATAATATGACGTCGCTGTGGGCGCATAGGGTATCTACAAATGTTTTTGCTTTGTCTTTTGTGAGATGCTCGGCTGTTTCGATAGATATGGCCAAATCATATTTTTGATTTAAATCAATGAAATTGGATAAGTCGTAGGGCATAAACTCATCGGCGTTTATGTAAAGCCGGTTTCTGTCAACATAATCGCCGTCAACCCCGGTCACTTTACTTGCGCCGAATTCTTTAAATACCGATAACCATTGCCCCAATCCGCAGCCAAAATCAATGACGCGGTCAACATCGCCTATGAAACCATGCACAATCTTGACAATCGCCGTTATTTCCTTTTTTCGGCTGGTCTTATTTACAAAGCTATAAAACTCGGTGTCATATGTCTCTTCTTTTGCCATAATCTTGCCTTTCTTCGTCCCAAATCCATAGTTTATAGATTTTGCTCTGTTATGGACTAAAGCCCCCACTCGGCGGAGGTCAGCTTGAAGCGGGGGTGCGCGTCAGCGTTCCCTTAGTATCTTTTTATTCTCGACCCGATATACCATGTCGCAATGCTCGATAGTAGTGAGCCTATGCGCCACTATGAGAATTGTTTTACTCCCGTGAAACCCTATGATCGCGTCCATGACGGCGCTTTCGGTCTCGGTATCGAGAGATGAAGTCGCCTCGTCAAGCACCAGCACGGGCGGATCCTCATACATTGCCCGGGCTATGCCGATACGCTGCCTTTGTCCTCCCGATAAACGCACGCCCCGGTCGCCCACGACTGTATGTATCCCCTCCGGTAAAGACTCGATAAATGATTTGAGCTGCGCCTGCTCAAGAGCCCGCCATGCTTTTTTCTCGTCAATTTTTCCTTTATCAATGCCAAACGTCACATTTTCCAAGATGGTATCGTCAAGCAGATATATATTCTGCGGGATATACCCTATAGTTTTGTTCCATTGGTCGTTATCATATATCGGCCGGCCGTTATAGAAAACGCCGCCGCTGTCGGGAGTCAAAATACCCAGCACTATATCGGCCAAGGTCGTTTTGCCGACGCCGGACGGACCTACCAAGGCGACGGAACGATTTTCGGGGATAGTGAATGTGAGCTTATCGAGCACACATTCGCCTGTCGAAGGATATGTAAAAGATACATCCAAAACGGTGATGCCGGGATGGGGGGGGACGGCTTCGGCAAGCTCATAGACGGCGTCGGAGACAGGCGCCGCTAAATCTTTATCCTCAAAAAGATTAAAATATACGGCATTGATGGCGGCCTGGTTATATATTATCGAAGTGGCAGAGTTTACCAGCCTGGTAACGGCCGGCAATATACGAAACGCGGCCAAAACGAACACGCTAAGCTGCGGCACAAGGCCGGATATATCAGCACCGCCGATAATGAAAAATCCGAGTATAATAAAAGCGCCGCCAAAACATATAATATCCAGCGACATCTTTGGAAGTATAGTGACAGAATTATATTTTGTGACTGATTTTATAAGTATATTGCAGATTTTATTAAAGGATTTTTTAAAATACGATTCACGGCGCACAACCTTTATCTCTTTAATGCCGCCGAAAAGCTGATTGATGATTTTTGTCTTTTTAACATTTGCCTCGAGGTTTAATTTGCCGGCCTTTTTTATAATATCCCGAAAAACAACAAAGTAAATAAACACGCAAGAAAGGGTCAGCGCGAGGATACAGGCGGTCATTACAGGTGATTCATAAAACAGGTATGCCAACATAAACGCGGTCATGAAAAAATCCGCAAGCATGGACATAACCGCCGATATCGCAGCATACAAATCACCTACGTCACTGCCCATAATGCGATGTAATTCCGCGATGTTCTTGTGCGTATGATACAGATATGAATAGCTCAGAAGTTTTTCAAGAAGCCGCATATTCATCGCAAGTTTCTTTTTCGCCATAAACCGAACCTGCACATAATGGAGGATAAACTGATAAATGCCTCGGAGAATATATACCACCGCTATAGCAAAGGCAAACAAAGCAAGAAAAAAAGCTATGGATGCGGAGGTGTTTTCAAACTTTAAAAAGTCAAAAACCCACGAGGTAACCGGATTTTCAAAAATAATGGAATTATCGAGCAATATGCTAATAAACGGCGACAGCAACGCCAATGTGAAGGTTTCGATCAAAGCGCTTATGATAACCGCGACCAGCAAGATCAATAGCTTTATTTTTGTTGGCTTATCGAGTATACGGTTGACTTTTTTCAGAGATTCCATATTCTTGCACCTTAAACAGAATTTTACAAATTTGTGTTTTTTTAGTATAATGCCACATAGTATACCACGCGGACGCCTTTTGGTAAAGAGCTAATAAAAAGGAGCAGACGGCATGTCAGTTATGCAAATGAGCTTAAAGGCATTGATTTGCGAAAAGTTTCCCATGAGAATTTATTTAGCCCAAAAGCTGACAAGAATTTTAAAGACGGCAAGAATAGCACCGACAGGCTCAAAGCTCCAGTTTACATTGAGCGCGTTCAGGTATAAATTGACGCTCGATTTTTTGAGCAAGGAATTTAAAGACTTGATAGGAAAATATAAAAACAAGAATGACCACAACCAAGAAGAGCCGGGTCAGAGCGGAAAAAGCAAGGGCAAGATTTGGACGATGTGGTGGCAAGGCGAGGAAAACGCCCCGCCGATTGTGAAAAGATGCATAGAAAGTATGCGCCGCAATGCCGGAGGCCATAAGGTCGTGGTCATAACGGAGCGCAACATATCGGAATATATAGATTTGCCTGACTATGTTTATGAAAAACATGAAGCCAAGCTGATGCGTGTGGTCTTTTTGAGCGATATCATCCGATACTCTCTGCTCGCCGAGCACGGAGGGCTATGGCTGGATGCGACGATATATTGCTTTCGGCCGATACCGGAAGAGATATGGGCCATGCCGCTGCATTCAAGCAAACACTACAATAAAATCCCTTTTCCCAATCAATGCGGGGCAAAAGACAAGTATATAAGAAACTTTGAAAGCAACGAGCTTGGAGGGCATAAAGGCCATCCGGCCTACTGCTTTGCGCGTGATTTGCTCATACAATATTGGAAAGACCGCTCCTTTGTGGTTGAATACTACCTTATGGACTGCGCTATGAAACTTGCCTATGACAACATTGATGCCGTCAAACGGGATGTTGACGCGATACCGATAAACAGCAACGACAGATTTGAACTTCGCAAGATAATGAACAAGGCGTATAACCAAGAGGAAATAGACAAAATTGCAAACAGCGGCACCGTATTTTTCAAACTATGCTGTAAAGAAAAGTTTAAAAAGCGTACACGCACGGGAACTGAAACGACATATAAGCGGTTTATAGACGAAACGATGACATATACGATAAAGGGTAAAAACAGTGAAAAAATATGAATTTCCGGCGGGCATACATTTTACAAAGCTGGTAAGAACGATACTTATTAGTATGCGCGTGGCTAAGAAAAGATCAAAAATCAGATTAGCTCTTGATGTCATTTTGTATAAGCGCGTCCTGACGTTTTTGAGCGATACGTTCAGCGATGTGGTTTATAAATACGGCACAGAGCGGGATTATAAAATCGGCGAGGCGGGAGATAAGATTTGGACGATGTGGTGGCAGGGCGAAGATGAGGCGCCCCCGCTTATCAAAAGGTGCATAGAGAGCATGAGAAAAAACGCCAGAGGGCGCGAGGTCGTGGTGGTGGACAGCCGAAATGTATTTGACTATATAAAGCTGCCGCGGCATATTCTCGATAAACACGAAGCGGGCCTAATAACCACAACGCTCCTAAGCGATATAGTCCGCGTATCTTTGCTCGCGCAATACGGCGGCCTATGGCTCGACTCGACGATATTTTGCGCCAAGGAAATACCGGAAGATATTTGGAAAATGCCGCTTTATACTGTCAAACCAAGGCTATATCCGAACGCGCCAAACATAGAAAACACAAAAATAAAGCCCGGCAAGAAAAACGCTTACAATACCGCGCCGTTTATACCGTTTGATTCGGAAACCACGCTCGGGGTGGTAAGCGGGCATCCGCTGTACAGCTTTACGCGAGATATGCTCATACGCTATTGGGAAAAGTATACTACAATGGTTGTGTATCACTTATTTGCATGTGTGTTGAAACTGGCGTACTTTACGGTTGACGTTGTAAAGCAAGATGTGGATGCGATACCAACAAACAGCGACGATTTTTACAAGCTCGCGGAGCTTTTTGTAACAAAGCACAGATACGACCAAAAAGAGATTGACGCGATTATTTCAAGCGACACCGTATTTTACAAATTGGACAGAAAAGAGAAATATACGGAGTATAACGATATGGGGGAAGAAACCGCCTACGGGCGTTTTGTGAAAGGATGCTTGATGTAAATAAGAGAAGCATTTAGAACATACGGATAAAACATACGGGAACGGAGAAGAATTTGAACATACTATATACAAGTGATGATAAGTTTGCCGAAATCGCCGGGGTTTCGATTTTGTCTTTGTTTGAAAATAACAAAGACGCCGATGAGATAAATATATACCTCATAGCAAGCGGCATCTCGGAAGTAAACAAGCAAAGGTTGACAGGGATTTCGGAAAGCTATGGGCGAAAAATCATATTTACCGATGCGCCCGACATTGAGAAAATCGCGGGCACAGCCATAGACACAGGGCTGGAAAGATGGTCACTCACAGTCTTTTGCCGATTGTTTATTTCGTCGGTTTTGCCCGCGGATATGGAAAAGATCATATATCTTGACTGCGATACAATAATCCGGGGTTCACTCCGCAGATTATGGAATACACAGCAAGGCAAAAACATAATCAGCGGGCAAAAAACGCAAATGGACTCATTCACGTATGATATGATTTTTCTGCAGAGAAATGACGTTTACGTCAATTGCGGTATCTTGCTCATCAATCTTGCTTTATGGAGGCAATATGATGTTGAAGAAAAATTTATCAAATTTATAAGGCTGATGGGGGGTAAGATTCCTAATAATGATCAAGATACACTCAACAGTGTGCTAAAGGGCTATATCGGTGCTATTGATCCGACATATAATTGCGGGCCGGCTTGGGCAAAGATAAAAGAAAACCCTGTGCCTGTGCCTTTTGATAAAGTCCCCGACGCCGAGAAAATCAAAAACCCCGTCATAGTGCATTTTATCGGAGAAGATTCCCTAATCGGAATCTATAAAAGGCCGTGGGAAGCGGACACGGACGCAAAACAGGGCACGGCAATAGTATATCCAGATGTCATCGAAGAGTGGCGAATGTATAAATCCATGTCCTCGTGGGCAGACGAACCTCTCAGAAGGTCGCCTGAAGAAACAAAAAAGAAATATGAAAATCTTGTAAAAATCATAAAAAAATGCAAACCCTTATATGGTCTGCTGCTCCGTATCAAAAAAGCCGCTTCGCGCTTTGCCGGGAAAATACGCAAGCAGGAGAGTATCGGTAAATATTTAGAGCGCAGACAGAAAATAACAGGAATAAAAATCGAAGACTGCCGAATCGAACCGCGATGAAGCTCATAAGCTCTCGTCGGCGTATGGCCGTAACAAAAACAGGTTTGCAGGGTATTGTCAACTTGCCGACTGACGGTCGGCGACGCACATTCTTATTCCGTCGGCAAGCGAAATAGCCGGACGCCAATCGGTGCAGTGTCCGATAAGGGATATATCAAGCTCGCTGTAACGCGTGTCGCAAGCCCTGCCGTTTGTGTAAGCTATATCAGGCAAGGGGCGCTTTGCTATGCCGGCAATAAGCGCAATCAAATCATTTAAAGATATGCAAGAGCCAGACCCGATGTTAAAGACTCGCTGATCGCCGCAGTAGCCCATAATCGCCCTCACAGCGGAAAGCAAATCGTTTATATGGACGAAATCGCGCAGGATATTGCCGTCTCCCCAAATCTCTATCGGCTTTCCGAGCAGTATTTTATCAAGAAATATGGGAAGAGCCCCCTGTGTCCTGCCTTCGTACAGTTTGGAGCTGTAAGGATTAGCCGGTCTGAATATGCGATAATCTACACCGTGATATATATGGTAAAGGTGCATATATTTTTCAATGGCGAGCTTATGTACCCCATATTTGCATATCGGCTGCAAAAATGACTCTTCGGATGCCGGACGGTCATCATACTCGCCATATATCGCGCCTCCGGTTGAAAAATAATATAACTTTATGCCGCGCCTTGACGCTATGGCGTCGAGCAAGCGGATTGTCGGCAAAACATTTGCGGATATTTCTTCTATAAGATTTTCTGTACCCACGTCGGGCAGCACGGTAGACACCAGGTGAAAAACACAGTCAACGCCGGTTAGCAAAGGCTCAAAATCGTCCGTTGCAAAGTCAAACTCACAAAAGCTGACAGTGTCCATGTCCATTCCGGCAACAAACGCGGCGCGGTCGGCGACGATGACTTCATGCTCTTTGCATAGCATAGCCGCAAGATGCCGCCCTATAAAACCGCTGCCGCCGAGTAATAAATATTTCATGTTTACAAAATCCCTTTCGGCTCGAAAATTTTGTTTAGAAGTACCATTTATATGGTCCTATGAGCAAAAAAGACCAACGCTACTTAAAAAGCCTCTTTACCTTGTTGATTTCAACCTCAAACTTCATAATCCAGTAACAGACAAATTTTGCGGAGTTTAGAAACACCGAAAAATTGCCCAAAAACCGCGCCGCTCTTATGGTTTGCGTCAGTTCGGTTTTGTACACGGATGTTTTTTTTCTCTCACCCGCGCTGAGCTTGGAATAGCATCTCATGGCGGTTATGAACATATATATCAGCAGCTTGCGGATAACACGGCGTATATCGGGCAATATTTCACCGTTTTGATACAGCTTCATTATCTCGCGAAAACCGACGGCATATCCTCTGAAATGCTCGGCGGTTTTGACCGTGCCCGTGATAGAGTCCGAGCGCTGACGCTGAAAGCAGAGCGGTTTATACAGATGTGCAATCTTCTCCGCGCTCAAGTAGAGCAAAGACGTGTATAGCAAATCTTCATAGAGTATACCTTTATAAAACGTAAAGCCGTGTTTTCTTAGAAATTCCGTCTTGATAAAGTACATCCAAACGGGAGCCGTATAGCAGCGGTTATCAAGCATTTGCGATAAAACCTTATAGCCCTTGTCCGTTTCGTATTTTTGATCCCTCACAAACCATGAAAGAAAGTCCCTTTCCCCCGATTCATTTTCAAAAAAAACCAAGGCGTCAAAGTATACAAAATCGGCAGCCTCTTTTTCAATAGCTTCTAAGCACTCATGCACCAATGTATCTTCTATATAATCGTCGCTGTCAAAAAAATACACATACTCGCCCCGGGCTATCTCAAAGCCCCAGTTGCGGGCATCCGACAGGCCGCCGTTTGGCTTATGGATCACCTGTACGCGGCTGTCCTTTTTGGCGTATTCATCGCATATGGCGGGGCAATTATCCGGCGACTCGTCATCTACCAAGATTATTTCCAGATTGCGGTAGGTCTGCCGCAGTACGCTGTCCACGCTCTCGCGCAAATAGCGTTCCACATTATGAATGGGTATTACAACAGATACAAGCGGTGTGTTCATTGCTTTACGCTTCCTTATTGCATTTTTTTACCCTCACGCCCTACCTTCCGTAGCGCGACAGGCGAAGCTCGGAAATCTCAGAGGTGAGTGTATAGTTTTCACTGAGAAATTCTAAAAGCTCCGCGTGAAAAGCGCCCCAACCTCCGCGTACATTTAAGTAGTAGACAGTATCATACTTCAAAATGTCGGCAAACGCAATAGTCCTGCCGGAAGCGGCAGGGCGTCCGCCGCTGAAAATCAAAGGAATAGGGTCTGAGATAGGCTTGGTGTGAGGCTCGTTGATACCGTTTGCTATATTCAAAGGCGCGTCAAAACCGCGTTTTAAAAAGTAATACTCGACCCAGGCTTCGCCGCCGGTTGAAATAACGATCAAAGTATCGTCACTGTACGTATCGTCGCTTTGCAAAAAATAATCCGAAAGCTCCCTAAACGGCTCTTTTATCCGCATGACGGAGTTTGCCGAAATCGTGTAGCTGCTATATCCGATGGCGGCGATGATCGCGAGAAAAATAGCGATGCCGTGTGAAAAACGCATACTTGAATTTTTTACGATATAGTCTATAACGAAGCCCGCTCCAAGGGCGGCAAGCAAAACAGCATGAGGAACAAGGGCAAAAAAGTAACGGTCATAATAAATAGAACCGCCGGGATTTATGTATCTGCTGTAAACAAACACAACGCCGACGACCCACGCGCAGCAAAAAAGCGTTTGCGCCAAAAAGAACAACGTCTGATTCCATCGGCGTTCACGCAGCTTTAAAAATAAAGCGGCAAAAAGAATGACCGATGAAAACGCCGCCATAAATAATGTCAGCTTATGATTTGAGAGTAAATAATAGAAAGTGGCAAGCAGTGACGCGCTGCTTGGAATATCAACCCAATATTCGCCCGGGTCATACTTTACAAATATGAGAATTGATATAAACCAGGGAATAACCGCCGCTATCGCCATCGCGTAAGAGATAATGCAGCGAATATGTACTTTCTTCCTAATGCACAAGAACAAGTCGCCGAGCCCGTAAAACACGAGCATAATCGCGCCAAACCAATGGGTATAGAGGAGCAGTATCATTGCGATCCCATAGCCGACTATATTGCCCCATGTTTCCTTGGCAAGGCGTTTTGCGTAAAAAAGCAAGGTCAAGGCGGAAAAGCAAAAATAGAAAGCATATGGCCGCAGCTCCCAAGCGCCTTGAGTCATTAGCGTTCCCGAAACCGACGCAATGCAAAGCGCAATGAAGCCGAGCCGTTCTCCCCCGATTTGCCTCGCGGCAAAGTATAGAAAAATAATGCCAAGCAAAATGGCGGCAATTGAAAGACTGAGCAGATAACCCTCGCCATATGGCGCAAGCGGGTACAAAATGCTAAGAACATAGTAATATAAAGGCATGTTATAGCCGTCCTCAAGGAGCTGTTTGGTGATTTCGGCAAATGATTTGTTTGCTATTTTCCCAATCGTCCAATCAAGCTCATCCACCCAAAAAGACTGCGTCTGCGAGTATAATATCATCATGACCGCCATCGCGCCGAGCAGAACACCGCCGATGATTCTATAAGACAGTTTTCTCCCGCCGGGACGAGGCAATATCCGGGCAGGGAGGCTATTTGAGGTAGATTTGATAAAATCCGGCAGCAAAGAAAGTATTACGGTGACGGCATAGACGGCAGCCGCGCCGCAAAAAATCAAAGCCGATATTATAAGGACATTGAGAGGAGCGTCGGGTATAGGCATAATATCGTAAATGTTCTTTATGATAACAGGCATACCCCCGCCGTGCGTCACATCATAAAACCACTTGAGATATACCTCTTTTGTCATATAAAAACAGATCAAAATTGAAGCGATGGCGCAGAAAAAAAGCCTCTTATAGGTAATGGCGGAGGCAAAGCCGCGCTGCAAGTCCGATTTTACGTAAAATAAAATAAGCGCCGCAGAAAACGCAAACGCGGATACGGCAATAGGAAAGAACTTGAATTCAAAAATCAAAACGCAAAGGGCGGACGCCAAAATCGCCGATATTGAAAAAACAACGCTTGCAAGCGCGGTATGGCGGGTTATAAAGTTATCGAGCCATTTGACTTTTTTGTTTAGCATATATTTACCTTACATTACGCCCTGCGGCCTTGCGGCGTCCCGGTCTTTTATCTTTGTTTTTTAGCGGCCGATTTTCGCACGTCTCGACCAGAGGCAAAAACGAAGCGTTAAGGGGCGCTGATCAGTGATGTCTCCAAGAGTTTTTCAAGTCCGGGAATATCTACAAACATGGCGACGGCGACAATCAGCATGAACAAAAATAAAAACAACATAAGCCCCGATTCCCGAAACAGTTTTTCAGGCTTTTGCGCCGCCGAGTCCTTTTTATAGCTGATGCGCAGATAGTAGCAAAACAATGCGCAAAGCGCCGGAACGGATAAGAGCAGCTCGACACGGTATTTGACCATAAACACGCCGGTAAAGAATACCGCGCACAATGCATAGAAAAACGCGGAAACAAGCAGCGACTCTTCCGAATATTCGCTAAATGATTTGCGATACAAAGCGGCGAGAGATTTATCGCCTATCATGCGAAATTCGGCATAACGCTTCGTGGCCATGAGAAACGCCCCTCCCATCCAAAATCCGAGAATAATTGTAATGGGCGGCAGATAGGTAGATGTGACTATAAACCAGCCTATCATGAAGCGTATCGCGTTGTTTATGGATTCGGACAGCACGTCAACATAGGGGATATCCTTTGTCCTGATGGGTTTTACATTGTATACTACGCCCATGATGAGCAAAAACAGCTCCAAATAGAGGACAAGCACGGAAGCAAAATAAGCCAGAGCAAGCCCCGCCAGCGCGAACGCCGCGTACAAAAGGTAGACATTTTGCGCTTTTAGTGTGGACGAAACAGCCGGCCTATGCTTCTTTGTCGGGTGATATTTGTCAAACTCGGCGTCAAGCCACTCGTTTATTATATAGTTTGCGGATGCTATAAGGCATGTTGACAAGAAACCGAAAGCAAAGCGCACAAAGATACTTTCTATGTCAACGCCCCTTATGAGAGCAAGGGCAAACGCGATACCCGGCAGTATAAAGAGCTGCTTGATCCAATGGTCAAAACGTGCTATGCGAAGATAGTTTTTCATATCATATTGCCTCCTCGCCTCTTTGGATTTTACCGCAATTTACTATGTTTTGTCAATCGCTATTTATGAAAGGTTCTAATTGGCAATCTGCAAAATGACAAGAGTCAATTGACTCTTGAAACTGTTGGGGGTTTCGCATATAATGCCATTTAAGGTTAAGAAAGTCAAAATGAGGTGAGTATTTGAGCAAGGCGGATAAATTGAAAAAAGCGAAAAAATACATTTTTCCGATGAGATACTATATCTATAAAAACATAAATGTCTTATCGGAAAAAATAGAGCGCAAGGCCGGGCAAAAGCTCCCAAAGCTCCGCGCCGGGCTGTTTTATTACCGCTATATAGTTTTATACAAGTCCATACTTTCCGTACTGAAAAAAGACTTTAGGAAAATAATCAAAAGGTACGCAAAAAAAGACGATTATGACACCGCGCTTATCGGAGATAAGATATGGACCTGTTGGTGGCATGGGGAAAATAACGCACCGCCGCTTATAAAAAGATGTTTAGAGAGCATACGCAAAAACGCGGGCGGCCGCGAGGTCATAGTAATAGACCGTGATAATATATCGCAATATATTGATATGCCGGGGCATATCATGGAAAAACATGAAGCCGGGCTTATGACCACAACGCATTTTAGCGATATATTGAGATTTTCGCTGCTCGCAGAGCATGGCGGGTTGTGGCTTGACGCGACCATGTTTTGCTTTAGGCCAATCCCCGACAGTATATGGAAGATGCCGCTTTACTCGCTGCGATATTTTGAAAAACACACCACGCCGACAGCTCGGGAGCAGGCGGAGACAATCCCGACGGCGACGGTCGGCGATAGCGGTAGCAACGGCGGCAGAGAAAATGAAATAGGGTATCTCTTGTATTGGGTGACATTTGCCATCGGCGGCCAGAAGGGTCATCCCCTGTTTTGCTTCTCGCGCGATATGCTTGTGGCATATTGGGAAAAATACTCCACATTGATTCATTACCTCTTGGTCTGCTATCCCATGAGGCTTGCTTACCGCACGGTAGACAAGGTGAAAAGAGACGCCGACGCCATACCGTCATATACTACCGACAGCTTGGAGCTTAGGTGGATTTTTGACGCGGGCAGGGCATATGATCAAAATGAGATAGATGCGCTCGCAAACAGCGACGCGCTGTTTTTCAAACTCAGTTTTAAAGATAAGTTTGAAGAGTACACTCCAAATGGCGAAGAAACGGCATATAAACGGTTTATTGACGGCACTATGACATACACGCTAAACACGGAGACAACATTATGAAGAAAGATAAATTTCCGCTTAGATACCGCACTATCAAATTTATCAAAGCCAGAGTTGGCGAAATACAAAGGAAACGAAAGACGGCGGAAAAACCGGGCGGTATAGCAAATAAGATAAGCGATGCGCTTGAAATCGCGCTCACCAGAGCGGTGATAGCGACGCTAAAAAAAGACTTTGGCGACATAGTAGAAGAATACGCGAAGAAAGAAGAAAATGCTAATACAGACACTGACGGCGTAATTTGGATTTGCTGGCTGCAAGGTGAGGAAAGTGCACCGCCTCTCATAAAAAGGTGCATTGAAAGCATTAGAACAAACGCAAAAAATCACAAAGTCGTATTGATAGACCGGCATAATGTGCATGAGTACATTGATTTGCCGGATTATATAATCCAAAAGTATGAACAAAAGCTCATGATCCCCGCGCACCTTAGCGATATTATTAGAATGTGCCTGCTCGCCAAATACGGCGGGCTGTGGATTGATTCGTCAATGTTTTGCGCGTATGAAATCGGAGAAGATATTTGGAATATGCCTCTGTACACAAGCAGGGGATATTACAAATCTCCGCTGCCAAACACCAATGAGCGCGAGAAAGAGGAAAGCGGATGTGCCATGCTTTGGCTCATAGGCGTGATGGGCGGCAAAAAGGGGCATCCTTTTTTCTGCTTTGCTCGGGATATGAAGCTGCAATACTGGAAAAAATATTCTACTCCAATGACATATTTAATGCTCGACTGCATACTCCGGCTTGCCTATAATACTATAGGCATCGCAAAACGGGATATTGACGCGATACCGAGAAATGCAAAAAGCTGGCTCTATTTGTGGGATATTTTTCATACGGCATATGACAAAGAAAAAATTGCCGCGCTCACTTGCGACGGTACGCTTTTTTTCAAAATCGGGTGGAGGGAAAGCTACGAAATGTATACAAAAGCCGGCGAAGAAACAGTGTATAAACGATTTCTCGACGGCACGCTAAGCTAATTGGCAAGATGGCAAAAAGCCGATTATCAATCAATCTTTTGCAAATACCAATATTTGCGCGTCCGAGTCCGCGTCCGGTCGCATAAATAAACCCCCTCTCGGATAATGCAAAACAAACCGCAAATCGCGCTGCCAAGACTGTCGTCAATGCCGTAGTCGTCAACATTCTCTAAGTGATGTGATTCAAACAGCAAAATGCCGCCCGACCGCAGAAGATGATACAGCTTTAAAATATGCTCGCGCAAAGACAATCCGATAGGTATATGGACGGCAAAGGAGAATACGACATCATATGTTTTTGTTGTTTTAAAATGCTTAAAATCGTAATTAATGAAAGCCGCGTTTGAGATGCCAAGAAACTCGGCCGCTTTACGGCCGTAATCAAGATAATAGTTTGTATACTCGAGTCCGGTGACGGAGTTTACCATAGGGGCAATGGTGAGGTCAAAAAAGCCTAAGTTGCATCCGACGTCAAAAACATCCTTTTTCGGCGAGAGATATTCCAAAAGTCCATACTCGGCAATTCTGCTATCGGTGTTTCGATGACCCGGGATATGAAGCTCGGTATAGCTTTGATAAAAAATATCCGCGCCGAACATATGTGTTTCGGTATCTTTTGCAAAGTCATATTGCAGATACTTGCCAAACAAAAGTTTAAGCGCGTTTTTGTCAGCCTCGCTTAATTTTTCCGTATTTGCCGCAGACGCCGCAAATACATCATCAGGTTCTTTGCGATCCACCGGATTTTTCCCGCTCGGCTTCCTATGACGCGCCATTTTGCATACGGCAAAAGGTGCATCGGATATAATGAGGTTTGCCGCGTACATATGGCCTTCGATAACATCTTTTGAATCTTTTTCGATGACGCAGTATTTTTGTGCCGACTCCTGCTCTAAAGATTCATCGCTTTGTTTTCTCCTACGGCATTGTTCGCTTTGCCTTTGCGATTGCAAAAGCTCGTCAAATCTGGCGCGATATATTAAAGACAGCTCGTTATCACCGCGCCTTTCATATACGAGAGAGCAGAGTGCCGTCGCCAAAGGAAGCAAATGGGAATAGCGGTCTATAGCGCGAATTGGCAAAAACATATCCTCAAGCATACTGCCCGGCGTTTGTTTATAAGAACAAAAAAAGAAACAGGACAAGGAGCGGTACATACTATAACGCGCTCTCAAGAGGAGTGATTTTATTTTACGGAGCATATCGGCGCACCGATTCCATAAGGATAATACAGGCCGGATTTTCTTAACGCTTTGTTTTAGTTTCATCTTGGCAACCTCCAAAAACCCTATCACGGCAATCTCCCTGCGATTTTTTCGCCATACTTCGTTAAATTTCCTTGAAATAAAGCAATTATTCCTACGAAAATTTGCCTCGTAAAACCTGCCTGCGGGCAGGTTGGCAAAAAAATCACTTGGAATCTTGCTCGTTCAGGATTTTTGGAGGTTGCCATTAGGTATTATACATTGCCAAGCCGCGTTTGTGAAGCCATTTGTAATATTAGCGTAAATATGGTAGTATAATTTTAAGCAAGGGGAGGTTTACAAAAACAGGAGAAGCCCCATGATAAAAAGGCTGATAAAAAAAAATAAGTTTGCTTATTCCATAGCGGTAAGGCTTGACGCGGTGTATAGGGGTTTTAGGCGAAAACGTCTCGGAACGCTGCTCGTTGAGCTTGCATTTCGCTATCCGCTCACCCGCATATCTTACGCTCTGCGCTGCATAGATTTACTGCCGTCTCGAAAACACCGCCCTCTCAAGCAGTTTGCGGGTATACATAAAGGCGGGCGTTGTTTTATTGTATGCACGGGACCGAGCCTGAAATTTGACGATTTGGAAAAGCTGAAAAACGAGATATGCTTTTCCAAAAACTCCATAGTGAAACTTTTTGACAAAACATCATGGAGGCCGCGCTACATCACGGCGAGCGCGAGCGCGGATATAATGCCGCACATTGAAAAAGCCGCCAAAAAAGGGGATTTGCAAACAATATTCATACACCGCACGGAAAGAAAATATTATTCGCTCGATAATTCTGTCATGTTTGCACATCCCGAAATAAACAGCAGACTGCTATACGAGAGAAAAATATCGCAAAACCCGGATTTGATGAATATAAGCGACAGATTTTTTAAGTTTAGCGGAAATCTGTATAGGGGGCTTTCTGTCGGAGCGACCTCGACGAACATTATTTTGCAGATAGCGGTTTATATGGGGTTTGAGGAAATATACTTGCTTGGATGCGACAATGATTTCAAAGGCCATTTGGCGAGCATCGAATACGGCGGCCAGTTTGATTTGCCGGAGGACAGAAGAATACACGAAAAAAGAAGAACGGATATTGGGTTTATAAAAGCAAAAGAATATGCAAGAGGGCATGGCATAAAGATATATAACGCGACCAGAGGCGGCGCTCTTGAAATTTTCGAGCGCGTTGACTTAGACAAAGTGCTCGAAAGTACGCCTGAGGGAACGTATTAGCGTTGATTTATTTGGCGCGAGATGATATGATGATTTTATGACCATTAAAAACCAATTTTATTGAGACGGGCGGTGAGTGACACTGGAAACAAATCAAAAAAACCCGGGACCGCGCATCATCGCGCTGATACTCATCTTTGGACTTATAGCGGCGATGCTCGGAGGATGCGCAAATAATACGGCAGGGGAATTTGGCGGCTTGGTGAATATTATAACAACAACCACCATGCTGTATGACTTAGCCGTTTCCATCGGAGGTGATTGCGTGAGCGTGACCGCATTGATGGGACCCGGCATTGACCCGCATCTCTATCAAGCCAGCGCGGGGGACGTGATAAAAATGCAAGACGCCGATGTTGTCTTGTATAACGGCTTGCATTTGGAAGGCAAGATGGGCGATATTTTTGCGTCGCTATCCAAATCGGGGCGCGACATTATATGCGCCGAAGATGGGATTTTGACCTCTGCTTTTCTCTCTGACGTATTAAACCCCGAAATCCATGACCCGCATATCTGGTTTGATGTTTCGATTTGGAAAGATGTCGCCAAACACGTTGCGGAGCGGCTCTCGGATATTGACCCTGAAAACGCCGCCGTCTATGAGGCAAATTTGAAAGCTCATTTAGCCGAGCTTGACGATTTAGAGCAGTATATCAAAGGACGAGCGGAAGAAATCCCCCAAAATCAGCGCGTTTTGATCACCGCTCACGACGCGTTTTCATATTTTGGCAGCGCATACGGCTTTGAGGTTATGGGATTGCAGGGCATAAGCACCGACGCTGAGGCAGGCACGGCGGATGTGAGCAATCTCGCGGAGTTTATTGCCGACAGCCAAATCAAAGCGATTTTTATAGAGTCATCCGTATCGCCGAGAAACATTGAGGCGCTCGTGGCGGCGGTGAGAGCGCGAGGTTTTGATGTTAAAATCGGCGGAGAGCTATATTCAGACTCGCTCGGAGACGCAAGCTCCGGGCATGACACCTATGTCCTCACGTTCAAAGCAAACATTGACACCATCGTTGACGCGTTGAAATAAAGGAGGTTTGGCTATGCCAAATGATTATTATGCTCTGGAGGTGCACGACCTGACCGTTGCCTATGGCGCAAAGCCTGTTCTTTGGGACATTGACCTTGGCATACCAAAAGGGAGGCTGGCGGCTATAATCGGTCCGAACGGGGCGGGCAAAACGACCCTCATCAAAGCTATGGTGGGTTTGATAAAGCCGGTGTCCGGGGGGGTGGATTTTCATGATGTTGAAATCAAAAACGGCAGATTTAAAAACAAAATCGCCTATGTGCCGCAAAGCGGGAGCGTGGATTGGGATTTCCCCGCCACCGTCCTTGACGTGGTCATGATGGGCAGATACGGGCATTTGGGATGGTTTAAGCGTCCGGGAAAAAGAGATAAGCGCATGGCCCTTGAAACATTGGAAAGCGTCGGGATGCGCGAATATGCCTCAAGGCAGATAAGCCAGCTTTCAGGCGGCCAGCAACAGCGGGTATTTTTGGCGCGAGCGTTGATACAGCAGGCCGAAATCTATTTTATGGATGAGCCCTTCAAGGGAGTGGACGCGCAGACGGAAAAGACCATCGTGGAGCTGTTGAAAAAACTCAAAGAGCAGGGAAAAACCGTTATTTTAGTGCATCATGATTTGCAAACAGTGTCCGACTATTTTGACTGGGTGACGCTTATCAATTTGCGCATCGTGGCAAATGGGCCGGTAGAAGAGGTTTTTACCGAGCGGTATCTCAGCCTCGCGTATGTCAATCGCGGGTTAACTGAACCCGGAAAAGAGGTGTCGTGATGAGCTCGCTCTTATCGCTGCTCGGCGACTATACATTTCAAACTGTTGCACTCGGGTCGGCTCTGCTCGGCATAATCAGCGGTGTGCTGGGTAGCTTTGCCGTGCTCAAAAAGCAAAGCCTTTTGGGAGACGGCGTATCCCATGCGGCGCTTCCGGGTGTTGTGATGGCATTTTTGCTGACCGCGAGCAAAAATACCGAAGTGCTTTTAATGGGAGCGTTGCTCACCGGACTTGCGGCGACCTTTATTATTTCGCGTATTGTAAAACATTCCCGTATCAGATTTGACAGCGCGCTTGCCTTGGTTATGTCGGTGTTTTTTGGTATAGGGCTGGTTTTATTGACCTATTCGCAAAAAGTCCCAAACGCCAATCAAGCGGGGCTAAAACGGTTTATCTACGGTCAGGCGTCAACGATGCTCGAGCGGGATGTGACGCTTATGGCTGTTTGCGGGATCGTAATAGTGATCGTTGTTTTCCTTTTTTGGAAAGAGCTAAAGCTGTTTTCGTTTGACAGTGAGTTTGCGGAAACTATCGGTTTTGGCACGGGAAAGATAAACCTGCTGCTTTCGTTTCTCATTGTCCTTGCGATCATTATTGGCTTGCAAACGGTCGGCGTTGTGCTGATGAGCGCCATGCTTATAGCTCCGGCGGTCGCCGCGAGGCAGTGGTCAAACCGCCTGTGGCTGATGGTTGTGCTTGCCGCCGTGTTTGGCGCGCTGTCCGGGGTGATAGGCACATTGATAAGCTCCGCTGTGGCGGGGGTCCCGACAGGCCCCGTGATTGTCGTATGTGTCACGGCAATCACCGTAATCAGCCTCCTTTTTGCCCCAAACAGGGGTATCATCCACAGAGTATATTTGCATAGGAAAGCCCGCGCTATGCGAAAATCGCAAAAGGGGGTCAACGCATGAGCGCCGCTTTTGAGATACAACTGATTGCCGTCATCGTTTCCGTAGCCTGCGCCTTGCCGGGGGTGTTTCTCGTCTTGAGAAAAATGTCCATGATGTCGGATTCTATTACGCACACGATTTTGCTCGGAATAGTGCTCGCCTTTTTCATGACCCATGATTTAAGCTCCCCGTTTCTCATCGTGGGCGCCGCGCTAATGGGAGTCGTTACGGTATGGCTTACCGAAATGCTGACAAAAACTCGGCTGGTATCGGAAGATTCGGCTATCGGCATCGTATTCCCGCTGCTGTTTTCAATAGCAATCATTTTGATTACCCGGTATGCCGGAGCGGTACATTTAGACACAGACTCCGTGCTGCTTGGCGAGCTGGCGTTTGCTCCGTTTGACAGAATGATCGTCTTTGGCGTGGATATAGGCGCAAAAGCAATCTATACATCCGGCGTGTTGTTATTGATAAACGCGGTTTTGATTGCCGTGTTTTTCAAAGAATTGAAGATCGTCGCGTTTGACCCGCTGCTTGCCGCCGTGCTGGGATTTTCACCGGCAATCATCCATTACGGGCTGATGACATTGGTATCGCTTACGGCGGTGGGCGCATTTGAGGCGGTCGGTTCGGTCTTGGTAGTGGCGTTCATGATCGGGCCGCCCGTGACGGCATACTTGCTGACGGATGACTTAAAAATTATGCTGCTATTGAGCGCGTTTTTTGGAGCTCTGTCCGGTATACTCGGTTTTCAGGCGGCGTATCTTTTGGATGTTTCCATTGCCGGAAGCATGGCTGCTATGACAGGTCTGATTTTTGCGGTTGTTTTTTCCTCGGCGCCGAAACGCGGACTGATAAGCACTCTGATAAGAAAAAGCCGGCAAAAAAAGGAATACGCGCAAACGACCTTGCTTCTTCATGTCTGCAATCACCAAAATAGCGCAAATGAGCGGCAGGAGAACGGTATCAATACAATTGCGGAGCATTTGCACTGGGATAGGAAAAAATTAGAAAAAACGATTAGCTCACTTATCCGCGGCGAAAAAATAATCATAAAAGAAGCGGTCATAACCCCAACTCCGGCGGGGGCGGACATGGTAGAGTCCGCAAAAAAGAAACTCTTCGTCGGTCTGTAACAGAGTTTTAAGCGCCTATGGAAATTGATTTTCCAATCCGGTTGTGATAAAATTTGTGGTATTATATGAGCAGGGGAGCCGCGATGGACACTTTTATAAGAGGCGTCATAAAACAAGCGCATAAGATAGCGCGTCTTTTTCCCGACCCTATACGCTTATGGATACTGCGTACGATGGCGGAAATCCTATGCTTTATGAGAAAAGCGCATCTTTTGCCATTTAGCATATACAAAGGGTTAAAACGCTACAAGAACATACACAAAGGGCAGAGATGCTTTATAGTCGCGACGGGACCGTCGCTGACGCTGGAAGATATTGAAAAGCTAAAAAATGAGATCACTATAAGCATGAACTCAATAATACTCTCGTTTGCCGACACAAAATGGCGGCCCGCATATTATGCCATACAAGACCTCACGGGCTTTACCACGCTTTGTTTGCATGAGGACGCGGACTTATCGGGTATAGAGGGCGTGTTTGTGTCTCCCGAAATAGACAGCTTCATGAGGCACATCGGCCAGGGCGATTATATTAAATATAATGTCATGCCATATAACTCAAACAGGGATCAAATCAAGAAGGTAAAGGATGGTCGGGAATATATTAACCCCTCGCGAAAAAAGCGGTTTTCCAAAGATATAAGCGCCGCCGTATTTGGATGGAATGTCGGATATACATGTATCCAAATTGCCGTATATATGGGATTTTCCGAAATTTACCTGCTTGGCTGCGATTGTAATTATTCACGCGGAAAACAAAAAAACATGGTAGATTACCAGACCGAAATAATGGAAAGGGAAGAGCGGCAATGGGTGGCCATCAATGATAGTGTGATATCAATGCACAGGTCGGCAAAAAAGTACGCGGACAAGCAAGGCATAAAGATATATAACGCGACGCGCGGAGGGAATTTAGAAGTATATGAGCGTGTTGATTTAGATAAGGCTCTAAGTTTGCAATAAAAACGGAGGAAAAGTGAGTTTGAAAACAATAGGGATAATCCCGGCGCGGTACGGATCGAGCAGATTTCCGGGAAAACCGCTCGCGAATATATGCGGCAAGCCAATGATATGGTGGGTGTATAACACGTTATCTCAAATGCGCGAAATTTCAGAAACCCGCGTTGCTACGGATGATGAAAGAATATTCAGATGCGTTAGTGAATTTGGCGGAAAAGCAATCATGACCGGAGAATGTGCTTCCGGTACGGACAGAGTCGCCGAAGCATGCAGAGATTTAGATTTTGACATTGTATTGAATATTCAAGGCGATGAGCCGATGGTGCGTCCCGAACTTATCCGAAAATTATTGAGCGCGTTTGACGATGAATATGTTAAAATGGCGACGTTGCGCAGAAAAATAGATAATGAAATGGAATTACGTGACCCCAATATCGCCAAATTGATAATAAACAACAAAGAGGACGCAATATATTTTTCAAGAAGCGAAATTCCATACAACAGGGAAAATGCTGACATTATATATTACAAACACATCGGAATATACGGTTATACGCGAAACTTCTTATTTGAATTTGTATCATGGCCGCAAAGCTCGTTAGAAAAAGCGGAATGTCTTGAGCAGCTCCGCGTGATTGAAAACGGCTATGCTATTCGCACGGTCGAAACACAATTTCAAAGTATAGGCGTAGATTTGCCGGAGCATATTAAAGCCGTTGAAAAAGAAATGGAAAGTATGATAAAGTAATCTTCTTTGGGGTCAAAACGCAGCAGCGGGCACGACAGATTACAAGCAGCAGGAGATTAGCAGACATGAGAGACAAAAATACAGACAAAACGGCAAGTTCAAAAAAACTAACGCTTTTTGCGGGCCCGTGCATAATCGAATCGGAAAAAATGGCAATGAAAGTCGCAAAAACACTCAAAACTCTGACTTCAAAGCTAAAGGTATCATTCGTATTTAAAGCATCTTTCGATAAAGCAAACAGAACATCCTTATCTTCCTTTAGGGGGATTGGAATATCTGAAGGTCTGGAAGTATTGGAGAAAATAAAAAATGAACTTTCCGTCTCAATAATTACGGATATTCATTTACCGCAGCAAGCGGATATTGCCGCGAAAGTCGCTGATATTATACAAATCCCGGCGTTTTTATGCCGGCAGACAGATTTACTTGTTGCCGCCGCAAAAACAGGCAAACCGATTTTAGTAAAAAAGGCGCAATTTTTAGCGCCGTGGGATATGAAAAATGTCATAAACAAAATAAAAGAAAGCGGCAACAACAATATAATGCTTTGCGAAAGGGGGACATCTTTTGGCTATAATACGCTTGTTGTTGATATGACCGGAATAATCGAAATGAAAAAATTCGGATATCCTGTTGTGTTTGATGCGACCCACAGCGTACAAAAGCCCGGCGGAAGAGGGGATCATACAGGCGGAAACAGGGAATATGTGGAGCATATGGCAAAAGCGGCATTAGCCGTCGGAGCGGACGCATTATTTATGGAGGTTCACCCTGACCCCGATACTGCGCCGTCAGACGGAGCAAATATGGTAAGATTAGACGAACTGGAAAGTATGCTTGAGCGTTTGCTGAAAGTGTATGATGCTGTTCATTCGTTATGAGGTGAAATAGAAAAATATGGACATACTAAAAGACGCGAGAAAAGTATTTGATATCGAAATTGCCGCGCTTGAGAAAACACGCGATGCCTTGGACGAAACTTTTCTTGAAATAATCAACATAATCACAAAGTGTGAGGGTAAAGTAATTATTACCGGAATTGGAAAACCGGGTCATATAGCAAAAAAAATAGCCGCTACCATGGCGAGCCTTGGAACGCCTTCCGTCTATCTGCATCCATCTGAAGCTCTCCACGGCGATTTAGGCATGGTTTCAGGAAACGATGTAGTAATCATTATCAGTTATAGCGGCGAAAGCGAAGAAATCATCAAACTCCTGCCTAATTTAAAAATAATCGGAGCGAAAATAATTGCCATATCAGGAAATAAGGAGAGTACGCTTGTCGAAAACAGCGATATTGCGCAGATTTTACCGGAATTTGAAGAGGCGTGTAATTTAAGGCTTGCCCCCACGTCAAGCGCCGCGGCTACATTGGTTTATGGAGATGCCTTGGCGGTTGTTTCATCAATGATATATGGATTTGATAAAGATAAGTATGCTCTTTTTCACCCGTCAGGCTCACTGGGGAAAAAGCTGTTTTTTAAAGTAATGGATTTAATGGTGACCGGAGATAAAATCCCCATAGTATATACGGAAGAATCTTTAAAGAATGCTATAATAGAAATTAGCAAAAAGGCGCTGGGGGTTGTTATGGTGACGGAGCACGACGGAACTTTAGCCGGCATTATAACAGACGGCGACCTGAGAAGGCAGCTTGAAAATAATGTTGATGTGTATCGGCTAAAGGCAAAGGATGTTATGACAGGGTCGCCGATTTATACATATGAAAATAATATGGCAGTTAACGTATTAAAAGAATTTATTGATAAAAAAATAACAAGTATGCCGGTCATAGATAGCAACAGAAATGTCGTGGGGGCAATAGTGATGAAAGATATACTAAACGCCGGCATTGTACTATAGTCATGCAAAATATGATAGTATATACGATATTATTCACAGCGGTATTATGCTTTTGAACAGGTAATCGCGCCCCAACTTGAACGAAACTTAGCGCATAAGGATCACTATGAAAATTGGGGTCGGATATTCATGTATCTATACGCTGACGGCATACATTGGCAACCGACGAGAGCAAAGGTCGCAGAGCCGGTCGAGCTATACAAAACCGCGGCGTGAAGCGAAGCGGCGCGTTATGAGATATTTGCCGAGATTTATATATCGGACGCCGGCGGCTTTGGCGCAAAGCCCGTCTTTGGAATATCGGTCTCCCACATAGAGAGCCTCGCGGGGCGCGGCTTTTGCTATATTCAAGATATTGATAAGCCCTCGCGGATCAGGCTTCATACACATTATCTCTTTGCTTTCGGAATAAAATATCAAATCCGCGTCAATTCCGATGGCGCGGGCTTTATCTTTGGCGGGATAATCGGAATAGATGATGATTTTTGTGTTATCGCTCCTGAGCGAGTTTATGAGACCTACAAGGCTTTTATCCCTAAACAGGCGGACATATTTTAGCGGCTTTTCGTGCATCCGGCAGTCAATAATATTTTTTACGTGAGCTGGCGTGACGCTATATGTGTCGGCCACGGATTGAAGCTGCTTTTGCGCAAAATCTTCGTTTTCCGCAAAAGCGCGGGATTCTCGCAGCTTCCTGTAGGCGGCGAGTATTTTTATATCTTTGTATTTTATCTTGCGCGACAAAAAACCCGCGACAAGCGAGAGTGCCGTAAAAAACCTGACGGGAGTTTGAAAATACAAAGTTCCATCCATATCCAATATTATAGCTTTGTATTGCGCAAGCCCGGGGGCGTCGTTTTTTTTCATATGTTCACTCGCTTTTTTGTTGTTACATTGACAAAAGTATAAGTCAACCGTATGCCTGTCGGCAGACGAGCCTCTTTGGGCTGTGAGTTACATTATAGCCAAAATCAGTGGTGAGTACAAGCTCCAACGGATTTATGTTCACCGGGGTTTCACTATGAAGTATTATGTTGTATAATAGCATTAGATATACGTCGGGCGCAAAAGGACGGGCTGCGGTTTGCGGAATCCGCAAACAACTTAAGGGTAACCACTCCGGCGGATTACTATATATATCGCGCCTTGTATGAGGCGATGGAAAACGAGCAAATATTGAGATTGGTAGCCGAGTTGTGATGAAAGTAGTTGTTTATATTCAAGCCTACAATGCCGAAAAAACCATTAGCCGCGCTGTCACAAGCATCTTAAGGCAAACCCATGCGGACTTGATATGTTATTTATGTGACGACGCATCAACAGACAATACTCTCGCAATCATGCAAGATTTTGCTTGCAATGACGGTAGAATAAGGGTTTTACAAAATAAAATCAATACGTTTTCAACGGGGATTGACGGCTATAATACTTTAAAAGTTATTCAAATTATGTTGGAGACTTTAAACGCTGACTATTTTTGCGAATTAGATGCCGATGATGAGTATACGCCGGATTTTCTTCAGAAAATGCTTGAATTTACCGGCGAAAACAACCTTGATATTGCGGTTTGCGGGAGTGATTTTATTGACGCGCAAACCAATGAAACAAAGCATACGAGAGTGTTATCTCAAAATTTGATAATTGAGAAGGAAGGCTATGAAGAGCATTTTATGACTTATCATGAGTTTATGCGGACAAAATGGGGCAAACTATTTTCCGCAGAGACTTTAAAGAAAATTGATAAAAATAAAATTTTTCATCTTGCTTACGGCAGCGACACGCTTTTTTCAACAGAGGTTTTTCGCAACTCTTCCCGAATTGGTATTCTTGCCGAGTCATTGCATAAGTATTATGCTTCGCTCGCATCTGTTTCTCATAAATGGGATGGTAAACGAATCCTTTCAGATAGATTATTACATGACAGGGCAATAGAATTTTTGACCGAGAAAGTCGGTTCGCTAAACGTTATAAACAGAGAATTTTTATTTGTGGTCTATTCCACTGCGCTGATAGGCACTTTACAAGTTTTGCTATACGCCTCTTCAATTAGCGATGATGATAAAATCGAGGGTGTATATGATATTTTCAAGAGCCGCCAAACACAAGAATTATTAAGCGGGGGGGGGGGGGGGTTTTTCTTATCCCCCTTTGCCCCCAGCCGAAAGCGCCGCGAAGGGGGTTTTTGTCCAAATTTTTTCTCCGGGCCCTTCCTTGGGGGGCTAGGTGGGAAGGGG
>Ga0099364_10001210_pt1 | contig 43012 bp, 31 predicted proteins | sample TergutTh196P3_FD_73070 | JGI IMG/M metagenome (GOLD analysis project Ga0099364, IMG submission 73070) | Microcerotermes parvus P3 segment gut microbial communities from Pointe-Noire, Republic of the Congo - Th196 P3 | ecosystem: Host-associated > Arthropoda: Insects > Digestive system > Gut ...
TATTGTCCATGATCGGCTTGTCATATTCGTCTATCAAGATGATGGTCTTTAGCCCATGCACCTGATATATGTTTTCGCAGGCATCGCGCAGCAGGCCCTGACCCAGCTTATATGGCGGCTCCAAGGCCGGCCTGACCTTGTCGGAAAGCTGATCTTTACGCAAATAACGGCCCAGCTCACCGCCGAGCATGGTGGTAAAAGCAAAGTCATAGTTTTCCTTGCGTACATCCTTGAAGCTCAGATAAATGACCGGATGGCGGTTCATTTCCGCATGGAAGGGGCTCTTTTCTATATACAGACCCTGAAAAAGCGCACTCGCGTCTTCGCCCATGCTGAAGAAATAGCGGAGCATGGAGAGGTTCATTGTCTTTCCCACGCGGCGGGGGCGGCAGAATAAATGGATGGCATTGGTGTCTTCCAGCAGATGCTCGATAAGGCGCGTTTTGTCGACATACAGGTAAGCATCCTCGCGGAACCTCCGGAAGTCGCTGAAGTTCAGATTGATTTTTCCTGGCATAGGTATTTCCTCTTTGTTGGATTCCCTGTCCATGCAGAATGGCCTGTTAAGCTGATTATACGGTAAAACAGCTTGCAAATCAATATGGGGTGTTATAAAAGCGCAAAACGCATTTGATTTTTTCTCAATCGCCAAATACCTATATGAGAAAGGGAAGAACTTCAACGTCAAGGACTTCGACGCAATGTTCCCTGACATGCGGTTGGGCCACGACACGGCGGCGGCCATCGCCGCCGCGACGGGATCGATGATACTGTTGGATGACATGAAGGGAAAAACTGAAAAGGAGGAAATCGTCATGTGCAAAGCATTGGAAGCATTAGTGCAAAAGGGTGAAGAGCAGGGCATGGATAGTATTAACCGTCTTAACAGCTATCTGCTCAAAAACAATATGCACGCCGAACTGGAGCGGTCCATCGCGGACAGCGGCTACCAGAAGGAACTGATGAAAAAATACCAAGACCAACTCGTCGTGGCGGATGGGCCGGCGGTTTATCAGTAGTTGGTCAGCAACCTCAGCAACGTCAGCAAAGCTTTTCTCAAAAAAACACAGCAAAGCTTCTCTCAAAAAAACACTTGCAATGAGGAAGATTTTGCGCTATGCTAATGGTGTGCAGTTGTTTTCACTAAGGAGGCGATGCCATGAGAATTGGAGAAGTAGGCTTACAACCATACATCTATAATGCAAACCAAGTCAGTTCCGCCAGCATGAACGCGGTGCCGCCGGTGTCGTCAAACTTAGAATCAGAGCGGACAGATTATTCCGGGATGGTAGGAGCGGGGAAGAATGAAAATCCCCTTCGCCCCGGTGAGTCGGCGGATTTCGGGGCTATTTTGGACAGCCAAATGGCTCTGTCGGAGCGAAACGCCAACCGTCTGATGGGTGAGTCCTCTGCATTCACAAACGTGATACCAGAGGGACTGGAGCGTCCCATGGCAAACGCGGCCGTGGAATCGGCGGCATCAAATGCCGAGACAGGCCGGCGCGGGACGGGCGCGGAAATGAATACCACCGCCACAACAGCCGCAACCACCGCGGCAGATACCACCGCTACCACAAATACCAGCACCACGAATACCGCCTCTACAACCACTACCACTGCCACTGCCACTGTCGGGACCGAGCAAATGGCAGCGGAAAACACCGCCACGCAGCCGTCCCTCTTTCAGATGGGCCGGGCCGCCGAGGCCTACGCCATGACTATGGGTCAGATGGCAGCATAAGCCAAAGCACCTTCCTAAAGAAACCGCCCGCAGCGGTTTCTTTTTTTTTCTTTTTTTGCACTCACATACTTTCGCCGTTTTGCACTTGAATCATCCTCTGCTTTAGGGTAAAATAATAAACATGGATTGCACACTCATGCACAAAAATATCCCGGTCGTGGAGCTTAGTATTTCAGAGTATAGCGGAAGCATCGAGAAACACGGAATCGTCCACAACTTCGCCCATCTGCCGCTTGGTACGGCCGCCACATCCGGCAAGGACGCGGAAAACATCGTTCCGTTTGAGCTCAATGAGTGGTGGACAGGGCGCTCCATACCCGCCAGCCGCGATGGTATACAGGCTACGCTGGAAGCACTGGGGATTTATGGCACTGTTTTGTTGCTGACAAAATGCTACGGATTAAGCCTGTCCGATCAATACTGGATATGCCCCAAAGATTCCGGCCTGCGCTGGGAAACAGTCAACTTCTTTCACAATGATTTTTCTAAAGACATCGGCGAGATACTGTTCGGACATGAACCCGCGGACTCCGCGCACCTTAACCTTATGTCGCCGGATAATACTTCTGATGGTTGGCTCCGCAAGAAATGGATCATTGCGGACGGCAAGCGGTGTTTGATGAAAGGCGGCAGCGGTGTTTTCAAACAGGAACCGTTCAATGAGGTTATCGCCAGTGCGATTATGCGGCGATTGAATATCCCTCATATTCCATACACGCTCACTGTTGACAACGGCAAGCCATACAGCCTGTGCGAAAACTTTGTGACGCCCGACACCGAACTGATCCCGGCGGGGCGCGTTATCAAAGGCTTCAAGAAAAACAACCGCGATTCGCACTTCGCCCATTTACTGCGCTGTGTTGAAACGCACGGTATTCCCGGTGTCCGGGCCGCGTTGGATAAGATGTTGGTACTGGATTTCATCATTTCAAACGAGGACAGGCATTATAATAACTTCGGATTCATCCGCAATGCGGAAACCTTGGAATGGTGCGGCATCTCACCCATCTTTGATAGCGGAACATCCCTTTGGTACAACACCCAGCGCGTTGGTTCCCTTGTGGAGAGCAAACCTTTTCGTAAGAGCCATGCGGAGCAAATTAAGCTGGTTGATGATTTTTCGTGGTTCGACATGGCCACGCTTAACGGCTTGAAGGATGAAATCATGGAAACGCTATCCCAATCCGAAGATTTGGACGAGAAACGCCTGGCCGCGATAGCTTCAGCTGTGACGGAACGGTGCGGCCAGATAGAAAAAATGGCAAACGTAAAGCCATCGCTCATAAGATAAGGAGAAGACATGAAAAAAGTACTGGTAGTAGTCGATATGCAAAATGATTTTATCAGCGGCTCGCTGGGCTCCGAGGATGCCCGGCGGATAGTGGACGGCGTGGTGGCAAAAATAAAAGCGTCCGCGGCGGACAGCATCTACGTCACCCTGGACAGCCACACATCCGGGTATCTTGACACCGCCGAAGGACGCACGCTCCCGGTAGAGCATTGCATCAAGGGCAGCTGGGGCTGGGAACTGCATGATAAGGTGCGGGCAGCGCTTGCCGAAAAGGCTGCGAGCGCCGCGTTGACCGAAATGGTCAACATCGAAAAGCCCAACTTCGGCTCATATGAGCTGGCGGAACGGATATACAGCCGATACCCGGATGACGTACAACTGGAAATAGAACTGGTGGGGCTATGCACGGACATCTGCGTGGTCACCAATGCCTTGCTGATAAAAACCAAGATGCCGGAAGCGCGGGTCACAGTCGATGCCGCCTGCTGTGCCGGGGTGACACCAGAGAGCCACGAGGCCGCCCTGCTCACGATGAGCAAATGCCACATAGGGATCGCGGGGCAATAATGGATTATCTTTGGTCAGAAGGCCAAGGGCAAAAGATTTTGAAATTCGTTTGCCTTTGCACGGCGGTCTATTGTATAATGAAAAATAATAAATGTGCATTGTTATCATGAGGTATACACCATGAGATTAGTCACACGCTCTGACTTCGATGGCCTGGCCTGCGGGGCCTTGCTAAAGGAAGCCGGTATTATTGACCATTGGAAGTTCGTTCACCCCAAGGATTTACAGGACGGGCTGATAGCGATAGACGAAAACGATTGCTTGGCCAATGTGCCCTATGTGCCCGGCTGCGGCCTCTGGTTCGACCATCACTCCAGCGAGTACGAACGCCACAATTTGGGCGGCAATTTTAAAGGCGAGAGCCGCCTCACCCCGTCCTGCGCCCGCATTATCTATGAATACTACGGCGGCAAGGAACGCTTCCCCCAATTCGATGACCTGATGGCGGCGGTGGACAAGGTGGATTCCGGCCAGCTATCGATGGAAGACATCCAAAACCCCGAGGGCTGGGTGCTGGTGGGTTTTTTGATGGATCCCCGTACCGGGCTGGGGCGCTGGCGCAACTTCACCATTTCGAATTATCAACTGATGGAGCAGCTGATTGATGCCTGCCGCGTCCTGAGCACCGATGAAATCCTCTCTCTCCCCGATGTGATGGAGCGGATAGAGATTTATTATGAGCAGACCGAGCTGTTTAAGGAAATGGTGTTCGAATACACCAAAACCGACGGCAATCTCATCATTTCCGACCTGCGCGGTGTCGATCTCATCTACACTTGTAATCGTTTCATGATCTACAGCATGTTCCCCGAGCAAAATATTTCCGCCTGGATTGTCAGCGGGCGTGGCGGCAAAGGCTGTGCGGCGGCGGTGGGCTACAGCATCTTAAACCGCACATCGACCGTGAATGTCGGGCGCTTGATGCTCAAATACCGGGGCGGCGGCCATGAAAATGTCGGCACCTGTCAATTTTCCGATGAGGACATGGAGACGGGGCTGCCGGCGATGCTGGCTGAGTTATCGGAGCAGGCAAATAACCGGGTATAGAATAACGAAGGGGATTGCAGGTCAAGCCCGCAATGACACGGTATAATAAATGGCAAACTGGCATCATTTAAGCTTGGACGAAGTTCTAAAAAATCTAAACACCGACCGCACGAATGGCCTGAGCCCCGCGGCGGCAGAAGAACACCTGAATAAGTACGGCAGTAACGAGCTACAGGCCAAGGCCCGTGACAGCATGGTCAAGCGCTTTTTCCTCCAAATGAAGGACCCGATGATCATCGTCTTAATCGCCGCCGCCATCCTCTCCTTCGTGGCCAGCGGCTTCCATGATTGGGTCGAGTCCGTCATCATCCTCGCCATTGTCATCCTCAATTCCGTCATATCCGTCATCCAGGAAAGCAATGCCGAAAAAGCTTTAGAGGCCCTTAAAAAAATGTCAGCGCCGCTGGCCAAGGTCCTGCGAGGCGGTGAGATGCTGCGGATCGAGGCACCGCTGTTGGTGCCGGGGGATGTCTTTTTATTGGAAGCGGGGGATTTGATTCCCGCCGACGGGCGCATCATCGAGTCCGCCAATCTGCAAGCGGACGAAGCCGCCATGACGGGTGAATCCGTGCCTGTCGCCAAGCAAGCCATTGACACATTACCCGAAGAAACCGGCCTGGCCGACCGCAAAAACATGGTCATATCCTCCACCGTCGTCACGAACGGGCGCGCCACCTGCGTCGCCTGCGCGACCGGCATGGACACCGAGGTGGGACGCATCGCCGACATGCTGATGAGCGAGGGCGACTCCATCACCCCCTTGCAAAAAAAGCTGGCCGAGACCGCCAAGGTCCTCTCCATCATCTGCCTGATTGTCTGCGCCGTGATGTTCGGCGTGGGCCTGCTCTATGGCCGTGAGCTGATGGAGGTCTTCATGTCCGCCGTGGCCCTGGCCGTGGCCGCCATCCCCGAAGGTTTGCCGGCCGTTGTTGTCATCACTTTGGCCCTGGGTGTCACGCGGATGGTCAAGCGCAATGCCATTATCCGCCGTCTGCCCGCCGTGGAGACCCTGGGCTGCGCCGGGGTCATCTGCTCGGACAAAACCGGCACCCTGACCCAAAATAAGATGACAGTCGTGGATGTCTGGACGCTGAAAGCGGACGACCGCAAACTGGCGCTGAGCCTCGGGGCCCTCTGCAACGACACGAATTTGATATATGACGAAGATAATCAGCCGAAAACCCTGGGCGACCCCACCGAGACGGCCTTTGTTGACATTGCCCTGAAAGAGGGGCTAAATAAAAATGAGCTGGAGACGCTCTTGCCGCGTGTGGCCGAACTGCCCTTTGATTCCGAGCGCAAGCTGATGAGTACCCTCCACCAGGACGGCGAACAGGTGCGCGTGATGGTGAAGGGCGCGCCGGATGTCTTGTTGGGCCGTTGTCTGCTGGATAAGGCAGAAGCGGAGCGCACCCAGCGTCAAAATGAGGAAATGGCCGGAAAAGCCCTGCGGGTGCTGGGTGTGGCCTATAAGGACATAGACCGTGTGCCGGAGGGCGACTTGGTCAGTGAGGAGGTCGAAAACGGCCTGACTTTTGTCGGCTTAATCGGGATGATAGACCCGCCCCGCGCCGAGGTGAAGGATGCCGTGGACGAATGTTACGCCGCCGGCATCCGCCCCGTGATGATCACCGGCGACCACAAGCTGACGGCCATTGCCATTGCAAAGGAATTGAACATTTTCCGCGACGGCGACCTGGCCATCATCGGCGAGGAGCTGAATCTCATATCACAGGAAGATTTAGAGGCAAATATCGAGCGTTACTCGGTCTTTGCCCGTGTTTCGCCCGAACATAAGATGCGTATCGTGAAAGCCTGGCAGGAAAAGGGCCTGGCCGTGGCCATGACCGGCGACGGGGTGAACGATGCCCCGGCCCTGAAGGTGGCCGACATCGGCTGCGCAATGGGCATTACCGGTACCGACGTCGCCAAGGGCGCCTCGGACATGATTTTGACCGACGACAACTTCTCGACCATTGTCCACGCCGTCGAGGAAGGACGCGGCATCTACGCCAATATCACCAAGACGATACAGTTTCTGCTTTCTTGCAATTTAGGCGAGATTTTGATTCTCTTTATTGCCACGGTGCTAAACTTCACCCAAATGCCCTTGGTGGCCGTGCAACTGCTCTGGATAAACCTGGTGACGGATTCCCTGCCCGCCCTGGCACTGGGGATGGAACCGGTGGACAGTGACATAATGAAGCAAAAACCGCGAAAAGCCAGCGAGAGCCTGTTTAACCGCACCTTCACGGGGCAAATCGCCTTCTATGGCATGATGATTGCCGCGGTCACGCTGGCAGCTTATTATATCGGCGAATATATCTTGGGGCATCCGGAGGGGGCGGACTACACCGCCGTGACGATGGCCTTCACCACCCTGGTGCTTTGTGAGTTGACCCGGGCCCATGCCGTGAGAAGCGATACGAAGTCTATTTTCCAAGTGGGTTTGTTTAAGAATAAGAGCATGAACTGGGCCTTTTCCGTCGGGCTGGGCTTGCAGCTCATCGTCTTGTTTGTGCAACCGCTGCATGAGTTTTTCTCTGTGAGCTATATGTCGATGGAGAAGTGGGGGATTTGTATCGGCTTGTCATTGCTGCCGCTGGTGGTGAGTGAGGTGACGAAGATGGTGAAGCGGGCGAAAACCCCGTAGGGACGTTGTGCCCCCGGTCGTCCGCCTACATAAACATTTCCTTCAACCTAAGCGAGGCCTTATAGGCCTCGTTTTTGCTTATCCCTTTTTCCGCACCGAGGATGTTCACCGCTTCTTTCAGGGAACAGTTTTGGGATAGCATGATGTCAACTAACAAGGCTTCAAGCGATATGTGGTCGGCTACACAGAGGGGATCCCGCATTAAAACATTGCGGGATGACGGAGTGGGGAGATTGCGGGATGACGGAGTGGGGAGGTTGCGGGATGACGGGTCGGAGAGATTGCGGGATGACGCGGCTTCACCTTCACCCCTTTGCACAATAATTACATACTCGCCCAAACCGGCCTTCTCGTTTGTCGATACTTCCCGCGCCACCGCCGCCACATCGCCTGTGTATGAGCGTTCATGGAACTTGCTTATGTCATTTACCACAAAAGCCTGATACTCCGGCAGGGCAGCGGCCAACTCACTCAAGCTGGCGACGATGCGGCCCGGGGCCTCAAACATAACATGCGTTATTATATCAGCGGATTTAATCGCCTGGTACAAAGCGCTCCGCCCCTTTTTTGTCCGGGGGATGAAGCCGTGAAAAGAAAAGGCCGTGCCACAAAATCCACTGGCCGACAGCGCCGCCGTCAGTGCGCTGGCCCCGGGGATGGCCTCTACCTCCATGCCGGCCAGGCGGGCTTCGGCCACCAACGTGGCGCCGGGATCCGATATGCAGGGGGTGCCGGCATCCGACACCAGGGCGATGTCCACGCCCTCACTGTGCATTTTTCCGACCAGTTCGGCGCTCCGCTTTTGCTCATTATGCTTATGATAAGAAACGAGCGGGGTTTTTATCCCGAAATGCACGAGCAGCGGGCGGCTGCGGCGCGTGTCCTCGGCGGCAATCAATGCGACCGAGCGCAACACATGCAGCGCCCGCTCCGATATGTCAGACAAATTCCCGATGGGGGTGGCAACGACGTATAGTTTAGGCATGGTTTCCTTTCTGATTCATATATCTTCCAATCGGGCCTGGAGTTGGCGGATGCGTTGTCTTTTTTCCGCCTCTTCGTCCTTTTTGCGCTTGGCCAGGAGGATGAGGAAGCAGAGGGAGGCGGCCGCCGATATTGCCAGCACCCAAGCCAGTATCGGGCTGATGTTTAGGTTTATGCCGTTCTTATTCAATAAATTGTTTAGGTCGGTCAGGGGTACGTCGCTGGCGCTGATGTTGATTTCTTGCGGACGACCGGGGCGCAGGGATTCACCGCGGTTTGATCCGTCATCCCGCAATGTTCCTGTGCGGGAGCCCCTGCTGAGGGAGTCGTTACTTTCAGGGAGCCCCTGCATCATCCTCCCCTGTGGGGAGACGATTTGCGTGGTGTCGCCGTTTTCTTCGTCATTCCGCAAATCTTCTATGCGGAATCCCCTGCTAAGGGTGTCGTTACTTTCAGGAGGTCCCGCATTAGTGATTTGCGGGGTGACGGAACTGGGGTCATCCGTCCCTACAGGGGATTTCCTGCGTGTATTCTTGCCTTTATTCTTGCCATCGTCATTACCTTCGTCGTCTTCGGCGCCGCTATTGTCGTCATTGCCACCACTGTTATCATCATTAGCACCATTACTTTCATCGCTATCGTCCGCGCAGTCGTCGCAGTCGCAGTTTTCGTCATGTTCGTCGTCGCCTGCGGGATCGCAGTCGGCACAGTCACAACCATCGTCATGTTCGTCGTCGCCTGCGGGGTCGCAGTCATCACAGTCGCAGTTTTCGGGGTGGGGGGTATTCTCAATCTCGTCCATTTCCCAGATGGCGTAGACGGTCATGGTCTCGCTGATGACGCTGTCGGCCGTAAAGTCATCGCCCGTGCCGTCGTCGGCCGTGTTCCAGCCGAGGAAGCTAAAGTCTGCGCGGATCGGGTCGGCGGGCAGGGCCTCGCCGACGCTCTCGCCAGGCCACAGGCTGACGCTGCCAATCATGGAAGCACTGCCGTCATTAAGGGCGAAGCTGACGGAGAGCTTGCTTTCCAGGTCATCGGCACCAAACAGGGCAGGATCAAAGCCAATGTCATGGCCGTTGTAGCCCTGCGCAAAGCCGTGGCTCCAGTCGGTGGCAAAGATGTTTTCCGTATAGTAAGGGAAGAGGGGCGATGTTTCTTTCAGCCGCCGCTCACCGTCCAGGGGAGTGTCCGTCGAAGTATTGCCGGCAAAGACAACGCCGGCGCCGATTTTCAGGTTGGCGATACGGGCGATATTGGCGGCAGTGCTGTCATTGTAGAGTCCGCCGCCGAGGACCGCCGTGTTGTCGCTAATCCGTCCGCCGGAGATGCTGATTGTGGTGGCGGAGGTCATCCAGATGCCGCCGCCGTTGCCGCTGTTCTTGTTGTTCGTGATGACGCCGCCGACCATCGTGAAGCTGCCACCGTTGACATTAACGCCGCCACCGTTATTTTCGTAGCCCATCGCGCGGGTCAGGGTGAGGCCGTCTGACAGGGTCAGATTGCCGCCGCTGGTGATATTGAAATGGCGCCAGTTCCCGGCCACGGTCAGGGTGACGGGGGTGGCCGATTCTAAGGTAGCGGTGCTGGCAACTGGGATGGCCTGGCTGACGCGCAGGGTGGCCGCCGCAAGGTCGCTATCGTTTATGGTCGCGAGGGCCGCGGTCAGTTCGGCCAGGTCCGCGACGCTGTCTTTTAATGTCACGGTGATAACGGGAACGCCCACGCCGCTGCCCAGCTCAAAGCCGTCCGGCAGCTCGCCAAGGCTGGCGCTGAAGCTGTAGGTTCCTGCCGTGGCCGCCGCATAGGCGGGAGAGGCCGTCCAGGTGACGGGGATGTTCACTTCACTCCCGCCATCATACACACCGGTCAGGGTCGTGGGTAAATCGAAGTCCGAAACGTTCGCGCCGATGTAGTGGCTCTGGGCCAGGACAGTGGCGGGGAGGTCTTTGATGCCCGTGACGGTCGATATCTCAGGGAAAACATCGACGCTGACATTTATGGTATAGGTCTCGCTCCCAAGGTAGGTGACGACGAAGCTGTATGTGCCGTTTTCCGTGACGGTCATCGTGGCCGTCGACCAGTTCGCGCCAGAAGGGGCGAGGGAGACATTGGTCAGTGTCGGCATCCCGGCAGCGGCGGTGATGGCGCCGACGTTCAGGCCGAGATTTATCCGGGTCTTCAGTTCTATCGCCACGCTGCCGGAGGCCATGTCCGCCACCAATTCAACTTCGTAAACCGGGCGGGGGTCGTCCATGAAATAGACGGGCGTGCCGGTCACCCCCCAGGGGGCATAATTGATGACAGCGGCCACTGTTTTATTGTAATCGCCGTCGCTCTCCTTGCTGCGGTATTGCAGGACGGTGAACTCGCTGATGCCGGGGTTGCCCGTGAAGGCGCCGGTTCCAATGTTGGTAATGGAGGCGGGGATGATGATTTCACCGCTCAGGGCGTTGTTCGCGAACGCACTCGAGCCGATGGTGCGGAGGCCGTCGGGCAGGGTCAGCGAGCCCATATTGCTGTTGTTAAATGCCGCCGTGCCGATACCCGTCACCGTGGAGCCCAAATCCAGCTCGCTGATACGGACGTTGCGGAAAGCATAGTTATTGATAAGCGTTATACCGTCTGAGATGAGGAGGCGGCCCAGCTCGCTATTTTCCGGCACGACGTTTGCGTTGTTCACGCCGACTGCCGTGATGGGATAATCCACTCCGCCGAAGCTGAGGGATGTGGGGATCGTGAGGTCCATGCCCGCCACGATGAGGCTCAGATATTGACTGATGGCGCCGCTTATACGGTTGAAAATCCACTCCCCGCTCTCGTCGGTGACGATGGCGACCGTGTCCGTGACATCCGCCCAGTGGACTTTGGCATAAATCGCGCCCCAGGGGCGGTCGGCTATGCTGTCTTTTTCCTTTTGCCCGAGATAGATATCTTCCACTTTGGTGGTGAAAGCAGTAGCCGCGATGCTGTTTATGGCGCTGCCCTCGAAGGTGACGGTCTTCAGGCCGCTTGTGTTCCCGAAGGCCTGCGACGCGATGCTCTGCACCTGGGCTGGAATACGGATCTCAGTCAGTCGGCTGGTGTTATAAAAAGCAAAGTTTGCGATACTGGTCAGGCTCTCCGGCAAAGTCACGTTGGTCAGTGCCGTGCAACCGTAAAATATGTAACCGCCGACAGTGGTGACGCCCTCCGGCAAAGTGATGCTCCGAAGAGAGGTGTTACTGGAGAAGGCATAGATGCCGATGCTGCGGAGGCTTGTGGGCAGGGCAATGGCGGTGAAGCGGGTTTCGCTAAAGGCATAGTTGCCGAGGCTGGTGATGCCCTCGGGCAAGGTGACGCTCGTGAGGTTGGTGTTGGCGCGGAATGTGTCCGCCGGGATCGTGGTGATCTGGCAGCCCGCTTCAAAGCTGACCCTCTTGATGAGCTTCGAGCCATTGAAGGCCCCGGTGGCGAAACTTTTCACGGCCACGCCGTCTATCGCGGCGGGGATGATGATGTTGCCATCGCCGGTGTAGGCGGGGTTTAAGCCAAGTATTTGGCCGTTTGAAGCATTGAAGACGAAATCGCTGTCATTTGCGATGGCTTTCCAGCGGATGGTGATGTTCGCAGCCGTCGCGCCCCAAGGGTCTCCGCTGATGCTTTTCGGGCTATGGTCTTCGAGGTCTATGGTGCCCCCGCTCTTGAAATAGGTAAATACGTTGGTGCCGATTGAGTTGACGAGGGCGGGGATTTTGATATAGCTGAGGGAGGCCCCGCCAAATGCGGAGTTACCAATCGTCCGCAGGGTGGCCGGTAGCGTGACGGCAGACAGGGAGCTGCAGGCTTGGAACGTACTCACCCCGATGGTCGTGAGCGACAGATGGGACAGGTCGATGGATGTAAGCTGATTACAACCATAGAACGCATAGGTACCGATGCTGTTCACGCCGGAGGGCAGGTCTATGGACGTGATGGCGGTTTGATAGAAGGCTTCGGTGCTGATCGTCTTCAGGGTGGCGGGGAGATTGGTGATGGCGGTGATGGGGTTATTGCGGAAGGCTTGGCTGCCGATGGACGTGATCTGGCTGCCGCTTTCGAAACTCACGCCGGTCAGGCCCATGCTCTTGAAAGCCTCGGTGCCGATGGCGGTGATGGTGATGCCGCCTTTCGACTTCACGGGGATGGTGATATCCTTCGGGGCGCCATTGGCCACGAAGCCGGTGATGACGCCGGAAGCGTCCACGATGAGGTGGTCGGCGATGTCGAAGGCGGTGGTGGTGGCGCCGGGTTCGCAGATGCATTCGGTTTCGAGTTCACCGCAGACAGTGCAGAGTTCGGTCGAGGTGGGGACGAAGACGATGAATTCGTTTGTTTCATCTTCGTCTGTTTCGTTTGTTTCGTCTGTTTCTTCTGTTATTTCTTCTTCGTCATTGCGGGCTTGACTTCCCGCGCCTTGCTCGGGCGCAATCTCCTCTGTCTCGCCTGTTTGGTTTGTTTCGCCTGTAACATTCGTTTCGTCTGTTACGGTTGATTCGTCTGTTACTTCTTCCGTATTTGTTTCGTTTGTTTCGTCTATTTTTACGTCTGTTTTTTCTATTATATCTGTTTCGTTCGTTTCGTCATTAGCGCTGGAATCATCGCTTTTATCACTTTCGGACGATTGCAATTCGAGCGTTTCCTCGCCGCCCTTATCATTCATGCTTTCCACGACCGCTTCATCGGCGTAGGATAGCGTGGTAAACATCTGTCCGTCCAGGGCCAGGGTCAAAGCCAAGGACAGGGCAATGGCGATGGCGATGATGCGTTTGCTTGTGCGGGATAGTGAAACGGAGACGGTTCTTTTTTCATTCTTTTTCATGGTGGGCCTCCTTATCGGGCGGACGACCGAGGACGGTCGTCCCTACTTCCTTCTTCGTCATTCCGCAACGCTTTTATGCGGAATCCCCTGCGGGTGACGTTACTTTCAGGGGCCCCCGCATTAAAGATTTGCGGGGTGACGGGTTGTTTTCTCGTTTTTTACACTGTAGCAAATATTTTTCGCCGATGTGGAGATTTTGGCAGAATTGCCAAGATTTGAACGTTTGTTCGCTGTGTCCCGTATTGTTTCAACTCAGTGGGGGGATTGACACCCACGCAAATGCCTCACAAATAATTCACCGTATAATGCGCCATGCCCGCCCCGTCTATCTCCATGATGATGTATGACGGCCTATGCCCATCTTGGCGCGGCTGCGCCAGGCTGCCGGGGTTTATCATCGCAAGCCCTGCTCCCGGCCGAATATCCACGCAGGGTCTGTGTGTGTGCCCATACATGACTATGTCAACACCCCTTGCTTGCGCCTCTTTGCGTAGCGCCCCGTCGCCCGCATTCACATGATACCTATGCCCATGTACCAGCCACACCTTATAGGGACCCAGCATGAACTCCCTCTCCATCGGCAGTGAGCTATCGCCCGCCCAGCCCATATAATCATTATTGCCGCCCACAATCTCCATCTCGCAGCCGGCAGCGCGGTGAATAGCTCCCTCGCTGCCATCGGCATCACCGCAATGGATCAGTAAATCGATGGGGCCCACCTGCTTTATGACCTGGATAAAATTATCCATCCGGCGGTGGTTGTCGCTGACTATCAGTATCCTCATTTGCGTCCTCGTTTGACAGCTTTTTCCGCTCATAATATGCCGTCACACTCTCCAGAACATCCTTCAAAATCGCCACCATCGGAATGGCGGCAATCATCCCCAGCACGCCCCAAAAAGCCCCGCCCACCGTCACGCTGACGATGACCAGCAGCGGACTAAAGGAAAAGGAGGAACCCATCAATTTGGGCTGGATGATGTTTCCGTCTATCTGCTGGGTGACCAGCAACACTATGGCTGCGATAACACCCATCGTCAGACCCTGCGTGAAGGCGACCACCAGCACGGCGATAATCGAGCCAATGATGGAGCCGAAGTAGGGTATATAGTTTACGATACCCAGCATGATACCCAAAAGCAGGGCAAAAGGCGAGCCGATGATGGTCAGTTCAATGGTGGCGATGGTGCCCAGTATCAGCCCGTCCATGGTTTGGACACGGATGTAGCGCTTGAAGTTACCATTAAGCCGCCCGCCATATTTCAAGGCCTTTTCATAGACCAGCTCCGAGCTGAAAGCCTTTAGCAAACGGCACATATATACGATGAATTTATCCTTTTCTATCAATATATATATGGAAGAAACGGTGGCCAAAAAGGTCGTGAATATCGCCGAGGGCACGGCAAACAGGGCATTAATCGGCGACAGCAGCATATCTATGTTCAAATTTTGGATTATATCTTGTAAAAATGACAGTAAGGTGCCGTCCATGCGGATGTTCAGATGCTCATAGACAAAGTTATTGACATAGTCGAAGGCCAGGAGCAAACCCTCGTAATATACGGGCAGATTCGAGATAAAATACATTATGCTGCGATACAGCGCCGGGATAATCAAATACAGCACCAGGGTTATGAGCAATATTATCAGGATAAAGGTGATGACCAAACCCAGGCCCTTACTGCGTTTACTGACAAACTGCCATTTCCCCTTCGCCAGCGCGCGTTGGATGGCACTGCAGGGAATGTTGATAATGTAGGCCATCAAAAAGCCATAGAAAAAGGGGGTGATGACGCTCCATATCTTTCGCAGTACGGCCAAAAATGCACCGAATTCACTGAGGAGCAAGTAGGCGGCAATAATGGACACCGCCAAGATGAAATACGGCAGGAGCTTGATCTTCATTTCCTTTGACTTAAATGGGTTTGTCAACTCATCTTCCTTCCAAGAACTCCGCCAGCATGCGCTTCATGCCATGTAGCGCCTGGGCCCTATGGCTGATTTGATTCTTTTTTTCACTGGGCAGTGCCGCCGAGGTCATGCCGTATTCCGGCAGGTAAAAAATCGGGTCGTAGCCGAAGCCGTTTTCGCCGCTGGGCGCATGCGCCATCCGCCCTTCCATCACCCCTTCGCAGCTAAGCAGCGTGGCATCCGGCAACAGGGCGGCAATCGCGCAGACAAAACGCGCCCCGCGTTCCTCATCCGGCACGCCCTCCAGTCTGTCAATCAGGTTTTGATTTTTCACACTGTAGGGTGTTTGCCCACCCATGTAGCGGGCCGAAAAGATACCCGGCTCCCCATTCAAATAATCTATTACCAAACCCGAATCATCGGCCAGCACCAGAGAGCCAGGCGGCGCCAGCGCATGGACGGCGCGGGCCTTGAGGCTGGCGTTTTCCATAAAGGTCTGGCCGCTCTCTTCAATGTCCAGCATGATTCCCGCCTCGGCCATCGAGATGACATCCATGCCCAAATCACCCATTATTTCTTGTATTTCTTTGAATTTATCCGCGTTGTTGGTCGCGAAGATGATTTTATTCATCATAGATCTCCATAATGGCATTATATATGCCCCGGGCGATTTTTTCCAGATAATCTTCTCTTTTAAGGAGCGTCGCCTCTTGGGTGTTCGTCAGATAACCCACGCGGATGGCTGCCGCCGGAACGGTGGCGTTTGCAATCACATAATCATCCGCTGTGGCGGCCTTTAAGCCCACCGCTTTGCCGATAATGCTCAGCACCACTTCCCGCTCCAAGACATCGGCCAGCTCGACACTGTTAAAATGCGGGATGAAAAAGGTCTCGTTGTATATCGCCGTCGTGCCGAAAGTCCGGCTGTCCGCGTCGGCGTCGCCCTCGATACGGATGAGCATGTCCACCCGGGCATTGTTGGCAATCCGCACCCGTTTTTCCTCATCTTGATTATTGTCGGCCAACCGCGTATAATATACCTTTATATCCGTTTCGTCCAGCAGCTCTTTTAACTTTATGGCAATGTCCAGGGTCAAATCCTTTTCATCCAGCTCGTTGGCGCTGATACCATATTCCGAACCGCCGTATGCCGGGTCGATGACCACAATTTTGTCATACATCTCACGCGGCGGCACAAATTCGATGTATATGCGCCCCTCTTCCATGATACTGCGGCACTCAAAGCTGCCATCCAAAATAAAACGTAAAATAGCGTCCTCGCCCATGTTTATATACGAGCCGCTCACGATATTGCGGCGATTCCCGCCTATGGGAGCGGCTGCATAGAAATCTCCGGCGGCGCTACCTATCACCACCCGCATTTCCTCATCCATATAGTGATTTTCTATCGTGATGTCCGTTGCGGCGATACCCTCCGGAAGGGGGATGGACAAAAAGTTTGTGGACGTGGTGTTGCCCAGTTCAAAAGACAGGGGCTTTTCCTCGCCGTCTTTGGGCATGGGGGCCGCCACGCCGGGCATGGCCGTATCTGTCACCGCGTCCGTCCCGCTGTCTGCTAAACCTGCATCTTCATCGCCTTGCTCCACAGTACCCGTGTCCGGCGTCAGTTCTTCTTCTGCCGCCGCCAGTACCATCCCCATGCCGTGGCGGTTCAAGTTAAAATTTTCCGCATTTTCGGCGGCAAAAAAGATGATTGCCAGGGACAAGGCAGAAAAAATGCTGGCCAGTATTGCGGTTTTTTTCATTAAATCCGGCTTCATCCGTTCTTATTCCTCAACCCGGTCTCCTGCCCGGAAACTGGTAATAGTAGGTCTTTATCATGCCATTATATATCTTGCGTTTTTTTGTTGCCTTTAGCCCCAAGTCCCGCTCGGCATCCTCATGGGCCGTGACCAGATAAAGCGACCAGGCATCCAGGGCCCTATAGCGCTCACCCAGGCTTTGGTATATGGAAGCCAGATCCGCCTGGATGCGCTCACCGTATGGCGGGTTTGTGATGATGAAGCCGTATTTTTTCGCATGGCTTAGTTGTTCGATGTTGCGTTTTTGAAAATGGACAAGACCCTCGACCCCGGCCCGGCGGGCATTTTCACGGGCGGCGCTCAGCGCCCCCTCGTCATGGTCATAGCCTTGTATGTCCACTTTTATGTCCATGTCCATGGCGGCCCTGGCCTCGGCGCGGACATCCCGCCACTCATTGGGTGAGGCAAAGTGCGGCCACTTTTCGGCGGTAAATGGGCGATTAAGCCCCGGCGCCATCCCGGCCGCCATCATCGCCGCCTCTATCGGAAAGGTACCGCTGCCGCAAAAGGGATCGACGAGAATCCGCCCCTTTTTCCAGGGTGTGAGTAAGATTAGCGCCGCCGCCAGGTTCTCGGCTATCGGCGCGTCCGCCCCCTTTAGTCTGTATCCGCGCTTATGCAAAGACATGCCGCTGGTATCCAGGCCTATCGTCACCATGTCCCTTAAGATAAAAACGCGCAGGGGAAAATCTGCGCCGTCTTCCGGAAACCATTCTATATGATAACATGATTTCAGGCGTTCGACAATCGCCTTCTTGACGATGGATTGTATGTCCGAAGGGCTATAGAGCTTGCTCTTTATGCCGGCGGCCTTGGTGACAAAAAAGCGGCCGTCGGCGGGAATGTATTCATCCCAGGCAATCGCCTTCACGCCTTGAAAGAGTTCCTCGAAGGTTTCGGCCGGAAAGGTCGCGACATGTATCATGATGCGCTCGGCCGAGCGCAGATGGATGTTGGCGTAGCAAATGGCCTCGGCGTCGCCCAAAAACATGACACGACCGTCACTTACCGTGGTCACGTCATAGCCCAGATCATGGATTTCTCTTTTTAAGACGGCCTCCACCCCAAAATGGCAGGGGGCGATCAGTTCGTAGGTTTTCATAGTTTTAGTATGGCTCATATAGCCCGCGTGGCCGATAGGTCAAGGCTACCGGCTGGGTGGCTAATCTTCCAGGGTTTGTTGCAAGTTGTCGATAATTTTATCCAGTTTTTCTGCGAGTTTTTCCATTTCTGCTTCGCTCTTGGCATCTTTCAATGCTTCAAGCAAAAATCTTACATAACTATTAAATTGCTTATCGGTCATACCCATATTAAAGTACCTCCTATCTGCCATCCTTGCCACGGCTTATTTTGCGTTATATTAACATCAGTATACCATAAAAACAGCTGCCGATAAAGCTTTTACTTTTCTTGGCTGCGTGTTATAATTCTTGTATCACTTCCCTACCACGAAAGGAGCTCACATGAAATTCGGATACTTCGACGACGCAATGCGTGAATACGTCATCACGACCCCCAAGACCCCCCTGCCCTGGATCAATTATCTGGGCAACAACGACTTTTTCTCCCTGATCTCGAACACTGGCGGCGGCTACAGTTTCTATAAGGACGCGAAGCTGCTGCGCCTGACCCGCTTCCGCTATAATAATGTTCCCCCGGATAATAATGGCAAGTATTTTTACATAAAAGACGGCGACACGGTCTGGAATCCCGGCTGGCAACCGACCAAGACCGATCTGGATTTCTACGAATGCCGCCACGGGATTGGCTACAGCCGCTTCACCGGCACAAAGGATGGCGTGAAGGCCGACGTCCTCTCCTTCGTGCCAATGGACGATAACTGCGAGGTCAGCCGTCTGGTCATAAAAAACGAATCCGGCAAGACGAAAAGCCTCTCCCTCTTTTCCTATGTCGAATGGTGCCTCTGGAATGCCGACGACGACATGAAAAACTTCCAGCGCAACTTAAGCATCGGCGAGGTAGAGGTTGTCGGCTCGGCCATATATCATAAGACCGAATACCGGGAGCGCCGCAACCACTACGCCGTATACGCCGTGAATGCCCCGATAAACGGCTTCGAGACCATCCGTGATGAGTTTTTGGGGGCGTATGGCGGCCCGGACAAACCGGAGGCGATCGCAAACGGGAAGCTTCAAAATAATCTGGCCAGCGGCTGGTCGCCCATTGCCGCCCATCAGATTGATGTCACACTCGCCCCGAGTGAGGAAAAAAGCTTCGTCTTTGTCCTGGGCTATCTGGAAAATCCCCAGGACGATAAGTGGGCCGCCCCCAGCGTGGTGAATAAGACACAGGCCGAGGCGATGTTAAAACGCTATGCGACTGATGCCGACGTGGATAGCGCCTTTGCCGCCTTGAATGATTATTGGCAACAGCTTCTGGCCAAGTTCTGCGTAAAATCCGCCGATGAACATGTCGACCGCATGGTCAACATCTGGAACCAGTACCAATGCATGGTGACCTTCAATATGTCGCGCTCCGCCTCGTATTATGAGTCGGGGATCGGGCGGGGCATGGGCTTCCGCGATTCCTGCCAGGATCTTTTGGGCTTCGTCCATCTGATACCGGACCGGGCGAGAGAGCGCATCATCGACATCGCCTCGACCCAGTTTGCCGATGGCAGCGCCTATCATCAGTATCAGCCGCTCACCAAAAAGGGCAACGCTGACATCGGCTCCGGCTTCAACGACGACCCACTCTGGCTGATTGCCGGGGTTAGCGCCTACATCCGCGAAAGCGGCGACATCTCCATTTTGTCCGAGTCCGTGCCCTTCGACAATGACGAAAGCAGCGCCATCCCCCTAATGGAACACCTAAAGCGTTCGCTGGATTATACCCTGACCCACCGGGGGCCGCACGGCCTGCCGCTGATTGGCCGCGCCGACTGGAATGATTGCCTGAACTTAAACTGCTTCTCCGAGCATCCCGGCGAGTCCTTCCAGACCTTCGGCCCGGACTACGGCCCGGTGGCGGAATCCATCTTCATTGCCGCGATGTTCGTAAAATACGGCGAGGAATACGCCCAGCTCTGCGAGCTTTTGGGCGATACGGCCGAAGCCGTGCGCGCCCGTGACGAAGTGGCCGCGATGCAAAAAACCATCATCGAGCATGGCTGGGATGGCGACTGGTTCCTGCGCGCCTATGACTCAAATGGGGCGAAGGTGGGCTCGAAAGAATGTGAAGAAGGGCAAATTTTCATCGAAACCCAGGGCTTTTGCGGACTGGCGGCCGTCGGCCAGGAGAGTGGCCATGTGAAGGCCGCCCTGGATTCCGTGAAGGAGCGCCTGGACACGAAATATGGCATCGTCCTCCTCCAGCCGGCCTACACCCGTTATCATCTGGAGCTGGGCGAAATCAGCTCATATCCGCCCGGATATAAAGAAAACGCCGGTATCTTCTGCCACAATAATCCCTGGGTCTCCATCGCCGAGACGGTACTGGGGCGCGGCGGGCGGGCCTTTGAAATATATAAAAAGACCTGCCCCTCTTATCTGGAGGACATCTCCGAGATACACCGCACCGAACCCTATGTCTATTCGCAGATGATCGCCGGTTGCGATGCCAAATATCACGGCGAGGCGAAAAATAGCTGGCTGACGGGCACGGCGGCCTGGACCTTTGTGAACATTTCCCAATACCTCCTCGGCCTCTACCCGACCCACGCCGGGCTGGCGATAGACCCCTGCCTGCCGAAAAATTATGGCGACTTTACACTCACGAGAAGCTTCCGCGAGGGTGTCTACCATATCCGCGTAAAAAATCCCGACGGTGTGGAAAAGGGTGTTAAGCGCCTGCGTGTTGATGGCGTGGATGTGGAAGGCTGCGTGATACCCTATGTGCAGGGGAAGGCAGCGTATGAGGTGGAGGTGCTGATGGGATGAAGGAAAAGTTATACACCATCCCCCTAAACGATGCCATGCTCGCCGATGATGAATGTCCCTTTTGCTTCATCGAGCGGGCAGTGGAGCAGGATTTGTTGGACTTTGTCCTCGGGCCGGGGGCATCCTACATGGAGCGCGACATCCGCGACGCCACCGACCGCGAGGGTTTTTGCCGCCGTCATTTTAAGCAGATGTTCGACTATGGCAATACCCTCGGCAATGGCTGGATTTTGAAAACCCATTATCTGCGCCTTACTGAGGAAATGGCGGACAAGTTCAAAAAATATAGCCCGGATAAGGGCGGCAAGGCGGGATTGTTTGGCACCGCCAAAAAGAGCGGGGGGCCGCAAAACCCCCTCGCCGGCTGGGTGCAGGAAAAAACGGATGACTGTTATATCTGCAAGCGCTCCCTGGACACCTTTGCGCGTTACATGGACACTTTTTTCGTCATGTATAAAAAGGATGCCGACTTCCGCGAGCGCCTTAAACATTCCAAGGGTTTTTGCCTGACGCATTTTGGTGATTTATGCGCAGCGGCGCAAGAAAAGCTCACGGAAAAAGAAATGCAGGATTTTTTCCCGGAGATCTTTCGTCTGATGGAGGAAAATTTTGCCCGCCTGTCCGCAGATGTGGCCTGGCTGGTGGATAAATTCGATTATCGCAACACGGATGCCGATTGGAAAAATTCAAAAGATGCCATTCAGCGGGGGATGCAAAAAATAAAGGGCGGCTATCCGGCCGACCCTGTGTATAAGAAAGATTAGGTTGCCTATTTAAACAAACAAAGAAATTATCAAAGCCACCAAAAATCCCGTAACACCCAATACTGTCACCATGGCCGTCCAGCTTTTGAAAGTGGTTTTTTCGTCCATGCCGCAGAGGGATTTAATCAACCAGAAACCGGAATCATTAACGTGGGAACAAACGCTTGCACCTCCCGCAATCGCCATAACCATGCAAGCTAAGTATAAAGGTGAAAGGTCTGCCGCCGCCGGAATGGCGGCAACAATGCCCGCCGCCATTGTCATTGCAACGGTTGCTGAGCCGAGGGCAATTCTAACCCCCGCCGCAATTATAAACGCTATTACAACCAAAGGCAGGGCAGTGGCGGCCACGCCGTCCCCGATAATATTTCCCAGTCCCGAATCCTGAATCATAAAGCGCAATACACCGCCCCCCGCCGTCACGAGCAAAATCATGCCCGTGGGTTTTAGCGAACTGCTCATGACTTTTTCCAGCTCTGTCAAGCTGTAACCATTGCGGACACCGAGTATGAACATGGCGGCTAACGTTGCAATCAGTAACGCAACAAACGGAGTGCCCAAGAAATTAAGCACGGGCGCAATAAAACCCCAGGACGGCATGATAGCCGTCACATTGCTGAGCAAAATAAGGAAAAGCGGAACTAAGATAATCGTAAGCACCGTAACGAAAGAAGGGAGCTTGCTCTCATCAATTAAAGGCGGCTCTTCCCTTATTTCGGGAACAGGAACATCTATTTTTGCGGCAATGAATTTAGCATAAATAACGCCGACAATCATAGCCGCCGCACCGCAAATTAAACCAAGGCCGATAACAGGCGCTAATTCCACGCCCAGTATATTCGCCACCAAAATAGGACCGGGGGTGGGCGGAACGAAAGCGTGTGCCGCCGCCAAACCGGAGAGCAAGGGCAGGACAAACAAGAGCAAACTCTTTTTCGTTTGCTTTGTAAGCGAAAAAGCTAAAGGGATAAGTATTATCAATCCGGCATCAAAGAATACCGGCGTGGCTACCACCAAGCCTGTTATTCCCAGTGCCCACGGGGCTTTATCAACACCGAATCGCCGTGTCATGGTCAGGGCAACCCTCTCGGCACCGCCCGATATTTCAAGAATCGCACCAAACATGCTGCCCAGTCCGACCAAGAGTGCTATGCCTTGCAGAGTTTGTCCCATGCCTTTATAGACAATATCAACAATCATATTCGTAGGCATCCCTGCGATTAGACCTATTGATAATGCCGAAAGTAAAATAGCGATAAAAGGCTGAAACTTAAACTTAATAATGAGTAATAAAAGAATGGCAAATCCCGTTAAAGCGGCGGTAATAAGCCTTGCAGTGGAGGGTTCAAAAATAACGTCTGTCATTTTTTGTACCAACTTTCGCTTTTATTTCACATAACTGTCACTTTTATTTCGTATAACTATCACTTTTATTTCATATAACCGCCAAGCATGGGCGATACGGCACGTTCTGAAAATAGCTTTAATACACCGGAAGGATATTTCGGGGCTTTGGGAATCCAATTTTTACGGCGTTCATCTAAAATCGCGGATATTTCAACGGGGGTTTTTTGTTCACCCTTGGCACCCACAATGGCCAAAATCCTTTTAGGAATATCAATGTGGATTAAGTCCCCCTCTTCCACCAACGCAATCGCGCCGCCGTCTGCCGCTTCGGGGGAAACATGACCGATTGCAGGGCCTGTGGAAGCACCCGAAAACCGTCCGTCTGTAATCAGTGCCACGCTTTTACCTAATGCCTTGTCAGTGGAAATGGCTTCGCTGGTATAGAACATTTCGGGCATGCCGCTGCCGCACGGTCCTTCATAGCGGATAATGACCGCATCTCCGGCCTTGATTTTGCCTGTAAGTACGGCATCCAGGGCTTCTTCCTCGCTGTCAAAAGGTCGTGCCGAAAGGGTTGCCGTGAACATTTCCTTGGGACAGGCGGTATGTTTAATAACCGCACCTTGCGGCGCAAGGTTTCCCTTTAGAATCGCCATCGCGCCGTCTGAGCCAATAGCTTCATCAAACGGGCGTATAATCTCTTGCCATTTGCGCCCGACAGACTTGCATAGTTTATCACATTTTGCATAAAAATCACTTGCGGAAAGCGCGTCTAGGTTTTCACCCAAAGTTTTTCCGCTAACTGTCATAACGTCTAAATGCAACAAATGGCGGATTTGCTCCATGACACGCGGTACACCGCCTGCATAGTAAAAATATTGCGCAGGCCATTTCCCGGCAGGGCGAATATCCAGGAGATAATGCGCCCCCCTGTGCATTCTGTCAAAAAGCTCGGCATCCAGTTCAATGCCGAATTCTTTCGCAATTGAGGGAATATGTAACAGCGTATTTGACGAACCGGAAATTGCCGCATGGACCATGATGGCATTCTCAAAGCTTTTCATGCTAACGATGTCGCGGGGTTTGAGACCGCGCTTTGCTAATTCCACAACTTGGCGCCCGGCGGCTTTGGCCACGTCTTTTAAGTCGGGGCAGGTGGCGGGCATTAGTGCGGAACCCGGAAGCATAAGCCCCAAAGCCTCACCCATAATCTGCATGGTGGAAGCCGTTCCCATAAACGAACACGCACCGCAGGAAGGGCAGGCATTGTGTTTATAATAGCTTAGTTTTTCTTCGGTGATTTCGCCTCTTTTGCACATGGCGCTGTACATTCCGATTTGCTCTAACGTCAGCAAATCCGGCCCCGCATCCATGACACCGCCCGTAACCATGACAGTCGGCATATTAACACGCCCGATGCCCATTAGATGTCCGGGTACGCCTTTGTCGCAACTGCAAATAAAAACGCCGCCATCGAAAGGGGTGGCGCCGGCATGAATTTCGATCATGTTGGCAATCATATCCCGCGAAACAAGGGAGTAGTTGATACCGTCATGTCCCTGCGCCATGCCGTCACAGATGTCGGTAGTGAAATAGCGGGCGGGTCTGCCGCCGCTTTCGCGGATTCCGGCGCAAGAATCCTCCACCAGTTCTAAAAGATGTGCGCTGCCCGGATGGCTGTCACCAAAAGTGCTTTCCACCATGATTTGAGGTAAAGAAAGCTCGTCCGCCGTCCAGCCCATGCCTATGCGCAGCGGATCTTGTTCGGGTGCGATTTTCCGGATTTTTTGACTAATCATGCCTGTTTCCTTTACTTTTTCACCAGCGCCCCCAGCATTTCTATATACTTTAGGGCCTCAATATGGTACTCGCCGCGCTTGAATGTGCCGCCGCGCATGTTTTCTTTCATCAGGGACTTTAATGTCATCTCAATCAATTTTTCTATGCGCTCCGGCTCTGCAACCGTCCTAAAGCCCGAATAATCGGCCTTTTTCATCATTTCTTGATACAGGGTTTTAAGGTTTGCCCGCTGCTCCTTTGTCGCCTTTCGCGCCTCGGTGTCGGCTTCTTGCTCCATGGCATACAGAAACATCTGCATGAAGGGGAACTTTTTGAGGGTCGCCATCCTGGCGGTCTCAACTGTCTTCAGGATAACAAAATAGTCCTTCTCCTTTTCATCCAAGGCATTCATTATCTCCATTTTCATGTATCTGACGGCATAGTCCGCCAAAAACACGTACAGACCCAGCTTGGAACCAAAATAATGGAACAGCAGGCCCTTACTAATGGAAGCCTCTTTTACGATTTCATCTGTGCTGGCATATTGGTAGCCATTTTTGGCAAAAATCTTTAGGGAAGCATTGATCATCCGGTCTTGTTTTTCCGTCTTAAGATCGAAGAATTTCTCGTTCATACAGACTCCACCCTCATCCATAACTCATATCACTTGAAGTACCCAGCAGAGTCATAATTTCAGATCTTCCTTGATTCTGGTGAAAGCGCTGCGGCCATTTAGACGACGAACACAAGGCCACGCCCTTATTGACTTTATGGGTCGAAGATAAATATAACATACTTATTTGGCACATTCAAGGCTGTTTATGAAACTAGTAGAAACTTTTTTCTGACCACAATATATAGTAGTTGGACATAATATAATGGAAGATTTTCTAATATTTGCAAATTTATCTTTTCAAAACCGCCGCTTTGTATTATGATGATACAGGAACACCACGCAAGAAATGAAAGGAGTGCATATGGCCAGCAAATTTACAAAATGTATGTTTTTAGGCGCCGTCATCGTCGGGGCCAGCGTAGGCATCCATTATTATCTGCAAAAGAAAGAAGCCGAGGCTGCTAACGCCGATGATAATTTGAGCAATGAAAACGATGGGGGAGCGCAAAAAGGCCGCTCATACATATCCCTTAATTTGGACGGCGGCATGGCAGCCCTGAATAAGGCAAAAGATAAAATCACCGATTCCTATAACCAAGTCGTGGACACGGTGAAAGCCGGCCTTGCAGGTGGCCTGGCCACGCGTGACTTTGTCGATTTGGCCCCCGGGGCAGAGACCGGCCTGGATAAAGACGGCGATATCAACGAAGATCCCGCCGCCACAGGCGACATAAGCGGCAGTGCCAACAGCACCGTGGAGGAGTTTTTTAACGAGGAGTAGGGCGGTTTTGGGCTACTTGCTTTTTAGCACCAGCTCTTTTAGATCCCGCGCCTTCTCCTTTATCCGCGCATTGGCCGTTTGAGACGATAGTATGCCGCTTATCATGCGGGATGCCACGTCTCTTTGTCCAAAGGTTACCGCCAGGGAAGCCACCAGGTAATCCAGCGTCATCTCGTCCATCCCGCACATGGGAAAGCCCTCTACCGTCCGCGCCTTGATAAACCCATCGAAGGCGTGCTTTAGAAAACCCCGCTCACCTTCCTTGGCTTCCGCTAATCTTGCTTCGTAGTCCGGTGCTGTTTCATCCAGGTGTTCGCCCATGCCACGTAAAATCCAAGCTGTTTTAAGGCATACATAGGCTTTCTCGCTATCCTTTGCCCGCTTCACTATTGTGTTGGCCAGGCAGAGCTGGTAGCGTTCAAAAGCGTACTCGTATGAGTAGGTGACATGCTGATCATCCCTTTTGATGAAAGCTTCTGATATGTTTGCTTTAATCAGCTTCACCACTGCCGGCGACAGGGGGGCAAAAAAGCGGCTCAGCACCGTGTATCCGCAATTGGGGCAGGATACGACATCGTACTTACCCAGGTCTATGTATTCATGGCGTGTCCTTAAATCGGTATCTATGCCTAGCAAACGGGCCTTGCTGGAACGGACAGTGCGTTCACTAAACTTCGTATCGCAGACGGGACAGTCATAGGATTTGTCGAAAAGAAACTCTTCCTCTGTGGGAATTTTCGGCCCCGCCTTGGCGGCTTTTTCTTTTTTCGCCTCTTCATCCTCGAACAGTTCCATCTTCTCCAAGCTTCCCAATCCAAACTTTCCCAATCCAGATAGTAAATTTGACATACAAGCACCATTCCTTTCATAAAACGGGCGGCAAGATTGCGCCCCTACTTCGGCAACACAAACGAACTCTTTAACGCTACAATGCGGTTGAAAACGAGCGCGTCTTTTTGTGAAAGCTTCGGATCGACATTAAAATAGCCATGGCGGACAAACTGGAAGCTATCATATGGCGCCGCCTGCTCGAAGGCCTTTTCCAGTCGGGCTTCCCCCATCACCAGCAGTGAATCAGGATTTATGTTCAACTCGCCTTCTTCATTATACACGCCCTTTTCCTCGTTGACAATGTTTTCATACAGTCTCACTGCCGCGCTGACATTCTCCTGTGCCGACACCCAGTGTATCGTACCCTTTACCTTACGCTCACTAAAACCCGATCCGCTCCGCGTTTCGGGGTCGTAGGTGGCACGCACTTCCACCACCCGGCCGCTTTCATCCTTTGTACAGCCCGTGCAGCGGACAAAGTAGGCGTTCATCAGGCGCACCTCATTGCCGGGAAAGAGGCGGAAGTATTTCTTTGGCGGCTCCTCCATGAAGTCCTCGCGTTCTATGTACAGTTCACGGCTAAAGACCAGCCTGCGCGTGCCCATGGCCTCATTTTCCGTATTGTTTGGCACGATAAACTCTTCTGTCTGCCCCTCGGGATAGTTTTCTATCACCAGCTTAATGGGGTCGAGGACGGCCATATAGCGGGGAGCTTTGGGCTTTAAATCCTCGCGGATGCAGTGTTCCAACATCGCATAATCCACGGATGACTGGCTTTTGGAAACACCGCAGAGCTCCACAAACATCCGGATGGATTCCGGCGTGAAGCCGCGCCGGCGCAGGGCGGCAATGGACACCAGACGGGGATCATCCCAGCCATCGACAGTTCCCTCCTCCACCAGCTTGCGGATATAACGCTTGCCCGTCACGACATTGGTGAGGTAGAGCTTGGCGAACTCAATCTGCTTCGGGGCAGGGTCGTACTCCAGTTCCCGCAGCACCCAGTCATACAAAGGGCGGTGGTCCTCGAATTCCAGGGTACATATGGAATGGGTGATGCCTTCGATGGCATCCTGCAAGGGATGGGCAAAGTCGTACATCGGATAGATGCACCAGGCATCGCCGGTGTTTTGGTGCGGCTTATGGACAATGCGGTAGATGACGGGATCGCGCATGTTTATGTTGGGCGAGGACATGTCAATCTTCGCCCGCAGGACCTTCTCACCATCTTTATAGACACCATTCTTCATGCCGTTGAATAATGACAGGTTTTCTTCCGGGCTGCGCTCGCGGCTGGGGTCGTCTTTTCCCGGCTCGGTCAGGCCGCCCCGGTAAGCCCTGATCTCATCGGCGGAGAGGTCGGAGACATAGGCCTTGCCTTTTTTTATCAATGTGAGGGCATCCGCGTACATCTGCGGGAAATAGTTTGAGCCATAAAAAATCCTCTCCGTCCAGTCGGAACACAGCCAGCGGACATCCTCGATGATGGAGCTTATGTACTCCGCTTTTATCTTCGCCGGGTTCGTGTCATCGAAGCGGAGGTTGAAGGTGCCGCCGTATGCCTGGGCCAGCCCGTAATTAAGGAGTATCGACTTCGCATGGCCGATGTGCAGGTAGCCGTTCGGGTCGGGCGGGAAACGGGTCAACACCCCGCTCACCTTGCCGGCGGCCAGATCCTCGTCTATGATATGCTCGATGAAGTGGCGGGTGGGGGATGGGGATTCCTCTTTTACCATTTTTATTTTTTCATCCATACAATGCAGTCTCCTTACGCAATAGTGCCTTTTAAGTATTCTTGTTATAACACCATACAATATACGAAACTAAGGAAATTCACAATATCGTTACCCAGCTATTGTCAAAGCACTTTCCCATTTCTTGTATAAACGCCTCAGGCATCTGCCCGCGCGCATATAGTTCATATTTGCGTTTACCTCTGTTATCCCGTAGTCGTGGTCGTTGCATATAGAACCTCCTGCAATACATATTTAATGACATTGACCGGCACGGCATTACCCGCCTGCTTACGTGTCTGGGTATCATTACAGACTATCTTAAAACCATCCGGGAAGCCCTGCAAGCGCAAAAGCTCCCGCAGTGTCGGCCTGCGTTTTCCGTTCACGAGGAGATAGTTATAGGAAGCTCCGGCCCGGAGTGCACAGGAATAGGGATGGCTCGAGATGTTTCCTGCTTTATTTTCGTGCCAGATACCCGGATCGCAATCGCTTTTATGACATTCCATGCGCTTTTTCACGATACGCTCACTGGCAAAAAATCTGGAATCCACATCCGCTTCCGCTTCCAATATATCCTCTAATTTCCCTGCGCCTATTGCTTGGGGAAACGCAAAATTGACACTGTGGTCAAGAAATCCGACGATGATGGTACGCTCGCGTTTTTGGGGGAGACCATAATCCAATGCGTTCAACACCTTCCAGTATACCTTGTACTCCAGTTCCTCAAGTGTTTTCAAGATGGTTTCCAAGGTCTTTCCCTTGTCGTGGGTACTCAGTTGCTTAACATTTTCCAAAATGAATGTCTTCGGCTTTTTCTCCTTTAATATCCGGGCAATATCAAAGAAAAGCGTACCCCTGGTATCTTCAAAACCCTTCATGTCGCCGATGATGGAAAAAGGCTGGCAAGGGAAGCCCGCAAACAAGATATCGTGGTCAGGCACATCCTCCGCTTTTATTTTCATTATATCACCGCAAGGCCGGATACTATAATTTGCCATATACGCCTTTTGGGCATATGGGTCTATCTCACTGGCAAAAACGCATAAGCCGCCAAATGCGTCTGCCGCCTGATGAAATCCGCCTATACCGGCAAATAAGTCAATATAGGTAAAATCAGCCATAAACCATCCCTAAAAATATGAACGCTTCATTCTACATTATGATTTATGCATTTTCCTCAATGCCTAAAATGCCGCATCCCGGTAAAGACCATCGCAATGCCGCGCTCGTTGCAGGCAGCAATGGACTTTTCATCATTTAAGGAGCCGCCGGGTTGGATGATGGCGCTAATGTCCGCCTCATAGGCGGCATGGACGACATCAGGAAAGGGGAAGAAGGCATCGGAGGCCAACACCGCGCCCTTGGTCGCATATGGCCCGATAAGCTCCCCGGCGTGTTCCACGCTCTGTTTGGCCGCCCAAATGCGGTTCACCTGACCCGGCCCTATGCCGATGCTCTGCCCCTCTTTCACCAGGGCAATGCCGTTACTTTTCACGTACTTGACGATTTTCATGCCAAAGATCATGTCTTTTATCTGGGCGTCGCTGGGAGCGACTTTCGTCACGACCCGCCAGTCTGCCTCATTGTACAGGGCCGCGTCCATGCTTTGCACGATCAGGCCACCGTTTATCTTTTTCATGTCCAGGGCATCTGCCGCCTGCGGTTTTTCTATCTCCGGCAGCTCCAAAATACGGACATTCTTTTTCCGGCTCAAAATCTCCAGGGCCCTGTCTTCATATGATGGCGCAATAATCACTTCCAGGAAGATGTCTTTCATGTCCTCGGCAATGGGAATGGACAGTTTGCGGTTTAGCACCACGATACCGCCGAAAATGGACACCGTATCGGCACTGTGGGCCTTGCGCCAGGCCGCGATAATGTCGTCGTTGGCAGCTTCACCCACACCGCAGGGATTGCCATGCTTACAGGCGACCACGGCCGCTTCGGAAAATTCTTTCAACAGTTCCAGGGCCCCGTTGGCATCGTTTATGTTGTTAAAGGACAGTTCCTTGCCACTAAGCTGCTTAGCCACGGTCAGTGAACCTGTCTTTTGGCCCACTTCGCGATAAAAAGCCGCCTTTTGGTGGGGGTTTTCGCCATAGCGCATATCAGCGACTTTCTCATAGGTCAGGGTCAGGGTCTCGCCAAAATCATTGTCGCCTTGCTCCTTTTTCAAGTAATCAGCAATCATCGCGTCATAATGGGCGGTGTGGACGAAGACCTTCTTCATCAGATAAAACTTCGTTTCCAGCGATATGCTGCCTTTGTCCGACAGTTCATTAAGGACAAGGTCGTAGTCCGCGGGGTCAGTCAACACGCAGACATCGGGGTAGTTCTTCGCCGCGCTTCTTAGCATGGTCGGCCCGCCGATGTCGATGTTTTCCACCACCTCGGCGCGGCTGACACCGTCCTTCATGATTGTTTCCTTGAAGGGGTAGAGGTTCACGACGACGAAGTCTATCGTGTCCACGCCCAGCTTTTCCAATTGACCCATATGGTCAACGTCGTCCCGCCGCGCCAATATCCCGGCGTGTATCTTCGGGTGCAGGGTTTTTACCCGCCCGTCCAGGCATTCGGGGAAGCCGGTCAGGTCTGCCACCTCCATCGCGGGGATGCCGGCTTTTGTCAGGGCAGCGTATGTGCCGCCCGTCGAGACAATTTCTACGCCATATCCGCGCAGTTTGTCACAGAATTCGATGATGTTTGTTTTGTCCGATACGCTGATGAGTGCTTTCATGTGGTCTCTCCATGTGAGGGTGTTCCGGGCGGTACGCGGCGGGACTTTAGCCCCCGCCCTACTTGCGGTTTTTCCATTCAATTATCTTTTTTATCGCCATCTTTTGTTGGATGCGTATATACCGATCATATAATCATAATCGGGATTACCCTTACCGTCAACTGGCAATGATACCGTATCGGCTTGGATTTTTTTCTTTGAAATGCTATTTCCCCACGAATACTTATCACAGAGCGAATTATATATGGCGGTAGCCATAAACAATTGGTTTTCCCTTGTTTTCTTATTGTCCTCTTTAAGATACAGCGCTAAATTATGGCTGTCATTTGAGTAAAAATCGTTTTCTTGATAAGTGACAACAAAGGTTTTGCCCCCAATAAATATGCAATTTCCTTTGTCAATACATCTTTCATCATATTGAATGTACGAGCCAACGGCGTTATTTATTGCGCCGGCTGTTAAATATGGCGTAGTGCCACTATTTTCGATGACATCCCTTGACATGATGGATTGTGTATTCTTGACATCGAATATGTCAATAATGTTATATGTTTTATATTTTGCTTTAACGGCCAATTTCTTCTCAACATCAGTGAGTTCATGTTCGCTTAAGCCCTTAGTGTTAAAATACGTTTCCAGGGCGCGGAGGCGGGTTTTTTCGAGTCCGCGTATATAGTCTTCCATATACGAAAAATCTATTTGATTATCATCGCCAATGGGAAGTTCGATTTTCAGATTTGAAAATGTTTTTTCAAAGTCACGAATTAAAATACCTTGAAATGTTTTCTGGAATTTTCCGAACAGGGTGATGAAATAAAGGGCTATGTGCTCATTGAAGTCTGAAAAAGTGGGGAACGCTGTTTTCGTGAATTGTCCGGCATAGAAATCTCTTTCCATATAATGGAATCTCATTTCAATCATGCCAATTGCCAGGGAATTGCCTTTGATTTTATGTTCTTCATCCAAATAATCAACATAGCCTAAAACACCATTATTAAAGGCTGTTCGCGTGAAATATGGATAGCCTGCCTTATTAAAGTGAAAACTTTCCTTGTTAAGCTGCGGATTGCTTTTGATTATGAACAAATCCCCCGCCTTAAACGCTCTTTTTTTAACCATTATATTTTCCCCCTCAAAACTTTTGAAACTTCCCAAGCAAGGTAATCGCCCACAACTTTTGCAAAATCAGATTCCGTGGGAATGGTGTTTAGCTTGCGGTGTTGCGAAAAAGTCCAGTCATTGCCGCCAAGCGTGATGGTGTCTTCGATATACTCATCTTCCGTAAAATAATCCAAATACGCCTTGCCATAATTAACAAGGTCAGCCACTTCTTGATAGCGTTCAGGGGCATTGGCTGTATTGCGTAAATTTACGTCCAGTCTTGATTTTCTGCGATTTTGTCGCGAATAACCATCATTTGTCATGTCGATGAACTTTACCATCTGCTTTGTGTCATGGGCTTTTCCTACTTCAAGGACATATATGGCTGTCTGGACACTGGCTTTGCCGCAAAAAATATCCGCCATGTGAATACTCGCCAATAGAGTATTCTCTTCCAACAATTCTTTTGTGTATGGCAAACCATTCCCTGAACCCGCATTCTCTTGAATGAGGACGACCGCCCTGCCGCCAGACATTCTTTCAAGGGCTTTTTTTACGAAGATAAAACCCTTGCCGTCCGCCGAATAGGGCGGATTGAGCAAAAAGACGTTTGCCGGGAATGGCTTATCTTTACCCGCACCCCATTCGTAGTTACCGCTGTATTCAGTCAGCGAATTCTTGTGTAAAATGCTCGATGAGCCGTCGCCCATTAAAATCATGTTAAGGACGGCGAGCATATAAATATCGGAACGCTTTTCAATGCCCAGCAACTGCCTAAGCTTAATCTGCGTCACTTTTTTTGCAAGCTCGTTTGGGCTTTTAATATGTTTTTTGGCATCATCAATCATTAAATTCATTGAGGAAATCAAAAATCCCGCCGAACCTGCCGCATAATCCCAAACATAAGAATTGCGGTCAACTTTTGCCAGTTTTGCCATAAGGGCAGTAACATAACGCGGCGTTAAAACCACATCGTTTTTATCGGAATCGGGAATATCCACCCATTCATTCAAGACATTAAACAACTTGCCCGTAAAGTCAAGGTGATGGGCCGAGGTGAATATCGGCAAAATTTCGTTTTTGACTGCGACGTAAACAGTTTTCAGTTTGCTTTCCCCATTTTGAGGGGCGGATAAACCCGAATGAATGAATACCCTCGACAAATCATTGACCAGCATATCTCTTTTTTCTTGCGGCAACTCACGTTCCGTCAAAAAGTCGGAAATCCTGGTTATGATAACCTTGCCGTCATTGGTTTCCTTGCCCGTCTGCCCTTTCAGTTCGGATATTTCAAGCGGGGCAACTTTACCCTCCACGCCAAGCCCCGCCATTATCATGCCCGTAATAAGTTCCACGCGGGAGCCGACAGAAATTTGTAAGTCATCGTGCATTGTTTGATTAAGGGTTTTTAGGCTTTCTTCGATTCTTGTCTCGATTTTTTGGCTCTGTGCTTCCAATTCATCGGGGGTAAGTTTTAGCGTTTCAACCGTTTGGATGAAATTTTCAAAATTTTTAGGCGCTAAAAACGAAAGGTCGGAGTATTCGCCCACTCGTTTAGGTAGTGAAAAATTATCATCGGAAACATAGTACACATCCAGTTCCGTGATTAACTTGCCCGTTTCCAAATAGCCATTAAGGCCGATTGCAATTACTTCCTTGTAGCTTTCGGTATAATCAATAATAGCCTTAGCATAATGCAGGGCACCATTGACGGCAAAGCCATTTATGTTTGAATAATTAGGTTCTCCTTTGGCGGTGGTATTGTCTATCTCACCTCTTTGGTTAAACTTGACCAGTTTGCCATTTTTGCCTTTTACCTCAATCATGACCGGTATATTCCTGTTTGATTTCGTTTTAAGGAGCAGCCGTATGTCGGGATAGTTGCCGCCCGGGCCGCCGCTTTTTGAGGGGGCTTCTTGCATTGCTCTGTCTATCTCGGAGTTAATGCTGTCAGTTTTGGCGAAAAAGTCCCGCTTATATGAGGCCAGCTGTGCTTTGCCGTAATCCTCTACTTTTTCTTCGACGGATTTATGAGCTTTCATGTGGTCTCTCCATGTGAGGGTGTTCCGGGCGGTACGCGGGGCGATGTGGACATCGCCCCCTACGAGGTTATTCCATACGAAAGGCTATTCCATACTATAATTCGGTGCCTCCTTGGTAATATGAATATCATGGGGGTGGCTTTCGCGCAGGGCGGCGGCGGAAATCTTCATGAAGCGGGCCTCCTCCATCAGGCTAGCGATATTGGCGGCGCCGACATATCCCATGCCGGAGCGTAAGCCCCCCACCAGTTGGAAGACCGTGTCCTCTACCGAACCCTTGTAGGCAACCCGGCCCTCTACCCCTTCGGGCACGAGCTTGGCGGCATCGGATTGGAAGTAGCGGTCGCCGCCGCCGGCCTCCATTGCCGAAAGCGACCCCATGCCGCGGTAGACCTTGTATTTGCGGCCCTGATACAGCTCAAAAGTGCCGGGACTTTCATCGCAGCCGGCAAAGAGCGAGCCTATCATGCAAACATCGCCCCCGGCGGCTATCGCCTTGGTGATGTCGCCGGAATACTTGATGCCGCCGTCGGCAATGATGGGGATGCCGTGCTTTTTCGCCTCGGCGGCCGTTTCCATGATGGCGGATATCTGCGGCACACCGATACCGGCAACCACGCGGGTGGTACAAATGGAACCGGGCCCAATCCCCACCTTCACGGCATCGGCTCCGGCCTCTATCAACGCCCTTACCCCGGCATCCGTCGCCACATTACCGGCAATAACGTCTAATTCCGGGTACTTATCCTTGACCAAACGCAGGGCATTTATCACATTTGCCGAATGGCCGTGGGCGGAATCCAGGACGACCACATCGACCTGCGCCGCCACCAGGGCCCCGACCCGCTCCAGGATGTCGGCGGTGATACCCACGGCAGCCCCGCAGAGGAGACGCCCCAGCCCATCCTTCGCCGAAGCAGGGTATTTGATTGTTTTTTCTATATCTTTGATGGTGATGAGTCCGACCAGATTATAGTCGTCGTCCACGATGGGCAGCTTTTCTATCCGCGCTTTAGCCAAAATTTTCTTCGCATCCTCCAATGTTATGCCTTCTTTGGCAGTAATCAGCCCTTCGCTGGTCATGGATTCATGGACTTTTTTTGTAAAATCCGTTTCAAATTTGAGATCGCGGTTGGTGATGATACCCACAAGACGTCGTCCCTCGGTGATGGGCACGCCGGAGATACGAAACTTCGCCATCAAGGCGTCGGCCTCGGCCAGTGTATGCTCGGGTGACAGGAAAAAGGGATCGGTGATGACGCCATACTCGGAACGTTTTACCTTATCCACTTCCTCCGCTTGATCCGTTATCGGCATATTCTTGTGGATAATCCCCAGCCCCCCCTGTCTGGCCATCGCAATCGCCATGCGGTGTTCGGTAACGGTGTCCATCCCGGCGCTAATCAATGGGATATTCAAGCTGATGCGTTTGGTCAGTTTTGTCGCAAGCTCCACGTTTCCGGGAATCACCTGGGAATATGCCGGTACTAACAAGACATCGTCGAAGGTAATCCCCTCCCCTATAATTTGACTCATACTACCCATCCTTTCTTATGTGTTTGGCTATTTGCTTGTTTTTATTTAGTTATCATACATCTTAACATAGTTTTCATACATACGGTCGTCCATCTCCATGACCGATGGCGGAATGGACGGTTTCGGCAGATTCGGGCAGTTGGAGAACACGGCCTTACCCAGCTGAATGAGCTGCTCCGGGATGTTGATTGTATTAAGTGCCGTGCAATAAGCAAAGGCACTGTCGCCTATGTGCGTGAGACCATCCGGGAGCTTGACGCTCACCAGCTCCTCGCAGTATAGGAAACAATGGTTCTTTACTTTGCTGATGGGCGCGGGAATCTCGATGCTCTTAATACCCTTGCAATAGGAAAAGGCATATGAGCCGATTTCGCTGATATTTGCGGGCAGTTCCAGGCTTTCCATGCTTTTACAGTTGCGAAAAGCATAATCGCCGATGCTCTTTAGGGCTTTGGGCAACTCTATGCTGGCTAGTCCGGGGCAGTTGGAGAAGGCATATGAGCCGATACGGCACACCCCGGCCGGCAGACATATTTCCTTTAAGGACACGCAGTCTTTGAAGATGCCGACGTTAATTTCTTCTATCGTGTCCGGCAAGCGGACGCTGCTTAGGTTTTTGCAACCCTCCAACAAGCCGGGGGGCAGTGTCGTCAGCGTCCGGGGCAGCTCCACGTTTTCCGCGCTTAGGCAGAAGGAAAAGGCATGGTCGCCCACTGTATCAACCGTGTCCGGCAGACGGATTTGCCTAAGACTCTCGCAGTTTCTAAACGCACCCCTGCCAATATGCCTTAAATTAGACGGTAGCTGAATTTCTTCTAAGTTGCGGCAATATGAAAAGGCATAATCACCGATGCCGACCACGCTCTCCGGGATATGAATTGCCCTGAGTTGGTCGCAGGCGCTCCTAAATGCATTTTTACCGATGGCAATTACGCCTTCGGGAATCGTGATGCCAGGCTCCCCGCTACATTCTGCGTTGACCAGGATGTTATTCTCAATTATCATACTTACGTCATTATGTGAACGCCGCATTTAACATGTGCCATCTAAGCTGCACTATTCCTTGAATACCTTACGGGGAGCAATCATCGAAATCGCTTTCACCATTTCTGGGCTGGGTTCAAAAACAATTTTCGTTTTTCCATCGATAAAGAGGGCAAAGCGCACATCCGGCTTAAGCTCCAGGCCGCTGGAATAGTCTATCAGCTTCACTTCACGATTTTTGTAGTCATCGAGACGGTGCGACTTTATCGGGGCGAGTATCTCCATGCGGTCTAAATCATAGGTGGCAATGCGCTTTCGACGGCTTTTGTTTAACACCTTGTCTATCGAAAGCTGACGATCGACATAGAGATAGTCGTATTCTATCTCGACATGCAAGGAGAGAAAATAAATGCCCACGCCCAGGACGACCGCCACCAATAAAAAGATGATGTTGGACGTGGCAATACCCAACAGTACACTAAAACTCGCCAGCATAATCGCCGTGTATTTTAGGAATTTAAGGTATGGATTCGCTTTTCTCTTCACCATCCATTCGACATATGTTTCGTTCATTTTTTCACCTGCTTGTACCCATGAAGAACAGCGCTATCACGCCCGGTCCGGTATGCGTGCCGATGATGGGGCCGATAAAGCCAATCATAAACTCGTTTATGCCAAAGCGTTCTTTGATTTGATCACGGACAAATTCGGCATCCTCCAGGCAATCGCCATGGGCGATGAAGACAATGTCGTTTTTCGTGTGGTAGCCCTCTATCTTCCCGGCCATGAAATCGACCAGGGCCAGCAGCGATTTTTTGCGTCCCCTCACCTTATCCATCACGACCAAGCGGCCGCTGTCGTCCACATGGATCATTGGCTTGATTTGTACCAGGGAGCCAATCACCGCCGAGGTCTTGGAGACGCGCCCGCCGCGATGCAGATGGTGCAGATCATCCACGGTGACGGCATGGACCATGTTCAGCATATTGTCCTTGACCCACTGTGCCACGTCTTCCATGCTGCGGCCTTCCGAACGCATTTTTATTGCCTTATAAACAATAAGACCCTCCCCCAGGGAGGCGCAGAGCGTGTCTATGACGATGATCTTGCAATCCGGATGTTCTTCCATCATTTGTTTGGCGGCAATCTGGCCGCTTTCGCAGGTGCCGGAGAGGGCCGAGGAAAAAGCGAGATAAAGAATGTTTTTATGTGTTTGATAGTACTCCTCGAACCAGGCCTTGGCCTCATCGGGGTTAATCTGTGATGTCGTCGGCATTTTGCCGTTTCGCATACGGTCGAATAAGTCCTTGGGAGCCAGTTCCGCCTCGCGGCCATAAACTACACCGTCCATGACACAAGTAAGCTTCATGCAACCCAAATCGTGTTTTTCAATAAATTCCTGTGGCAAATCCGCTGTGCTGTCGGTAACAATTTTGAAATTACTCATGTCGTATCTTCCTCCATCCATAGTTTATGCACCAATAGTGGTAGTAGTCGTGAGCAGAGACTCCGTCCGGACGTGCAGGTCATACGCCTCGCGGACATTATACTTTATTATGCTTTGCTTTGCAAGAAAATTCTTTCCTCGGGGGTGAGTCCCGCCTCCGCCAGCATCCTCATCTGCTTAAGCAGCCGGGCGGCGCTCTCGCCGTAGACCAGGGCGTTTAAGCCCTCTTGCATGATTGCGTCCTGGGCGGCGGTGATGGCGCTTATGCTGCGCGGGAACGGCTTTAGCCAGGCGCGCAGGGCAGCCATGTCGGAAAAAAGACCCTTTATCAAGGCGACATAGGCGAAGCTTTTTTCCGTCGGCATGGCATCGGCGATACGGATTTCGATGTACTGGCGCAGACGCACGTCGGGAAAGACGAGCGAGAGATACAGGAGGTAATCCTCATCCCAGGTGATGAGGGCATCTTTTTTAGCGAGGACGGCACGGACGCTTCTGGCGCTCTTTTTCGCCGCCTCATTTTTCATTTCAAAGATGGCCGCCTGGTTGATGATGTATGCGGCATATGCGGCAAAGGAAAAATCCTCATCGAAGGTACTGGGCACGAGACAGGAGCGGGCCGGATCGACGCCGCGCCAGATGACGGTGCGGATGAGGGGGTTATCATTTTTTTCGCCTTCAAAGACGGGGGAATTTGCGGCAAAGAGGGAAAGGAGCGGCAACAAGATACAGGCGGCACGGTATTTTTCGATAAAATCCGCCTCGTCCACATAATCCAGTACCACCTGACAGGAGGCCGTGGCCCGCATCATGTTGATGCCGTGCGTACCCGCCTGCTTGAAATGGGTATCCATATAACGGTAGCGGGTCTTGGGCAGCAGCTCGATTTCGGCGGCTAAAGTGGCGGGCTGGTAGCCGATACTGACCAGCTCTTGGCCCTTGCTTTCAAGAATGGGGTCAATGAGGGTGCGGATTTTTTCATAAGTGGCGGCCATTTCCGCGATACTGGCCGAGGCGGCGGTGCTGATTTCCAGTTGGCTACCGGGCTCCAGCGAGAGTTCGGCCGCATCGCTTAACAAGCCCAACAAATGGCCGTCGTCCACATACTCGCGGTCGAAGTGGGGGGATAGTTCATGCAACAGGGCACAAACACCATTTTCACCCAGATAGGGCACGGCTTTTTTTGTGTCCTTATATACAATGAAGTGTTCGGCCTCCAACCCATGTTTCAGGTCGGCGGGGTCCTTCGCCCCGGCGCGGAAGAACTCGACGTAGTTTTTTATGATGCTGTCTGTGCTAGGCATATCACACTCTTTCTACACCTATGGTCACGGCTTCGCCGTTTATGTTCCATTCACGCAAGGTAGTGGCGAGGGAAGACTCGTCGGTCGTGAGGGTGTCGGCCAGTACCTTTGTGGCGATGGTTTCATGGTTTTTTGCGGCGATGGCGCGGATTTTCTCGCTCCCGCCCAGCGAGAGGCGGATGCGGTCCGTCACCTCGAAGCCGGCCTCCTTGCGCATCGTCTGTATCTTTGAGATCAGCTCATAGACAAAGCCTTCCTCGATCAGCTCGTCGCTCAACTGCGTATTGGTAACGACCGTTATTTTATTATCCGCCTCGGCGACATAACCGTCCTTGTGCGCCACGTCTATCAGCAAATCTTCCTCGGTCAGGGTCACTTCTTCGTCGCCGGCATTTATCTTAATATGCCCCTTAGACTTTAGCTCGTCCATCGCCATATGCCCATCCAAGGTGAGCAGGGCATCGACAATATGATTCAGTATCCGCCCATGTCTGGGCCCCAAGGTCCTAAGCTGCGGCTTGAATTTGTAGTTCATGAACTCACGGACATTGTCGGTGAAGACGACATTCTTTACATTCAATTCTTCTTTGATTATATCAACGCAATAATCGCTTAATTCGCTGATGGTCTTTACAAACATCGACGAAAGCGGCTGACGGTTCTTGATATTGGCACTGTTGCGGGCGGCCCTGCCCTTTGTGACAACGGCCAGGGTCTGGGCCATCGCCTCTTCCAGTTCCTTGTCCACCAGGCCGGGGTCGGCCCTGGGAAAGTCGCACAGATGGACGCTTATGGGGGCATCTTTATCCACCGACAGGACGAGGTTTTTGTAAATTTCCTCGGCCATGAAGGGTATCATCGGCGCGGCGCATTTTGCCGTCTGGACCAGGGCAGTGTAGAGGCTCATGTAGGCCGCCACCTTGTCCGGCTCCATGCCCTTGGCCCAAAAACGCTCACGGCTGCGGCGGACATACCAGTTGCTCATCTCATCGACAAACTCATCCAGGGCGCGGGCGGCCTCGGTGATACGGTAATGCTCCATGTCGTCGTCCACCTGGGCAATCATGCTGTTTAACTTGGAGAGGAGCCATTTGTCCATGACTGTCAGGGATTCGGGATTAGCCTCATGCTGTGCGGCATCAAAATTATCTATATTCGCGTACAGCACGAAAAAGGCGTAGGTATTCCACAGCGTTCCCATGAAACGGCGTTGGCCCTCCAGCACGGCGCGGCCGTGGAAGCGGTTGGGCAGCCACGGGGCGGAGTTTATGTAAAAATACCAACGGATGGCGTCGGCCCCGTACTTTTCCAGCATTTCCATCGGGTCTATCGCGTTACCCTTGGATTTGCTCATCTTCTGCCCTTTTTCGTTTTGGACATGACCCAGGACGAGGCAGTTTTCGTAGGATGTGCGGCCAAAGAGCAGCGTGGATTCGGCCAGGAGCGAATAAAACCAGCCCCGGGTCTGGTCGACGGCTTCGGAGATAAACTGGGCGGGAAACTGTGTATCAAACAATTCCTTATTTTCAAAAGGGTAATGGTGCTGGGCGAAGGGCATGGCACCGGAATCAAACCAGCAGTCCATCACCTCCGGCACGCGTTTCATCACGCCGCCGCATTTTTCGCAAACACCCGTTATTTCATCTATGTAGGGGCGGTGCAGCTCGACCGTGTGGGCGGCGGGATTGCCGGACAGCTTAAAAAGCGCCTCGCGGCCGGCCACCGACACGCACTCGCCGCAAGCACATTCCCAGATATTGAGCGGTGTGCCCCAGTAGCGGTTGCGCGAAATCGCCCAGTCCTGGATATTGAGCAGCCAGTCGCCGAAGCGTCCCGTGCCCATCGACTCGGGAATCCAGTTGATCGTCTCGTTATTCGCCAAGAGCTCATCGCGCACGGCAGTCATTTTCACGTACCAGGATTCGCGGGCATAGTATATCAGCGGCGTTTCACAACGCCAGCAATGGGGATAGCTATGCTCAAAAACGGGAGCCGAAAAGAGCTGGCCGGCGGCTTTCAAATCCGCTAAAATCAGGGGATCGGTCTTTTTCACGAAGATGCCGGCATAGGGCGTCTCCGCCGTCATCTCACCCTTGGCATCCACCAGCTGGATAAAGGGCATGTCGTAGGCGGCGCAGACCTTGCGGTCGTCCTCGCCGAAAGCAGGGGCGACATGGACGACGCCGGTGCCGTCGCTTAAGGTGACAAACTCATCGCAGATGACGAAGTGGGCCTTTTTTTCTTGCCGGGCGACGATTGCGCCGGTGAAGTCAAAGAGCGGCATGTATTCACGGTATTCAAGGGCCTTGCCAGGAAAGGTTCCGAGGATTTCATAACGGGCGTTATCACCCGGCAAGCCATCTTGCCCACCAGCCGGGGGCTCCACCCCGCAAGCCGGGCTATCCACCCCGCAAGCCGAGGGTTCTATCCCGCAAGCCGGGGGTTCTATCCCGCAAGCCGGGGGTTCTATCCCGGCAAGGACACTCTCCACCAGAGCCTCGGCCAGATAATAGGTATGGCCGTCGGCCGCCTTCACCTTTGCGTATGTCTCTTTCGGATTCACGCAGAGCCCCAGGTTCGAGGGCAGGGTCCAGGGGGTGGTCGTCCAGGCAAGGATATGGGCGTCCTCGTCCTTTAGCTTGAAGCGGACGATGGCGGATTTTTCCTTGATGTCCTGATAGCCCTGGGCGACCTCGTGGGTTGAGAGAGGCGTGCCGCAGCGCGGGCAATAAGGCACAATTTTGAAGCCTTTGTACAGTAAATCCTTGTCCCATATACGCCCCAGCGCCCACCAGACCGACTCAATATAATCATCGTGGTAGGTGACGTAGGGTGCGTCCATGTCGGCCCAGAAGCCGACCTTTTCCGAAAATTCCTCCCACATCCCCTTATAACGCCAGACGCTTTCCTTGCATTTTTCGATAAAGGGAGCCAGACCATAGGCCTCGATCTGTTCCTTGCCATCCAGGCCCAGCTCCTTTTCCACTTCCAGCTCAACCGGCAGCCCGTGGGTGTCCCAGCCGGCTTTTCGCGGCACAAAATAACCCTTCATCGTGCGGTAGCGGGGAATCAAATCCTTCACGGCGCGGGTGATGACATGGCCGATATGGGGCTGGCCGTTGGCCGTCGGCGGGCCGTCGTAGAAGGTGAACGTCGGGCATCCGGCGCGGATGTCCAGGCTTTTTTTGAAAACGTCGTGCTCTTTCCAATAGGCGAGTATCTTTGCCTCGCGCTCGACGAAATTTAGGTCTGTG
>Ga0099364_10001211_pt1 | contig 42996 bp, 31 predicted proteins | sample TergutTh196P3_FD_73070 | JGI IMG/M metagenome (GOLD analysis project Ga0099364, IMG submission 73070) | Microcerotermes parvus P3 segment gut microbial communities from Pointe-Noire, Republic of the Congo - Th196 P3 | ecosystem: Host-associated > Arthropoda: Insects > Digestive system > Gut ...
GTCCCTCGTCGAATGGAAACAGGAAGCCATTTTCATGGCTTTCCCGAATACTGTGTCCTATTTGACGCTCCCATAGATACGACCGTATATCGCTGTCATTAAGTTTGCGGTTATAGTCATATTCCCGCAAGCGTCCGATTGACGTTATCATGCCTATGCCGATAATTATTCTGCCGGGGGTTTCGATAAACGGCACGGCTTTAGCGTAAGCCACAGCCATTGATTTATCGGGTTTTACGTCTTTGTAGAAATAAGTAAAAATCTTTTCTTGGTTTTTTCCGTTCGATACCCAGTTATTCGAGCCTACCACGGGTTCAATGTCCTTATCGTACTGCGTATAACTCAACATTGAAGCTACACGCTCCTCCGCTTTTTCGCGTAATGCCCATGAATACGGCGTAGTCACGAAGGAGTAAGGGTCGATAGATAACGGCGTTCGTTCTATGTGCTTAAAACGCTCATCGTAAGTGTACGGGTGGTTTCTGCGTGAGCCGTCAATCGGTCCTCCTGACATAAACGCTCCGCTGCTGTATAAGCATGGCGGTATATCCTCGCCGAGAGAGCAGAAAGGCTGTCCGGCGCATTTACATTCGTGTTCGTCGTCCTTTTTTTCGGCAATCGTTTTAAGAACCCGGCAGGCTTGATTATACTGCGGATAACGGCATACCGTTCCGTTCCAACCGTTGTCATGCCACGGTACGCGGATTGAAAGGTGTTGTATCACGTTAATCTTCCTCCTCGCTCTGCAATCTTAATAATTCCTGTATCTCCGCTAAATGCGCTTTTGTAAAACGGATTTCGTTTTCGTCAAGAGGTATTTTCAGACTGCCGTTTATGTCGGCTTCCATGAGGTCGCCAGCGAATACGTCCATTAAATCGGCGTCGTATCGCAGTTTGATATATCTTGCCGCGCAGTCCGGGCAAAATGATAAATTAAGCTGTTTTAACTCTTTCTTTGGTTTAAGGAATAAAGCGCACATTCGCCAATATCCCCTATGTTCCTCGCACATTTGGCAAAACCCACCGTAAATCCAAAAAATATAATCCTTATCAATAGGAATGTTTTGGCTTGTTCGAACGTGCCTTAGTTTGTATTCGTATTTCGCGTCCGGCGCGTTTTTGTAATCATTTATCACTTTATGCTTTAATAGCGTCGGATTTTCGACCTTGCCAACGGGAAAGTTTTGGATTTCGTTTATATCATCAAAATCAAAATCGTTATCTTCTTCCTGTTCGCTGATCGCTAACTTGCTTAACAGAGCTTCCTTTTGAGCCTGTGTCAGATTATCAATTTTTGACGATATATCCTCAAAATCATCTACGTCCGTTTTGGTGAATCCGAGTATATCGTATATTTCGGAAGTTTCGTTCACATCGCCGTAAAGCGTCGTATCAAGGTCGTAACGGGATATTTCGCTTGGCATATAGAAAATTTCTTCGTTGGAGTACAACCACTCTCTTTTACTGAGTATTTTCACAATTTCAGCAACGTCGTCGAGGGGAAGCCCGGTTGCAGTTTGCCGCCATCTGCCTTTCAAGTGATTTTCAACATTGCACAGCAGACGGAATATTAGCTCCGATTTTACTTTTGCCAAATCTCCGGTGTTTTTATCAATAAAGTCAAGTGCTTCCCTTATTTTCGTTATAGTCAGCCGCCGCTTGAAATCGCCAACATTAGAGCATTTTGCGTTACCTTCATACCAGTAAATTTCATCGTCATAGGCATATATGCTGTTGTGAATACCGATTGCCGTCAATTTTTTCAAATCATCGCTTTCGCTGACAGCCTTATCCTCGTAATATGCCTCGTCCAGAAAATACATACTTGAATCTACACCGTCGAAATAATCATAAAGCGAAACGCCGTATTTATCGTCGCTGAAATAAATAGTATGTTGTGAAGTAGCCCAAATATTATCGCCGTTGGAGTCGATACATTTCAGCCAAAGTTTTTCTTTGAAAAAGCCAGCCGCGCCGTCCTTTGTCAAGAAGCGTAACGCCGATTTCAAATGACGAAGGCTTTTGTCAACGTCAACGCATTTGTTTTCCATAACCTCGTCGTGATATTCGTTCATTTCCTTTTCGAGTAAATCGTATTCGTTGGGCGGCATGATTCTAAACGATTCCAACAGCGAATCGCACTTTTCGACTATGAAATCAGCTACAAACACAAAATCGTCCGAATAATCAATATCATTTTTTGGGCGTATAAATAATTTAGTATTATCCGGCTTTACAAAACTGCCATTTTTGGTTTTGATAATTTTAATTTCTTTGAAACTTTCTTTTATTGGTCTACCCAAATCAGCAACATAATTATAAAATTCTGCAAGCCACTCGTCTCCCAAGGTATCATCAAAGAATGATGCCTTGGGATTTTTTAAGTTATTCGGTTTGTGATTTAACAAACCGGGTAAATCTTCAGGACGACGAATAGGTATTCCAGTACCATTAGATGAAGTGAGATATTCCCATAAATTTTTATACTTACCCAGTTCGGTAAGAGTCGTGGATAACCAAACGGCATCGTCATTATTCAAAAGTTTACATAACGTATTGCCGTTGAATATGTTAGTCAGTTCTTTAGGGCGGGCATAGTTGGCATTTTTAGCCGACACAAACGTACCGCTTACAGTTGGCAAAATATCCAAGTTCATGAACATCTCTTTTGTTTTATTTTGCATGGGTTTGAAGAGCCAATTAGCCGGATATGTTTCCCCAATCGGCAAAAGACTTAAAAAATCAAACGTAAGCCATCCTCGCGTTTTTATATCAAGCACGGCTTTTTCGAGAAGGTCGGCGGCGATTTCCGCAAGGTTGACGTTATCTGCTTCGGTTGACGGTACGCTTTCGCGGTTCGGTGTTGTCATAAACGGAGCTTGTATGATAAAATTCAACTTGCTTTCGGTTTCGGTCGGAAAATACACAAAAATATGGCGGTGCTTTTCGTCCGGCTTGACAAATTCGGGGGTATCATCGTTCCATTTTACCGCAAAAACTATGTCAACGGTTTTTCCGTTCGTTTCCGACGCAACTGCGGAATATTTAATGAACACCGAATCCTCAACTTTTCCGTCAATTCCTCCGCGTGTGGAAATTTTCAAGACACCATTTCCTATATCATCTTTATCAAGCAAATATGTTCCGTGTTTATGTTTTTCGTCCAAGCACTCAATGTAATAACTGATTTCCGTAATGTTTTTCAGGAAAAGCATTGCGTCTGCGCCGAGAGTACACAGTTTCGACGAAAGCGCGCGACGAAGGTCGTCAATGTTCGAGTACCCTAAAAACTCCTTGCCATCGCTTGTGACCGCAAACGGAAAAACAAAACATGTTGTAAACGGCTTGTCAAACTTCTTATTAAACGCTATTTCGTTCTTTTTTCTGAAATCATCTATACGGATAGCAAAACGAGGAAGGTGTTCCGAATTAACGTCCGCGTAGTTTTGGTGTTCATTGTATACTTCCACGGATTCACATATACAGAAGACAGCCTTAAAGCCAACGCCAAATTTGCCGATTGCGTTTAGCTTATCAGATTTCGTGCTTTGGTTTACGCTTCTGATGCTTGTAAGGTTTTCGGCAGTAAAAGGCTCGCCATCGTGCCACATTTCGAGCCTGTCGGGGCACATAACAAACTTTACTCTTTCTGCACGGCAATCCTCGGCGTTTTGCAAAAGTTCGTAGATAAGATGCGTTTTGTCGGTATACAGCTTTGTCAATGTCGCAATCGCGTTAAACAAGTCCTTCTCAACGTCGAGGTCGCTGTTATCGTTAAAATTGTAATCCTTACTCATTTATCAGTACTCCTTTCACGATTGAAACTGCATGAATATCCGCTCTCGCCGCGTTTTGCTCGATACGGTTTTTCTTCGTTTCAAAATCACGTTCAAGGCGTTCAATTTGAGAATTGTACATAACTTCTATTCTTGATTCCGGGTTCTGTTCAAGCTGCTTACGGGGGTTTGCCGTTTGTGCGGCAAGACTTCTTTTCAAGCTCTCCACTCTGAATAAACAATTAGTCGAAGATTGTTCCATAAAACGATTTCGGGCTTTCCCCCATACATCGGCGTGTTTTTCTTCGAGAATTTTCCATGCCGGCGACAAATCGCCGACTTCAGCTACGCTTGACGCCGCGTACTGTAAAATCGTCATAATTTCTGTTCCTATACTATCATCTTCGCATACAAGCACAAATTCGGTACGCGGGATTGAACCGACATACTGCCATGAATACAGTAAAAACGGGTACATTCCTTTGGGAATTTCGTTTCCGCAGATTTTAAGGGTAACATTCGCGGTATCGGTCGGAACGCCTGCGGCAGCTTGACGGGCAAGCGGGTGTGTCGGCGTTACAAACAGGCAAAGCCGTATGTCTTTCGCTTCTTCTTGATTGAAAACAATCGGTATTCTGTCTTTCGCGGTGTTTTTGAGATACGCTTCAAAAACTTTATCAATGCTTTCGATTTCTTGATAGTCGTCGAATAAAAGTTGTTTTTCATTAGGAGAAAGCGTTAATCTGCCGCCGGAAATATAATTTTTTCCGGCACTAATACGGTTTTCGAGATAACGAACAACGAGATTTTTCATATTGTCGGCGCAAATCCACGGATTATCCGCCTTTGCGATTTCAGATGTGTAGTCCGTCATGTTTATGCCGAAAATATCCTTGCTTTCATCTTCAAGCCTGCGACTCTCTTTTATGAGATTTATTTCATTATCCGCCATTTTATCAAATTTTTTATTGCGTTCTTCATCCGTTAATTCGGAATCGAAAACGATGTCTTTAATGGATTTTTCTATACCGCCTAAAATTTCGGAACACTCGCCCAAACTTTGCTCAAAGATACCGATACGCCAAAAACAGCGATGGTAAATATCTGCGTCAATCGTGCCGTTTACGACGCAGTTATAAATATGTACGACTTCACTTTGCTGACCGCGCCTGTCAATACGCCCTATGCGCTGTTCGATACGCATGGGATTCCACGGTAGGTCGTAGTTTATCATCGTATCACAGAATTGATAGTCCAAGCCTTCTGAACCGACTTCGGTAAACAGCAAAACGTCGATGGCATTAGGGTCGCTTGCCGGAAGTTTGAAACGATTGCGTAAGCTATACCTTTCCTCATCGCTGACGCTTCCGTTTACTTGCTCCGTTCGTAATTTCAATTCTTTTTTTATCTTTTTATACAAATAGTTTAGCGTATGACGGAATGAACTGAATATTATTGTCTTAACCCCTTTTCTTGCGGCAAGAATATCACGCACGGAATTAAACTTAGGGTCGTCGTCGGACAAACTTTCAGCAAGTTCTCTGATTCTTTCCATATCGTTTACGAAATCGTCCAAGTCGATGTTCATTTCATCCGTGTTGTCGTCAAATTCTTCAATCAGTTGCTCAAAGCGGTTTTCAAGCATTAAGCCTATAAAAGGAGCTATTCCGAACAGACTGCTTGATGCCTGTCTGCAAATCGTACTCATCATAAACTTAGCCGCAGGCGCACCATGCAAACGGCTCAATATTTCACGCTCAAAACCGAGTAATTCGTCGTGTAGTTCCCGTTGCCGTTCCGTGAAATTTATATTAAGCGTATGAACGCGGCGCATACAAAAATCACCTATATCTTGACGGCGAGTACGGTTAATCATGCGCGAAAAACTGTGGAGAGATTCTATTTCTGCTATTACTGAAAGACGCTGTTCACGGTCTGTTACGCCTTTTTCCAGTAACGCAACCGAATTTGAATACGCTGGATTAGGTGCGATAACATTACGCCCCCAATTAGTTCCCGCCGCCTCCCGTAATTCTTCAAGTGCTTCCTGTTCCGGGCGACCGCTACGTAAAAGCGAAATAGCTTTGTTTATATGCACGTTCGGTTCAGCCATTGCGGTAAATGCCGCGCTGTCAATAACCACATCAGGGAATAGTAGATTTAACAACGTAAACAAATCATTATCGCCAAGTTGAATAGGTGTAGCCGTTAAGAACGTAATAGCCGTTGTGTGTTCACAGAAAAACCTGACGGCTTTGTGCGCCTGCGTGTCGCTGTTACGGATATTGTGCGCTTCATCGACTATAAGCAAGTCAAAACAAGGCGGCGGTTCAAGGTTCGCAAGCCCGGAGTGATGCTTGCCATCACCATTAAGAAGTCTATCCATTAAAATCGAATACGGGATAATGAGGCGGTTGTACCGCTTGTCCCAAACACCGTTGCGTTCGTAGTCGCGGATTATATGGCGCATAACGGAACTGTCGGCGTGAACGAAATCTTCCCCGAATTTTTCTTTCATTTCAAGTCGCCATTTATGCTCCGACACAAGCGGTTTCGGGCAGATGATAATAATTGCTTCAAGCGGCGAACGCGCTTGTAGCTCTTTGAGTATTAGCCCCGCTTCTATGGTTTTTCCCACGCCAACGCCGTCTGCGACAAGCAGGCGCGGTGTTTCGGATTTTATGAGTTTAAGCACAGGACGAAATTGATACGGCACAAAGTCGATTTTTGCCGCGTTTAACGAATAAAGGCTTTGGTTCGATGGGCTTAAAATCTGATGCGCGGTTAATCTCTGCCGTAAATCGTTTGCCGATATGTTTTTTCCGGATTCGTCAGAGGAACATAATTCAATTTGGTCTCCAAAATACTCTTTTGGTGAATTTCCGGCGAAAACAGTATATTTAATTTCGTTGCCTACTTTGTTTACAGCCATGACAATGCCGTTTATTTTCAAGTCGCTTTTTAAGCGAACGAGGTTGCCTTGTTTTATTTCCGCAGCGAATGATTTAATGGTGTTGCTTGCTGCTATAACAGTTTTTTGAGGAATGTCGGTAACACCTTCGGTTTTCACATTACCGATAAGAGTATGTATATCTTTCAATATCACTTTATCGGCGTTAAGCAATATGCCGAAATCATATAACAATTTCAAGTCTGCTTCTGGTTTTATATCCGCACCGCTGTAAAGTCTGTGATAAAGCGACATCATGCCGCCGATAGAATCACGCACAGTTTGTGGAAGCGGGTGTTTATGTGATATGGAATACCAATTTTTATCAGCTATTCTCAAAAGCTCGGGTATATCAAGAACAGTCAAATCACATTTGCTGTCTGCCTGTATCATGTTTATTTGGTTTTTGCTTAGTACCGAAAGAACGAGCGTTCCCCACCAATCGTTGCCTTTGACTAAATGCGTATCAAGCCATTCAATTATACAGGACTTGATACGGTGCAAGTATTCGCCCGTTAAGTTCATTATAGTTTGATACGTCATTATGACCCCCCACAATTACTCTTTTGAGTCAGATATATTTTCTTTCCATTTTTGATTCTGCCGTCGATTGGTCTGGCTGCATCTTTGTGAATGAGCCATGAACGCTCCCACCTAATAACTTCTTTTATTTTACCTTGCTTACACAATGATTGTACTTGACGTTCGGTTATTTCCCATTTTTCAGATGCCTGCAAAGGTGAAATATAATCCAAATCCATATCGAACCTCCAAACACAAAGACAGCTACAACAACCTACTTCATTTTGTAACACGTTCGAGCGAAGAAATCAATTAAAAAATTTTCTTATTTGAAAAACCCTTGACAAAACAGAACTAATAACGATTACTCTATGTCAATATGTGATGAAGCCCCTCAATGGAACATACCCTGTTTGTTCGATTAGATATTGTCCTTCATTTGATAAAATCCATTCAATAAACAGTTTTGCATTGCCTGTTGATTGTCTGTTGGTAACCGCGTAAAATGTACTGGCAAAAAGATAGCTCACATCCGATATTGTTTCAATTGACGGGTAAATACCGCCTATAGCAAGTAGCTTCGCATCAGGATTCGGATACATAATTAATAAATGGTAAATCCCCAACTCTGCTGGGAGTTTACCATTTATTAATTAAGACATCTACTTTTTTATCACGTAACGTCGGTGGAAGCTCAAAAATGCCGCTTAACTTTGCGCTACCTATAGTTTGACGAAGATATTCCACAATGCTATCCTCCCAATCCCTAATATATAAATAACGTCCGCGACTTCCGTTCGCAATTACCAACGCACAAAAGAATGATACAGCAACGGAGTGCGTGAACAGTATACAGCAAGCCGCGTCCGATTTCCACAGTAATGTCTGAATATGCAGGGCAAACGCATCAAAATGTAGAAGAAAGTTGTCAAATTAGCCGTTCGCGTTTATAAAGGGTAAGAATATAAACGCGAGGAGTGATATTATGGCGCATCGAGAAACAAGCATCAGTCAATGTTTCGAAGAACTTATAGACCCACGAGTGATGGGAAGGACGCAACATTATTTGTCTGATATATTGTCGATAGTGCTTTGTGCGGTCATTAGCGGCGCCGAGGGATTTAATGATATAGAAATGTTCGCCAAGTGTAAGGAGCCATTTTTCCGTACCTTTCTTGAATTGCCTAATGGCATCCCGTCCCATGACACTATGAACAGAGTCATGTCGATGTTATCGCCTGATGATTTCTCGGAATGTTTTACTGAATGGGTGAAGTCACTTTCCAAGAAAATATCCGGCATAATAGCAATAGACGGTAAGACACTTCGAAGATCGTTTCACGATGCCCAAAGTCGTGATTGTCTTCACATGGTGAGTGCGTGGAGTGTTGAGAATGGCTTGGTACTCGGTCAGGTTCGCACAGATGAGAAATCGAATGAGATAACGGCAATTCCGCTATTGTTGTCGATACTCGATATAGAAGATTGCATAGTAACAATTGACGCGATGGGTTGTCAGACTGAGATAGCGCAAAAGATTCTGGATGGTGACGGAGACTATGTGTTAGCACTGAAAGGCAATCAAGGTAACAGCCATGATGCGGTCGAACAGCTTTTCAAATGGGAGATAAGGAACAAATTCAAAGGAGTGCAGCACAGCAAATTTTCAAAAGTGGAAAAAGATCATGGCAGGCTGGAAACCCGTAGAGTATTTTCTATCGGGCATCTTGATGAAATAGATGGACTAGGACTTGAGAAATGGCCCGGATTGCAGAGTGTGACGTTAGTCGAATCAAAACGAGAACTCAACGGTAAATCGACGATCGAGAACCGATACTACCTCAGTAGTCTTACTGCGAACGCGGAACATATAGGCAATGCGATACGAGGTCATTGGGGAATAGAAAATAGTCTTCACTGGGTTCTCGACGTAGTGTTCAATGAAGACAAGGCAAGGAATAGGAAAGATCATAGCGCCGCGAACATGGCCATAATACGTCACATGGCGTTGAATATCGTAAAAAACGATAGATCGTCAAAGACTAGCATAAGAGGCAAACGCTTAAAAGCCGGATGGGATGATACGTATCTGCTCAAACTTATTTCTGGCATTTGATGCGTTTGCCCTGGGGGATTTGCCCATTGCAGTGTTTTTTAACTATTGTTATGATAAACTGACATTAGTTATAGCGAACGTTACAAATCCGCAAAAATCGGGAGGAATATCAATGATGAGAAAAAAAATAATAATCGCTGTTTTTGTGTTGGCTGCGATACTCTTTTCATGGATGACGGGTCCGACGGATGCCGCCTCCAGATATGAGGCGGTTTTGGCGCGCTGGAGCAAGACGGAAAGCAGGCGCGATGACTTGGGGAACTCTTTCACGATAAAAGCCACGCTTTACACTGCCGAATATATTGAAGCGCTGATGCAAAGTGAGGCGGAAAAAAATCTTTGGACGGCCTATGAGCTGGAAGATTATAAATACAATTTCCTGAGGGGTCTCAACATGGAGGAAAATGTCGCAATCCACTTGGAGATGGAGCAACTGGGTCCCACAGCGCACATGGCTCCGTTCAACGAGATGATATCACTCTGGATAGGCAGGACGAGATACTCCCCGACGGACTACGACCAGCGTTTTAACATGCCTCTCCAGGGCAAGCGCGATGGATTGGTGTTCTTCCCGCGTTTCAACGATAGGACCGGGCAGCCGCTAATCGACAGGAGTATGTCGCTCAGGCTCGTAATAAACGGCGCGGTTAGTCCGGTGGTTATGTCAGGTGAGCTGCGTTTCATATGGGATGTTCAGGCGCAGGACGCTGCGGGCGTCGTATCGGGATCCGCCGCCGACAGGCTTGAGGTTGACCGTCTGTTAAGGCGTCTGGAGAGGCTGAACGTCGAGAGAGCTCAATTGGAGTCTGAGCTGGAAGCAAAGAGGCATGAAATAGCCGAGATCAACGCCAGAATAGAGGAGCTTCAGGGCAGATAATTAATGGGTAAGCGATCGGTGAAAAATAGGAGGGATTGTATTTGAAGCGTATAGGTGTCCTCACCAGCGGAGGAGATGCGCCGGGAATGAACGCGGCGATAAGGGCGGTAGCCCGAATGGCTGTCTATAAAGGATTTGACGTTATTGGTTTCAGGAGAGGGTTCGAGGGGCTGATCGACGGAGACGTAGTGCCGCTTACTCTGAGTTCTGTCGGGGGTATAATTCACAGAGGAGGCACGATGCTCCGCACTGCGCGGTCCGAACGTTTCATGAGGCCTGAGGGAGTGCGCGAGGGTTTGCAGCGCCTGAAGGAGTACGACATAGATGCCTTGATCGCTATAGGAGGCGATGGTTCGTTCCACGGAGCATTCGAACTGCACAAACTGGGACACCCGGTCGTCGGGATCCCTGCGACGATAGACAACGATATGGCTGGTACTGATTGCACGATTGGTTTCGATACGGCCTGCAACACTGCCTTGTCTTGCATCCAAAAGCTCCGTGACACCGCGTCGAGCCACGAACGCCTCTTTCTTGTGGAAGTCATGGGCCGCCACGCGGGATTTCTGGCGCTGGAGGCCGCCGTCTCGGGCGGAGCGGAGTACGTGTTGGTACCCGAGAGACAATTCAACATAGAGGATATCTGCAAAAAACTCGAATATGCTCATAAAAGGGGTAAGAATCACTCGCTCATCGTTGTCGCCGAGGGAGTTATGGGTGCAGGGGAGCTAGCGTCCCAACTGAAGGAAGCCAAAGGTTACGACGCGAGAATAGTCGTGTTGGGGCATATTCAGCGTGGAGGAAGCCCGTCGTCCTTTGACGCGATACTTGCCTCCCGTCTCGGAGGCGGCGCCGTGGAAGCCCTGTTCCGCGGAGAGTCCGGCGTGATGGTTGGCAGAATGGCGGGCAAGATTGTCACGCATCCGATCCAGTATTCGTGGGAAAATAAAAAGGATCTCGACGAGGACATGATGCAATTGGTAGAGATACTGGGGATATAATGGCACAATTGAATGTTTGATCCGCAGCGCGCGCATAAACTCACACAGATTGTTTCTGGGGGCGTTTCGGGAAGGGGCCCTTCCGTTTTGTGTGATGATGCCCTGTGGGGTGGGGCGGTGGAGTTGATTCGCGCATCGAAGAGCGCGTCAATAATCACGGGTTTTTTCGTTCCGGCGGCAGGAGCGGCGGAGACCGACGGCCCAGCTGGGAGTGTTGTGCTTGCGCGCGCGCTTGTGGGTTTTGGTTTACATACGGAAATATGGACGGATTTTAGATGCGCAGCCGTGGTGGAGGCCTGCGCGGAAGCCGTGGGTTATCCAACCGCTCAAGTGAGGGATGTATCGGAAATTATCGAAAGCGTCCGCCTTCCCGATCTTCTTATCTACGTAGAGCGGTTGGGGCGCTCGGGCGGCGGTGTCTATTACGATATGAAAGGAAACGACGTATCAGCTTTCACGCCGTCGCTTGACGAGTTCGCCATTCGCGGAGATTCCGCTGTGATAGGCATAGGCGACGGCGGAAACGAGGTTGGTATGGGAAATTATATTGATTCACTTGCCGAACTCATGCCGGATTATGCCGAATATCTTTCCATAGTTGGGGCGGATGTGTCGATACCCGCGGATGTGTCGAACTGGGGAGCCTACGCGGTGGTCGCCGCTCTGTCATTATATGTCGGTACTTGGCTGGGGCACTCGGAGGACGATGAGATGAATATGAGTGGAGCCCTGCTCCGGGCGGGCGCCGTCGATGGAATACGGAAAACGCCGTCCGCGTCGGTGGATGGGTTTGATTTGGCGAAACAGCTGGAAATATTAGCTGCTCTGCGGGATTTGTTGTGAATAAAATAGAAACAAAAAACAAAAACGCCGATCCGATAATTTTTTTGGGCGTTCTTGTGCTGGTTTTGGTGGTTTGTGTTTCGTGGAGTTTCAGGAAGAGTAATTTCATTGAGGGATCCTTCAAGATAGACGAGGTTCAAATCTGTGAGGAGCTTGACGAAAACCTTCAACCGATGAATGTCGACAGAAATATGCCATCCAGCTCCACGCAGGTTTGTATTTGGTTCAGTTATTCGAGCGCGCGCCGCGGGGATTTGATCGAAATAACGTGGTATCGCGGCGAGAGCATGATCCAAAGGGAAATGTTGCGCTTGGCAGAGCCGAAGGGAGTGAAGGCTTTTTATCTTTTGAGGGAGGATGGCTCATCACTTGAATCCGGTTTCTATTCGGTAAGCATAAGCTGCAACGGCAGGGAAAAAATGACGGAGAACTTCACGGTCGCGGATTTGAGTGACGATTTTCTGATGGAGGATGACATTGAGTATGACATGGAAGATGAGATTGAAGCTGATTTTATTTCCGATTAGTTGAGTTATGCCGCGAAGGGTCTTTAAGCAATTAAAAAAAATTAAAAATAGTAGAGAAAGCTATTTCTTTTTTTTAATGAACCGTATAAAATCAGTAGCGTTGTACATACTGAAGGTGACATCATCATTTTCGAATTTTTCTCGCGAAAACCATCAGCTTCATATTGATAAATGCGCAAAGCCAGCTAGGAGGCCAGCCTGACAAAATGAATAATAATGTGGATTCGGAAGATGTCGTTCTTCAGGAATTGAGCGACGCAAAGGTAACCGTAACAGCGCCTGACGCAGCGGAACTGAAAAATAATACAGCTTCTCGCGTCGATTTCATTAAACTCCAATCAATGCCCATAATAGAACTTCGCAAGGTTGCGCGCGAGATAGGGGTCACCAGTCCTACAACGCAGCGCAAGGACGATTTGATATTAAGCATCCTGGCCGCTCAGGCCTCTCAGATGGGGTTTAGATTTGGTGGAGGCACGCTGGAGTGTCTGCCGGAGGGATACGGTTTCCTGCGCCCGTCCGGGCTCCTGCCCAGCAACAACGACATATATGTGTCGGCGTCCCAGATAAGGCGTTTTGGCCTCAGAAACGGAGACGTCGTGTGGGGTATGGTGCGTCCTCCGCGAGACCCGGAACACTACGAGGCGCTCATCAGGGTGGAGACCGTCAACTTCTCGGATCCTGAGGAGGCGCGCAGGAGACCGATGTTCGAGTCACTCATTCCGATATTCCCGGACGAGAAGATCAACCTGGAGACGGAACAAAAAAGGCTCTCAACCAGGCTTGTAGACCTCTTCGTACCGATAGGGAAAGGGCAGAGAGCGCTGATAGTTTCCCCTCCGAAAGCAGGTAAGACCACCCTCCTTAAACACCTCGCAAACGCAATCTCGATAAATCATCCCGAAATAATCATGATGGTACTCCTCGTGGACGAACGGCCTGAAGAAGTTACGGACATGAGCCGCTCCGTCGACGGCGAAATTATAGCTTCGACATTCGACCGTCCTGCCGAGGAACACATGAGGGTCGCTTCTCTCTCGCTCGAAAAAGCAAAGAGGCTTGTTGAAGTCGGCAAGGATGTTGTTTTGCTCCTTGATTCCATTACACGGCTTGCCCGCGCGTCGAACCTGATCGTTCCGCCCTCCGGCCGCACATTATCCGGAGGTATGGATCCAGCGGCGCTTTATTTCCCGAAAAAATTCTTCGGCGCGGCAAGAAATATTGAAAATGGCGGAAGTCTCACTATAATAGGAACATCATTGGTGGAAACGGGAAGCCGTATGGACGATGTTATATATGAAGAATTTAAAGGTACGGGCAACATGGAAATACACCTGTCGCGAAAGATATCCGAGCAGCGATTATTCCCGGCTGTGGATATTACGCGCTCAGGGACGCGCAGGGAGGATCTGTTGATTGCGGACGATGAACTGCAGAGACTTTGGGCGCTTCGCAGGAAAATTGCCAATATGGACGAAGCCGAGGTTCTTGCGCTTATAATGGATAAATTGAGACTGACGCAATCCAACAAGGAATTTCTTGGAACTATTAAGGTCGGGTAGATAAAAAAATTCTTGTTTTGCCCCGCTGGGCTTAGTGGCGAGGAGGTTTCGAGACTATGAAAAACATAGGTAAGAAGAAAAAGACATTTCTATTGGTAACTTTGGTGATAACGCTGGTTCTGTCTTACTCTTGCGTAAATTACGCGGCTGAACAAGCCGGCGCGGTCTGGTATATTCCGAATCCCGACCATGGATTTGACAGTGAGGCTTACTCAGGTTATGTGGTAGTGGACGCAATAGACGCCATTGACGCCATAGGTCCCTTAAGGAACGGCAGCCTGTCCATGATGAATGACGATGTCGAGATGATGGAGGAAGAATTGGACGGTGAGCAGCACGCTAACCAGGAGGTATTCGGGGATTGGAGATTGCTTATCGTTAATTCCGGCGAGACGCTTTCTAAAATTTCTGAAGCTTATGGCGTATCCATAGAGAATATAATGAAGGCGAACGAACTCACGGATCAACACAGAATTCGCGAAGGGCAAGCGTTATATTTACCGAACAGCGCCGAGACGGTAGAGGTCACTCTGCAACATGTTCGCAACCTCAAAAACGCCGAAATAGCGAGATTGAAGCAGGCGCCGCCGATAGAACTCACCGACTACGTCGTCCAGAACGGCGATACGCTGTGGAAGATTGCCAATGAATTCAACCTTGACGTAAACTCAATCTTCGGTACCAACAAGTTACCGAATTGGGACTTGCTGAAAGTCGGCTCTGCAGTAAAAGTTCCGAATCAGGATGGGATTTTCATTACCGTGAGGCAAGGGCACACCCTTGAAGGACTTGCGAAAGAGTACAGCATATATCAGGAAGCGATAATATCGGCCAACCGGCTCTCCGGCACCACGCTGACGCAAGGCTCGGAGCTGTTTCTGCCGGGGGCCAGGGTTGCGGCAATTATAGAATCCGGATCCGGAAGAAGCGCGACGAGCAGTGTGACGGCAAGAAGAGGTTTCGGGTGGCCGGTGGTCGGTAAGATATCAAGCCCATACGGCTGGCGCAGGAACCCCTTTGGGAGCGGAAGAGATTTCCACACCGGAATAGACGTAAGAGCCCCGCGCGGAAGAACCATCGTTGCCGCCTCCGCCGGCAGGGTAGTTCATTCCGGCTGGATGGGTGGTTACGGCAGGACGGTGGTCATATCTCATCCGGGCGGTATAACGACGCTGTACGCGCATTGCAACAGGCTGCTGGTAAATGTTGGGGCCAACGTCAACAGAGGACAGGCCATTGCACAGGTCGGCAGCACCGGCAGATCTACGGGCAATCATCTTCATTTTGAAGTGCGCGTTGGAGGGAAACCGGTGAACCCGATCCAGTATTTAAGATGATTTTTTCGTAATAAATCCGGGAGTGAACTTGAAAAAATGAGCAAATTTATTTTCGTGACAGGAGGCGTTGTTTCATCGCTTGGTAAGGGAATAACGGTTGCCTCGCTGGGCGCGTTGCTGAAGCGGAGAGGATTTAAGGTATCGATAATAAAGATGGATCCCTACCTGAACGTGGACGCGGGCACCATGAACCCATTTCAACACGGGGAGGTTTTCGTCACCGACGACGGCGCGGAAACCGACCTGGATCTTGGACATTACGAGCGCTTCATAGACGAACCCCTTTCAAGCGATAACAGCGCTACCGCAGGAAAGATATACCAGGAAGTGATAAGGAAAGAGCGCACCGGGCGTTACAATGGGGGGACCGTTCAGGTTATTCCTCACGTGACTAACGAAATTCAGGAGAGCCTGATCCGGGTTGCGTCCGGCAGAGATATTGTTATCGCCGAAATAGGGGGAACGGTAGGAGACATAGAGGGCCTGCCGTTTCTGGAGGCGATCAGGCAGATGTCGGGCAGAGTGGGGCGCTCCAATGTTCTGTATTGTCACGTGACGCTGATTCCATATATAGCCGCCGCCGGAGAACTCAAAACGAAACCAACGCAGCACAGCGTGAACGAACTGCGGCGCATAGGTATTCAGCCTGACATAATCGTCTGCCGTTCTCAGAGCGCGCTGTCCGCCGAACTGAAGGACAAGATAGCTCTTTTCTGCAGTGTGTCCGGCGACAGCATATTTGACGCAATTGACGCGGACTCGATTTACAGTGTTCCGATCAACCTGCAGTCTCAGGGGTTGGACAGGATGGTGTTGAGCAGATTGGGCCTGATTCACGGTGACGAGCTTGAAATGGGAGACTGGATGAATTTTCTGGACATGCAGGCACACCCAAAGGGCGAAGTCGAGGTAGCTCTGGTTGGCAAATATACGGGCATCAAGGACGCTTACATGAGCGTCAAAGAGGCGATACTTCACGCGTCGATACATAACGGGGTTGGCGTGAAACTAAGGCACATAGACGCCGAAGATGTAGAAACTCATGGAACCGCGGCTCTATTGAAAGATGTACACGGTATTTTAGTGCCGGGAGGCTTTGGCTCGCGCGGCATGGAGGGAAAGATAGCAACAGCGGGCTACGCCCGAGAGACAGGTATTCCTTATCTGGGGTTATGCCTGGGACTCCATGCGGCATTGGTTGAGTTCGCCAGAAATGTTGCGCAGCTCGCTCTTGCGAACAGCTCAGAGATGGATCCCGGCACTCCCAATCCTGTCGTACATATTATGGAGGAGCAAAAGAAGGTCGGCGATTTTGGAGGTACGATGAGACTGGGCGCGTATTCCTGTAAACTCAAGAAAGGAAGCTTGGCTCATAAAGCTTACGGGTGTCTTGAAATATATGAGCGTCACCGTCATCGTCACGAGTTCAACAATTACTATCGGGAGAGATTTGAGTCACTGGGCATGATGGTGACGGGAGATTGCAGCGACAGGAATTTGGCGGAAATACTTGAATTACCGTCACATCCGTGGTTTGTAGGGGTTCAGTTCCATCCGGAGTTTTTATCGCGCCCACTGCGCCCACATCCGATATTCAGGGACTTTATTGCTGCTGTAGCACGCCGCGCCGGGCTATAACCGGGGATAGGGAGGATTAAAATGAAACGTACGATATTGCTTATTCTTGTTTTTTCTATTTTTGTGTTTGCGGGCGGCGTGTATGCCGCGGATGACGGTGACATAGAGAGCTCTGTCCAGCAGGAATCTCTGCAGAAGGTGGAGACCGTTGTCTACGGCGCGCCGGGCACAGGCGGCATGTTTTTAAGGCTGGGCCGGGTCGAGCGTGACCTCTTTGGCATGGAGCTTCCGGGTAGCCTTACCGAACGCCAGCAGGCGCTGCTCACCTTTGTTGAAGAGGGGACGCCAACTCAACCCTCACTGGTCTTCAAAACCAGCGTTGCCGAGTGGGTGACGACTGGTAAAGCTAACCCCTCCCAGCCGCTCGCGGACAGAATGGCTATCCTTGAGATGGAGCTTGAGGGCGAGCCTCAGATGGGAGCGTTATCGGCGCGTTTGGAACGGGTGCTGACTAAAGTGCTTCCAAGCGGAGTGTTCTCGGGCCCCGCGACTATACCGGCGGGGACCGTATTAAAGGCTGTCTTCGCAAGAACTCTGACAGTCCGCAACGTCGCGAGGGGAGACATAATAGAACTCAATGTCACCGAGGATTGCGTTATAAGCGGTGTTCTCATTGTTGCCAGAGGCAACAGGGTTTTCGGGGAAGTCACGAGGGTAAGAGGGCCGCGCAGTTTCGGGAGGCCGTCCGAGATCAGCGTTGAATTCAGGGAGGTTGAAACGATAGGTGGCCGCCGCACTCCGGTCACGCTTGGGCCTCAGGCTAAAAAAGCGATGGAGATAGACTCGGGGACGATCGGCGCCGCCGGAGCATCTATCGGGGGACTCTTGGTGCTGGGCCCTCTGGGGCTTGCCGGAGGATTTTTGGTGAGAGGCAGCGATAGACAGATACCGGAGGGCACCATGATGTACGTCGAGACGACAGAAGCGTTTACCGCTGCCGGGTATCCCACTGCGGGAGGGCCCACAATACCTGCAACGCCTGCGCCCTCGGTCGGGATCAATTACTCGGATCCATCCGCTGGACAATCTCCGTCCGATTTCGTCCCGATAGACGGTTCGGGCTCGCAGGCTCCGCCGCCCGGTGAGAATTATTATTGATATTTGGCTGAAAATAGCATGTCATGTCCCGGCATAAGGCGAAGCGCTCAATATTAATCTGCCTGTCTGTTTTTTGCTTGATCGCGTGTTGCGGAGTTACACTAGCCGCAGATAGGGAGACTGCGTTTGATATTCTAAATGCCTGGACCAGCGTGAGGTGGGGCGAGGATAATATCGCGTGGTTGGTTCACTATCCGGAAGAATTGGTCGAGCCCTGGGTTAGTTCTGAGGCGGAGAGACAGAGAATGCGCCCGGAGCAGGTGGAGGAATTTCGGAAGTCGTTCAGCGACGAACTGCGTATTGGCTCCGCCGCCGCTTTCTTATTATCGGTGCACGCGTATGGAGTGTCTCCGATTAACCTCTCGCCCATGGGTGATAATATGGTCCTGATAGATTCTTCCGGCAGGCGCGTGAGGCCGATAGTATTCGAGAGAAAACTGGACGATCCGATATATGGTCTTGTGCAGGGTTTCATATTCTTCCCGCCGCAAGAGGATAAGAATTTCAGTATTGCGATTAAAGGTCTCGTTCCGAACGGGGAGACCAACTTCACTTTTTCTGGAACGACACGCGGAGAAAACGCCATTTCTATAGCGACAGCCCCCGATACGATCACTTCCCCTAGCTTGGAAAATACGTCTCAGCGCGAAGTAGTCGTCAGAATACCAACAAGACGCGTAGAGACGCCCGATATCCCGTCTTTGCCAATATTACCAACGCAGCCGGAACCCACGGCTATAGATATTTCCGATTTCGGTGATTTCAGCGATAATGCGGAGGTGTTTCCACCCACTGAACCGATCGTGCCGCCAACGCAGCCATCTCTCCTGGAGGAACCTCCCGAGGAATCCAGGGATGACGCTCCTAATCTCGCTCCAAGGCAGGTGCTTGAAATATACCTCAGGGCGTGGATCGACGGAGACTCGGAAAGAATGTACTCAATGCTGTCCACAGAGTCCCAGGGCAGGATTTCAAGAGAGCTTTTCGCTCGCGAAGTTACGTCGGGCGGTTTCAGGAGAGGTCTGCGCTCAGGTTATAGGGTCAACTGGGTGGGAGATTCGGCGCGCGTGACGGTGGCTAAGAAAGTGCTGTTCGTTCGGACTTTGGAGACTAAACAGATTAATTTCGTAATGGAAGACGGTTCGGCCCGTGTCTCGTGGTAAAATTATATTCGTAATTACCGTCGCTGCGTCGGCGCTTTTCATTTATTTTATGGTTGTTGACAGCGATATTTCGAGAAACTTGATGGCCGGTGATCTGCCTGATATTGTTGTGGAGCGAATCGACTTTGCGCGGGTGATAAAAGGCAGGGAATGGAGAGTACAGGCTGTGGACGCGGAGAGTAAATCCGGGATGATAAGCGCTCGTTCGCTCGCCATAAATGTTCTCGAACCGGATACGAAAAAGGGAGCGCAAATATACGCCTCAGGCGGGGAATACTCGACTACCGAGGATAAGATGTGGCTCCGTGATGTTGATGGGATCGTATGGTTGGGAGATAGGAGCGTCGATTTCTACGCAAAACGGGCGGATTACGACTCCGAGGCAGACATGTGGTATTTCAGCGAGGGAATTACCGCAAACGATGACAGGATTTTTGTTACAGGCGGTGTTGCCAGGATCGAGCCTGATGGCGTCCTGAACTTAGGGAAAGGGGTGCATGTACGTTGGGATTCGCAATAAGATTCGTTCGTGTTTGCTCACTCTTCGCGGTGGTTCTGTCCGTGTCGATTTTTTCGGCCTCCTTGTCATTTGCGGCGGACGGGGGTTCTGTCAGGCTTGACGCCGACGTCATATCGTTTGAAGAATCCACGGGTGTGGCGACCGCGGATGGCAATGTGCGGATATCCGATGACGAGTTCTACGTAACCGCGCCCTATCTTGAATTCGACAACAACAGCCAGCAGGTGACAGCGTTCTCGTCACCCGGGCAAAAGGTCTCGATCCTCACCGCGGGAAGACGCCTGGAGGGTGACAGGCTCGATTATAATCTCGTCACCAGGCGAGGCAGAATTATAAATCCCAACGGTAAGGCCGACGCTTTTTTTGTGAAGGGCAAGGAAGTCGAAGTGATGCCCTCACAGACAATATCCGGCGGTAGTAAAGGGGAGAACGAATCCGGCGAATTTGAGGCTATGGAAGAGGAAGAACTAGCGGCCATTTGGAGTGGCGCCACTCTCACCACTTGCAATCAACCGCATCCGCATTACAGGCTGGAAGCTCGAAGCGTCACAATTTACCCCGGCTTAAAAATGGTACTCCACAAGGCCAAAGCATATCTTGGAAACGTAATGTTGTTAGCGTCGCCTTTCGATATTACCGTACGTCTCGGCGAACACACGGCTCAGAGAATTTTCCCCCGCCTCGGTTATGACGAGAGCAAGGGCGCCGGGTTAGGGGTCAGCGGATCACTAAACTGGAACAGCGGCGGTTTGGACATGGAATTCATCGGGTGGAGCAATGAGATTTTCGAGATGGACGCTATCGCAAGGCAGTATTTGACGCCGGATCTTTCGGTATACGCGGGGATCATGCGGGCTTACGACAAGGATATGGATGAGTCCGAATGGCGGTCCAGATGGGGACTCGACTACTCTCTGAGAGGCTGGGACATGTCCGTTGGCTGGACCAGACGAGAGCTCCTCTCAGTAGAGAAGAGCGCCGGGAATATTTCGCGGTATACGCTCGAAAGGAACCCCGAGGTCAGTATATCCAGCCCGTGGTTCCCTGACCCGGCAGTCGGAGGGAAATACAGGATATTCGGAGTGTGGGGGAGTTACAGGGAGGGCTTGATTGATAGCGCCAATACTTACAACAGGACTGGGTTTGGCGTGCAAATATCAGGAGAACCAGGGGCCAGGCAAAACTTCACGCCGTTTTACAACTCGACATACACCCATTATCTATACGACGATGATATCCGCGACTTACAGCAGGTATTGAACGCGAGAGCAGGAGTGTTGTTCAGCGTGGGGAGGTTCGATTTCAAAACGGCTTATCTGCGTCAGTGGACATGGGGTTGCTCGCCCATGATGTGGGACAACTATGAGGACCGTGAAGAACTGTATCAGGAAATAAGCGTGACCATTCCCACGAATCAGCCTGCTTATTACTGGAATGTCGGAGTGCGGGGAGCCTATGATTTCAGGTCTGACGAGCTGGCCGAGATGGTTTACAAGGTGGCGTACAACAACCATTGCCTGCTGTGGGAAGCCGTCTACAGGAACGATCTCAGAGGGAATGACGACTGGATCGGGCTAAATCTATCGATTAACGACCTCCCGAGCGCAGGGTTGAGGTTGTTCGGTATGGGCAGTGATCTGTCAGACCCTTTTGAACATTAGGAAGGCCCATCCCGCGCCACGGCAAATATTTTGCCCAGCTTATATCTTATTCTAATTCCAAATTAATGCCCATGATTTTTCATCACCGCGATGAAAAATCATGGGCATTAATTTGGAAAAAACCACAACGTTACGCGTTGGGCGCAACATGAATGTCGCGCATATTCCAATTCTAATTCTAAGCCGAATGGCTTAGAATTAGAATTATTGATTGACTACATTCACAGGTTTGCTGTCCACAAAAGCTTGGAGATTACTGACAGCGACATCCATTAAGCGCTTACGGCTTTCCTTTGGCGCCCACGAAATATGCGGAGTAATAATACAGTTTTTAGCGTTTAAAAGCGGGTTATCGCTTTTGATCGGTTCACTGGATACAACATCAACCCCCGCGGCATAAACTTTACCGTCGTTTAATGCGTCAGCAAGGTCTTGCTCAACAATGAGAGCCCCGCGAGAATTATTCAAAATGATAACGCCATCCTTCATTTTTGCTAAGCTGTCTTTATTGATAATCCCTTCTGTCGCGGGGAACAGCGGGCAATGAAGGGATATAACATCCGATTCGGCAAACAACCTGTCGAGAGAAACATACTCCGCGATGGTTTTTCCGTTGTTGCTTATTTGTTCGTCGAACGCTATGACCTTCATCCCCAAAGCCTTCGCTGTTCTGCCGGTGGACTGACCTATGCGCCCGAAACCGATAATACCCATCGTTTTCCCCGCAAGCTCAATGAGCGGGTAGTCCCAGAAACACCAATCGTCGTTATTTTCCCACCGGCCGGCGTGCACAGCCTCGTCATGGTGTCCGATATGATGGCAGATCTCCAGAAGCAATGCGATCGCAAACTGACCTACCGCGTCCGTACCGTATGTTGGGATATTTGTGACCAAAATGCCTTTATCTTTTGCCGCGTCAACATCGACGATGTTATATCCTGTCGCCAGCACGCCGATATATTTCAGATTCGGACATGCGTCTATAGCGGCCTTTGATACGGGAGTTTTATTCGTGATTACTATTTCAGCGCCGCCAATCCGTTCCTCGATTTTATCTGTTGGCGTGCGATCATAAACCGTTAATTCGCCGATCTTTTCAAAACCATCCCAACTTAAATCGCCTGGGTTTTCTGTGTATCCATCCAAGATAACAATTTTCATTCTTAATCCTCCTCTTAATCCTCAAGCAACGCCCACGCCCGATTTAACACCCGTTTGGCATTCGCTATAACCGCATCGGTATCTTCGTTCTTCCAAGATTTTATCTCAAAAGAGAGAACCATTGGATCTGCCGCGTTCATAAAGCCTTCGTTTTTGAGTACGCGTAAAAACTCCAGAACTTCGGCGGTATCATTTGACCCGTTAGGGAATCCAAAACGCTGATGCTGGTCGCCGTAGCCTTCAGCGGAGGAATCCTTGCAAACCGTATTCCCGATGTGCAGGTGCGTGATATATGGACGTAAGGTACGAACAACAAATTCCGGCGTTTCGTATGTCATGGGGATATGAGAAAGGTCTATCAGCAGACCGAAGTTATGATGCGTTGTCCGCATTTCGGCGGCAAACTGCGCGGCATAAGGCGCAGGGCCGATTAGCGAAGCTTTTTCGATGTCGAAATCAAACACCTCAAGTTCAATCATCATATTTTTTTTCTTCGCGTAATCGCAAAGATTTCGCGTGGTTTCAAGCAGTTGGCGATATGCCTGTTCTTTCGTTTCCTGCCGCCACTTACCCGCTAAAAAAGCGATACCTTTCGCGCCGAGCTGCTCCGCTTCATCAATGGCTTCGATCAACGTTGCCTCAGCTATTTTTCGCTCGTTCTCATCAGTATGGTTCGGATTTAAACCAGTGGTTAAAAGCCGCGGCTGCGCGCCGTAGCAGACCTTCATGTGCGCTGCGTCCAAAAGCTTCGATACATTCATCCGAATCTCAGGGTCCTTGATCCATGTAAGCTCAATCGCGTCAAAGTAATCGTCTATCGCGATTTTCTTCACATACTCAAGCGCGTTCGGTTCTTCTCCTTTTAGCATTGAAGGATACGCCATGAATGTGATCAGCCCGATTTGATAATATTTGTGAATTGAGTCCTTCATTTTTTCGACCTCCTCTTTGATATGGCCTATGGTCCCCCGCCTTTGGATGTTACATGCCGACCATGCCGGCAATCAAAGCCATACGGATGGGAACGCTGAATGCCATTTGCCTGAAGTAAAGCTGATATTCGCTGTCGTCGATGGCGTAGTCGAACTCTACGTCATTTCGCGGCAGTGAGTGCATTATACCAACTACCTTGCCCGTTTTTTTCTTAATATTTTCAAGTGCGCCCAAAGTGATATGGAACGGTTTGATTTTGTCCAAAAATGCCGCGCGCGCCGCCGGGTCGTCTTTGGGCACGCTGCATCCGGGAAGATAGCAGGCGTCCACCTCAGCCAGAGAATTCAGAAACTCCTCGTGCTTCAGGTCGTTACGGACTGTTACCTTCGCGCCGGTCTTCTCGAGTTTGTCCAGTATGGTTTGCGGGATTGGATTGTCGCCGGTCCCGACGTACATGATCTCAGCCCCCATGACTGCCGCGCCGAGGGCGCAGGAGTGGCCGCTGCGCGCGCGGGAAAGGTCGGAGGACGCCACCATGACCTTGGAGCCCTCGAAACGCCCCAGGGCGCGGTAGATGGTATACACGTCCAGAAGTCCCTGGGTGGGATGCGTTACGTTGCCCCAGCCTCCGCTGATGACCGGTACTTGCGCGCCCTTCAGAGAGGCGAAAACCTCCTCGTCGTTTGGATGGCGCAGGGCTATGATGTCGGCGTAGACGGAGACGGTTCGCAGGTAGTCGGATAGGGACTCGCCCTTGGCGGTTGAGGAGCTTGTCGTGGGGTTGGACTCGGACAAAACAGTACCGCCCAGGCGAATCATTGCCGCTTCCGTGCTGAAGCGAGTGCGCGTGCTCGGCTGAAAGAAAAGCGTCGCCAGTATCTTGCCGTTCATCAGTTCAAGTTTTGATTTCCAAAAGGGTTCAATCATTTCCCCGGCTTCGAAAAGGCTTTGAAGCTGTCCGCGTGAATAATCCGTCAAGAATTCAAAATTTCTACCCTTCAATCCCGTTTCTTCCAGTTTTTCCTCAATGGCGAAAGGAGAAAAGCTTTTCGGTAAACCCATATCAACAACACTCCAATCTTAAATTTATCTTTAAATTTCGACGTCTCTGTTGAAATCCTTTGAGTAGATGTAGCTCAGCCGCTCGCGCCCCGTGGCGTAGACCGCCTGTTTGACGAACGGGCCGAACCATATGAAGTCTTCCTTTTGCACCTGAACATAGGCATCTCCCAGCATATAAACGCCCTGTCCGGAGAGAATGTAGGCGCCGTGCTCCTGCACGTGGGTTTCGATGAAAGGGTGGCTCCCCGCCGGCTCGAAGCTGAGGATGTGGAAGTTCATGTCAAAACCCAATTCCGCCGGAAGAAGGTCCTGGACGAAAACATTCTCCATATCGTCGTATATTCTCTCTTTAATTTCGTTGACGTTTCCCCACACGACTCGTGCCTCATGGCCCTCAACAGGCTGGTAGCGCTGCTTATAGAGCAGGATTCGCATTTTACACCCGGATTTGTTGGATATGTCCATGCCGACCCCGGCGGGAGCGTAAGCGTAGCCGCCTTGAGAGAGCGTCTTTTCCTCGCCGCCTATACGAACCGTCAGCTTCCCCTCCCCATGCTTTTCCTCGTCCATAAAATAGACGAGGCTCTCGATCCCTTTTTCTTTGCACCAGGTTTTGGTGGTTCGGGCGCCGACGTCCACGCCCGAAACGTAAAAAACGAAGCTTGCGCCATATTTGGGCGATGCGAGGATGGTAGTCGAAAAACCCTCAAAATAAGGGAGGACGTTGATGACTCTGCCCTCCGGAGGAATGACGGTATACTCGCCCGGCTTAACGACAGCACGGCTGACCAGATTTCCCTTGGGATACCCCATGACTTTCGCCTCCTTTAAGTATTGCCGCGAAACGGCATAGTAATTTAATGTTCAGTATAGGAAGGGAGTATTCGGAAAGCATTAGGAATATGTTACTAGGTTTCAACAGATTAATTGTATTACAATTACATATTTATGATTAACACTTACCTATAGCCAGGTTTTTCCAAACAGCGTACTTATTATTTAGGATACAGACACAAATTAAATTAGATAATTTAGATAAACTTTACAATGACTTGTGAAGCCGGGCACATTATGCTTTATTCAGGTTCAAATTATTTATGGAGGTGGAAACGATATGGAAGTAACAGCGCAGAGAAAGCCTCTTTCGTTCACCAACAAAATTCTGATCGGAACGGTTCTGGGTATTGTCGTGGGTTATATCTTTGGGGAAAGAATCGAGGATTTGAGGGTAATTGGCGATATCTTTCTGAGATTGATACAAATGGCCGTTCCCGTGCTTATATTCGGCGCGGTGACAGAAGCAATGGGCTCGCTTGATCCTAAGGCTCTCAGGAAAATGGGCGTGCGGATGTTTGCCTGGTTTATAATTTCGACGTCTATCGCCGCAGCCGCCGGGCTTACATTTGCATTTATCACAAATCCAGGCACGGGAATCCCACAGGGATTACTTCAATCCAATATTGAGCCTCCAGCGGCTCAAACGCCTGTTCAGCTTATCCTTGGATTTTTCGGGACCAATATCGTTGATTCCATGGCCAGAGGCTCCATGATTCAAATCATTATATTCGCTTTACTATTTGGAGTCGCCGTATGTTTCGTAACAAAGGAAACGGGAAATACTCTCCTGATAGACTATCTCCGCATTTTTAATCAAGCTTTGCTCCGCATGGTTAAAATTGTTATGCATATCGCTCCTCTCGGCGTATTTGCGCTGATGTCATGGGTTGCGGGAAAGCTTGGCTTCGGGGTTATTCTCCCTTTAGCCAAATACCTCGGAGGTATTGCGCTTGCCTGTTTGCTTTTCATGATAACGATAATTTCCATCGTTGCCGCTTATGTACGGGTAAACCCAATCAAATTGGCGTCAAAGCTTGTAAATATGTCCTTGGTCGCCTCAGCCACCACGTCTTCCGCAATTTCGCTGCCCATCAAAATGCAGGATTCTGTGGAAAAACTAGGCGTAAGCAAGAGAATTTCAGACCTTGTCAACCCCATCGGCATGGTGCTCAACAGCCCGGGACAGGCAATGTTCTTATCCATGGCAAGCGTAATGTTGTCTCAGTTTTTCAATCTTGACATGTCATTCGGCAGGATTGTCCAGATAGTTGTTGTTTCCACCCTTGCGTGTATGGGTACGCTCGCGGTTCCCGGCGGAGCTCTCGTGATTTTGGCCGGACTGCTTCCATCTCTTGGCATCCCGATCGAAGGCATTGCTCTGATCGCAGGCGTCGACTGGTTCAGAGGCATGATCACCACAATCCCCAACGTCGCTTGCGACGCTATGATTTCCCTGGTTATCGCAAAGGATGAGGGTGAGTTCTATCGTGAGGTTTTCGACGGGGAACTAACGGCTGCCGAAGCCGCAAAAAAATTAATAAATCAGCCGTAGTGAGGTTGTATAGAGTACCCTGTCTCACTTGTTAGATTATAAAATTTAGGCAAAGGCACAAAACACCACCGGGTTTCATTCGGTTTTGTGCCTTTCGCGGAAAGGAACGGGTTTTGATGGCGAAAAGAGGTAAGGTTATGGACAAATTCATTATTTCCTCGACCGGCTTGTCGATGAACTATATGCCGCACTACGTGGCAAAAGAATTAGGTTTCTTTGAAGATGTCGATCTGGAAGTTTCTTCCAGTGTTCCTACGCCATGGACGAACGTGCTGAAAGAAATCGACTCCGGCGAAGCGCATGCGGTGGAGGGCGGCATATGGGTTCCTTTGATTTATTTCAACCGGGTCAAAAATTATCCGGCTTTTTCCACAATCGCATCCCGCTGCCCCTTGGTTCTGCTCTCCCGCGAACCCGTTCCTGCTTTTAGCTGGAAGCTTCTTGAAGGCAAAAAGGTCCTGATTGCCGGCGGAGACGGCGCAAGTCACGGCTTGTTTATTCTAGGCTGCGCGTTTTACAGCGGCGCGGATATGAGCAAGATAACTGTCGTCAACAATTTTTTGGCTTCGACACTGGTTGAACTGTTTCAGGGAGGATTCGGCGATATAATTTCCTTACAGGCAGATATGGCGGCGCAACTGGTAACATCCGGGAAAGGATATATTATGGCCGATCTTACCATTCATGGCGGACCTGTTCCGTGGAGCGTTTACTACGGGACGCGGGAATTTTTGGAACACCCCGGCAATTTAGCGGGACGTTTTACGCTGGCGCTCCAGAAGGCGACAACTTGGGTGCTGGATCACGACGCTGCCGATTGTGAAGAAATCATCCGCAAGAATTGGCCTAAAGTCGATGTTTCTTACGCAATCAATGTTATCAACATGTTCCGGCGCGAAGGCATGTGGACGCAGTCGGTGAGGATAGACGAAGGAATACTCGATCGGTGGCAAAATTTTCTGGTTTATGGCAACGTAATCGACGCGCCGTTACCTTACCAATCCGTGGTGGACGCGCGGCCATATATGTATGCCGAACAAAATATTACCGGAAAGCCGAGGTGTTGAGTTATTTTCGATTTACTCCTGCAAAATGGAACTATTATCGGCTCCGATGAGCTTTTCGACGGCAATGTTTACGTTGCGCGGGGAAAGATCGCCGCGATAACGAAGAAAGACGTAGTGCTGGAAGCTCGCAGGACGGAAGACGTGTCCGGCAAACTGATCTTTCCGGGAGCGATTGACGCGCATGTTCATTTGAATGATCCGGGGTACACCTGGCGTGAGGACTTTGAGCACGGAACCCTGGCGGCGGCGGCGGGAGGCGTCACGACAGTAATCGACATGCCTCTCCAAAACAAACCGGCCCTGACGGACGCCTCCATTTTTCAAGCTAAGCACGAGGCTGTCCGCAATAATGCCCTGGTGGACTACGCTTTCTGGGGCGGCTTGGTCGGTGGACCGGACAAAATGCGTGAACTGCACGACGCCGGCGTCGTCGCGTTTAAGGTTTTTATGGGACCTGTATCGCCCGATTACCGTTCGCTTGACATCGGTACCGTCAGGGAGATTTTGATGGAGGCTGCGTCTTTAGGCGCGGTAGTCGGTTTTCACGCCGAAGACTACTCTATAATCAAGCGCGAAGAAGCGCGCGCTCAGTCGGAAGGGCGCGTCGGCCGCGGTGATTTTCTCCTCTCGCGTCCCCTGTCCGCGGAGTTGATCGCCGTGGAAAATATCATCGAGCTTGTACGCGAAACCGGAGCGAAAGCGCACATATGCCACGTCAGCCACCCGGAAGTTGCCGAACGCATCCGCCGCGCTCAGGCAACGGGCCTTCCCGTCTCCGCTGAAACATGCGCACATTATCTCGTTTATTCGCAACACGATTTCCTCCGCGAGGGGGCGCTTTTCAAATGCGCGCCGCCGCTGAGGGAAAAGGACGCGGTGGAGCGGCTTTGGAATTACGTCGCAGACGGTACTATCCGGTGCGTCGCCTCGGATCACTCGCCCTGCGCACCAAGGGAAAAAGACGAACAGAGCGGGATCTTCGCGGCTTGGGGCGGCATATCCGGTATTCAGACGACGATGCAGGTCTTTTACGAGCACGCGGTACGCAGAAGACAAATGAGCGCGACTCTGCTTTCCCGCTGCCTCTCGGAAGGTCCGGCGCGTATTTTCGGGCTTTACGGGCGCAAGGGCGCGATCGAAGTCGGTTTCGATGCCGATCTCGTCGTCTTCGATCCCGAACGGGAATGGGAAATCACTCCCGAATCACTTTTTTACCTGAACAAGATATCAGCCTTCGCGGGATTGAAGGGAAAGGGCCTCCCTGTAATAACATTAGTCCGCGGCGAACCGGTTTTTCAAAACGAAGGAGGAAAACCGGAAAAAATTTCGAGCTTCGGCCACGGGAAACTGATCGCAAGGAAGGAGAATTCGCGATGATCAAAAGGAAGTCGGAAATTCAAGGCGAGGTACTCCCCAATTTCAAGGGCGGTAATGGCTGCATCACAGTGTACCCTTTCCTGACCGAGCAGGAGGCAAGAGGCGCGGGCAGGCTGTTTATAAAATCGGTGATCGAACCCGGCAACTCCATCGGCGCCCATAGGCACGAAGGTGATATGGAAACCTATTACATACTGAAAGGCAAAGCTCTTATCTCCGACAACGGCGCCGAAGTCATTTTGGAAGCCGGCGACTGCCATATCTGTCCGGATGGGCAGACTCACTCAATAAAAAATACCGGAGAAGAAACATTGGAGTATATCGCGATCATACTTTACACCAAACAGAAAAACGTATAAAACTAACCCAAACTGGAGGAGTGTGTAACGATGTTTATAGCAATTTGATTTAATGTATCTGAAAGCGACGGACGCGCAATGCGCGTCCCTACAATATTCGCCAACGCAGGGATCCACTGGCAGGGGTGCGCATTGCGCGTCCGCTATACATAGGTAATGCTGTAAATTTAAAATAAATGGGGGAGACAAAGCATGAAAACAGCGGAAGCAATAATAAAAATTCTTGAATTGGAAGGAATCGATACCGTCTACGGAATCCCAGGCGCCGGAATCAACGGGTTTTACAAATTCTTGGGGGAATCTTCCAAGTTAAAACATTTTTGCCATCGTCACGAAGAAGCCTGTGTTCATGCCGCCGGCGGGCATTTCCGCGCCAGCGGGAAAATAGCGGTCGCGGCCTGTACCTCCGGCCCCGGGGCAACCAACTTTGTCACAGGCATTTATACCTGCAATATCGACAGTATTCCCGTCATTGCCATAACCGGACAGGCAGTTACCGCCCAGTTGGGCAAAGATGCCTTCCAGTGCGTGGACATTGCCGGGATATGCGAGCCGGTGGCTAAGAAAACATACCAGATCACCGATCCGAAAAAGGTTGTCGAGACCTTTGCCGAAGCTTTCCGTACCGCGCGCGAGGGCAAGCCCGGACCGGTTGTAATAGATCTGCCGCTGGATGTACAGAACGCTGAAATCGAATTCGACCCCGGCGCTTACGAGCCGCTGAGCTTTGAAATCCCAGAGCCCAAATCGGAGGACATCGCGAAGGCAATTCAGATGATAAATGAAGCCCAGAACCCCTTGCTGCTTATGGGCGGCGGAGTTATCCTGGCCGGCGCGACAAGAGAGTGCGTGAAACTGGCGGAAATGTTGAATATGCCGGTAATCACTACATATATGGCAAAGGGCGGCATCCCGGTGAACCACCCGCTGAACGGCGGACATTGCGGTATCCAGGTAGGCCAGCCGATCGGCAATAAAGTGTTCCTCGATTCCGATTTGGTGCTGGGAATAGGCTGCCGTTTCACAGACCGCCATACCGGCGCGATCGACGTATACCGCGGCGGGCGTAAGTTCATACACGTCAATATCGAGCCGAAGGAAATCGGGAAAATTTTTCCGGCCGATCTTGGAATTGTTTCCGATGCCCGAAAGGCCATTACCGCTTTGATAACCGAAGCGGGAAAGAGCGGTAAAAAAAGCGGACATGTAGACGCTGCCGGATTGCCGGAGCTGCGAGGGGAATTGGCCAGGAAGGTCGATTACGCCTGCAAGCCGATCAATCCTCACAGAGTATTTGCGGAACTAAACAAGTTTTTTGACGATGAAACCATATTCACCACAGGCTGCGGTATCACCCAGATATGGTCGGGGCAGCTTCAGGAAATTGATAAACCTCGCTATTACCTGCCTTCCGGAGGAGCCGGCACGCTGGGTTACGACATTCCCGCCGCTTTCGGAGCGGCAGTTGCCACCGGCAAGCAGGCTGTGGCTGTTATGGGCGATTTCGGCTTTACGTTTCATGTTCAGGAATTGGCTGTCTGCGCGAAAAATAAAGTGCCGGTCATTGTAGTGGTGGTCAACAACGCTTATTTAGGCCTTATCCGCCAAAACCAGAAATATGCCTATAACTATGAATGTGACGTGGAAATGCCTGAAAATCATGGAATGATGGACTATGTAAAAGTGGCGGAAGGCTTTGCCTGTTACGGGGAGAGGGTTTTCGAGCCCGACGGGATTTCCGCCGCTCTGGACCGGGCGGTTAAGAGCGGAAAACCCGCCGTTATCGACATCATTTGCGATCCCGTCGTTGACTGTTCAATGGGGACGGCGCTGGATAATTGCCGGGAGTTTGTTTACTGAATTAAATCATCGTAAGTGGCGGCATTGCATTTGCCGCCACAGAAAGTCCGAGAGCTTCGGTGGTGTCTGTATCAGTCATTTTGCCGTCTCGGAGTTTTTTGGACATGTTCGCCTTGGTCAAATTATGGAGGGATACGGATGGTAGTTATCTTTGTTGAAGATCGTTCAGTTTCGGGTTGAGGTGAAAGAGCTTGATGGCTAAAGCCATTTCCAGGCGTGTGTTGCTGGATGAGAGGTCGAGACCGGAAAGCTCACAGATTTTTTCATATCTATAATGGATTGTATTGTAGTGAATATGCAGCGCTCGCGCCGCCGCTTTGAGATTCCAGCCCTGTTCCACCAGGACATTCAATGTGTGCAGGAGGTCTTGGCTTTGCGTCAGTTTTTCCAGCCTGCGCGACAAAAATTTCTTTGCCTCTGCTGATTGGGCAACGGGGGCCAGGATGGTAAAAATGCCCATTTCGTCCCAAACGTAAAAACCTCCGCTTCCTTTCAAAGGGCGCATCAATTCTATAGCTTTGCGAGCTTCTTCATAGCTTTCAGCCACGCCGAAAAAGTCTCGTTTTGCGTCTCCGACGCCAACCGTCACGGTAAATTTTGTGACGGTTTTTATTTTATTCTGTATTGTTTTGTGTATTTTCTGGAATTTCGCTTTGAAGTCGGCGTATTTGTCGATATTTACCACGAACACTATGAAATCGCTCATAGTGAGATATGGAAGATTCTGAAATTCCTGGCGCATTTCGTTGTTGCATATGGAGTAAATTCGCTCCTTGACCCCTTCGAGCCGCGCCGTTTTTTCCTTTGGCAAGGGGTTATCGAAATGGCATTTGTAGTCGTCTATGTCGAAAACAACGGCTCTCAGGCTACCCAGCAGATTCCAGCCAAAGCCCTGGGCCCTGTTGATCACTTCTTCGTGACGGCGGATATTGCCAGTCACCAAGTCCTGTACAAATTCGTTGCGGTATCGTGCCTCGACCTGCTTGGCCGCTATGTCTCTTTGCAGAGCCAGGAGTATCGCAACTTTTGCGTGTTCCATGATGACACGCCACATCGCATCCTGCGGAACAGTCTCAAGAATGAAATGCCCGAAAGTGCGGTGCGAGAGGATCAGCCGCTCGCGCGGATATTTTTCCTTTATATTGGGCTCGTCCGCCGATAGGCGCGCCGCGAATACCTCGGAGGAGCAAAAGCGATTTCCTGTGGTCGCATCCTGAAAACAGACGCTGCAGTTTAGAAAAGAAGCCAAGATATGGAGGATCTTGACTATGTCGCCGCCCTCAGTCAAGACCTCTGAAAATGACCTCATCACGGACTCGGAGAAACGTATGTTCTCCACCTCGTCCGTTTTCATGATGATAACGCGAATAATGTCCGAGTAAGGGAGCTCCAGCGGAAGGCTCAGGATAGGGAGACCGATCCGGTTCGCGAAATCCTTTGCCCTGGAAGGAAATTCCTGAATGAACCTGTTCTTGAAACCAAGCGCGGCGGCGCCTGCCGCGTGGATAGTCATTATCAAATCCTCAAACGCTTCGATGTTATCGCGAAACTGGTATCCGGTTGAGAGCAGGAATTCCCCTCCTCTCAACCAATGAGCAATGTCGGGAGCCTCCATGACGTTGACGCTCGTGACGTTTTTCGTAAGCCCGGAAGCTCCGGCTATCAGTTTTACGCCGCTCAATTCCTGGATATCGAGAATCTGGCTGACCGTCAAAGGCATGAGGCATGCTCACCTTTCAAAATATAAATATAGGAGCCTCGTTCGGAGACTCCTCTTAAATATAGCGTTTATGAACGTTGCATAACATTCCTGCGGCATCAGCGGCACTGGCGTATGCTCGTTTTCGGCTCTTTGCGCGGAAGCCGGAACATAGCCGCGTCGCGTATGGGATGGATTCCCGTGTTCCTTTCAGGTTCCCGGGCCCGGAGTTCAGTTCTGGGCGGAAATTGAGATGATTTTGAGACGCCTCAGTCGCTTCGGAGTCCTGACAGTTATTACATCTCCAATCGAACGGCCCACCAGCGCCCTGCCCACTGGACTTGCTATTGATATTTTGTTATCAGTCGGGTCTGACTCCTCGGTACCCACCAACATGTAGGTGTGTGACAAATCGTCGTCCAGGTCCTTTATCTCGACGGTTGTTCCGAGGTTTGCGTGGCTTGTGTCGATGTCGTCAATGTCAACTACCTTTGCCTTGCTGAGTTTGAACTCAAGTCTGCTGATGCGTCCCTCCAACTTCTCCTGTTCTTCCTTTGCCGCATGATACTCCGCATTCTCGCTCAGGTCGCCAAACGCGCGGGCCTCCTCCAGTTTACGGGCAACTTCAAGACGCCCGTCCTTACGGAGGTTAGTGAGCTCCTGCTTCAGCTTTTCATAGCCGGCTCGGGTCATTATTTCTACGTCGGAATTATTCTTTAGATTAGCCATTTCCATCACGTCCAGCCATTATTACTATTCGCCATCGAATTTTCAATGCATGAGGTATTCTAACAGAAGTGGATTGGTACGGCAACGATTTCACACGGATAAACGATAATATGCTATGCTGGCTTTGAAAAACAGCTCATCCGATGCTGGCAGGAGGTTATTCATGACAGAGTTTTTGAGTTTTTCACCCAAAACCGGCGACTGTGATTTTGACAGAATAGATAGACTGCAAAGCCGAATGAATTCACGTTCGCCGTCGCTTTGCCCCGAACGAGCGGAAATCGCTACGCGTGTCTATGCGCAAACTCAAGGCGAGCCGATCGTACTTCGCAGGGCCAAGGCGTTTTCCGCCGTTCTTAATGAAATGACGATTTATCTTGAAACCGATTCTCTCATAATAGGCAATCAGGCCCGCTCAAATTTCGCGGCGCCGGTGTTTCCGGAATACTCCTTCAACTGGGTGATCCGAGAGCTCGATGAACTTGAGCATCGTTCGGGAGATTATTTCAATGTCTCGGATGATACGAAAGCCCGCCTTAGGGTGCTTCAGGAATTTTGGCTGGAAAAAACGCATCAGGATGAAGTGGCCCGCAATCTGCCCGACGCGGTCAGGGAGGCGGTAAAGCAGAACGTCCTGCATTGCGGCGGCATAAGCATGTCGGGTGACGGACATATAATCCCAAACCACGATTTCGTGCTCAGCGCAGGCTATGGCGGGATAGCGCGAAATGCTCGCGAAAGGCTTGACACGCCCGACCTCGCGCAGGATCAAAAGGACTTTTATCAAGCGGTAATTATTGCGAATGAAGCCGCGCTATGTTTTATAAAGCGCTACTCAAAACTCGCCTCGGAAGAAGCGAAAAGCGAGCCGAATGAGAAACGCAGGCGCGAATTGCTCGCGCTGAGCGAAATGTTAGCCGGTTTTATGGAAAGCGGCGCGCGGAGCTTTCACGAAGCTGTGCAGGCGATATATATGACGCATCTCCTGATGATGATCGAGAGCAATGGGCACTCGTTCTCGTTTGGCCGTTTCGATCAGTACGTATATCCCTTCTATAAATCCGATATTGAGTCGGGCGCGATATCCGAGGAGAAAGCTCTCGAAATAATCACACATTTTTTCATCATGACCAATTCGCTCAACAAAGTGCGCCCTTGGAATCACACGCAGTACAGTTGCGGATACCCCCTTTACTCAAATCTGATGGTCGGCGGGATGAAGCCCGACGGTACGGACGGGACAAACGAAATATCCTATTTGTGCCTTGAGGCTATGAATATGAGCCGCCTGCCCGAGCCGAATCTCAGCGTGCGTTTTTGGGAAAAAACGCCGCGCCGGCTTCTTGTTGACAGCGCGCGGCTGATACGCAAGGGATTCGGTATGCCGTCGATGTTTTGCGACGAGGTCGTCATTCCCGCCATGATGACTCTTGACATCGACATTGAAACGGCGCGTGATTACGCGTCGATTGGCTGCGTGGAAACCGGGATACCCGGCAAATGGGGGCATCGCGCGACCGGGATGACGTATATTAATTTCGGCAAGGTGCTGGAACTGGTGCTCAATAACGGCCGCGACCCCGAAACAAAAATTCAGCTTATGAGCATAAACGGACAAAGCGGCGAGGAGATTATTTACGAATCCTATGATGATCTGTGGCAGGCATGGAAAAAAACCTTGAAATTCTACTTCGATCTGGCCGTCCAATGCGATCTGATCTGCGACCGCTCGCTCAAGTATCACGACTCGGACGCGTTCGCGTCCGCTACAATCGATTGCTGTCTCGAACGCGGAATGACCCTCAAAAACGGGGGGTCAAAATACGACTATATAAGCCAATCGAACATCGGTCCTTCCGTCGTTGGGGACTCGCTCGCGGCGATCAAAAAACTGGTGTTCGAGGACAAAAAAATTACGTTCGCGCAACTGAAAGAAATTCTCAAATCGAACTTCGACGGCCTTGAAGGGGCTAAAATCCGCAAACTTTGCCGGAGCGCGCCCAAGTTCGGCAATGACGACGATTACGTCGATTCAATCGTCGCCGATGTCTATGAATCGTATCTCGAACTGCTGCCGGAGCACTCGACGGACCGGAAAGGCAGGGGACCGATTGGCTGCGGGTACACGATGTCCACGTCGAACATAACGTCCTATGTGCCGAACGGTTTTGACGTCGGCGCGACTCCTGACGGACGGCTCGCCGGAAAACCCCTGAACGAAGGCGCGTCGCCCTGTCTTGGAGCGGATACCGAAGGTCCTACGGCGGTGATCAATTCCATATCCAAACTTCCCAATAAGCGCATCGCGGGAGGGCAGCTTCTAAACATGCGTTTTTCGCCGGGCGCTCTTGAGGGGGACGAAAATCTTGATAAATTCGTAAGCTTTATCGCCGCCGGGCGCGAAAAAAATGTCTTCCATAACCAGTTCAACATCGTGGATTCAAAGATGCTTCGTGAAGCGAAAGAGAATCCGGAAATGCATCCCGGCCTCATGGTGCGGGTCGCGGGCTATTGCGCCCTGTTCAGCACGCTAATGCCCGAAGCGCAGGAAGCGATAATCGAGCGCACCGAACACGGCTGGAACTGACCTTCATGGAACCGGTGGGGCTGATCTCGAAAATACAGCGTTACTCCACCAGGGACGGCCCCGGCATCCGCTCCACCGTATTCCTTCTCGGATGCAACCTGAGCTGCAAATGGTGCGCGAATCCGGAGCTTATTTCTTCCGAACCTCAACTTTTTTATTTCCCCGACCGCTGTAAGGGTTGCGGAACATGCATTTCCATCGGCTCGGGCGGTTCGATAAAACTCTCCGAAGGAATTTGCGAAGTCAACCGCGCCGGATTGAACAATATCGGCGAAGTCGCCGCGGGATGTCCCTATGACGCTTACGAAGCCGTCGGTCATTATATCGGGGCGGAGGCTCTGGCAAAAAAACTGTTGCGGGACAGAGCGTTTTATATGCAATCGGGCGGCGGCGTCACATTCTCCGGCGGAGAGCCCTGTCTTCAGGCGGAGTTTGTCCGCGAAACGGCAAGCCTGTTGCGTGCCGAAGGAATTAATGTTGCGCTCGATACGGCCGGCTGCATCCCGTGGGAAACGCTCGCGTTGGTTCTACCCGAAACGGATATCGTATTATATGATATCAAGACATTCGACGCGGATATTCATATCAATCTCACCGGCGCGGGCAACGAGCTGATACTGCAAAACGCGCGGCGGATAGCCGAAACGGGGAAGCCCATGTTCATCAGGCTAATGGTCATTCCCGGTATCAACGACGCTCACGAAGAAACCGACGCCAAACTCGAATTTATTGCCGGTCTCGGCACATCCGTAAAACGGGTGGATATTCTGCCGTACCACAGGTTCGGCCTGGGAAAATACGAACATCTTGGTCTGAGATATGAACTCGCGGATATACCGGAATGTTCTAAGGAGCAGGCGGAGGCCGTGGCGCGTAAGGCGGAGAAGCTAGGCATCCCGGCGTCCATCGGCGGGTAGTCCTGCCGGCAAGCGCCGCTCAAATTTTTTTCGAGTTTCTTCAGTATGCCCGGTTTGTCGAGGGGCGACGTGTCTTGCAACGAAAGGCCCGCCAATCTTACCGGGGTGCCGCCAGAGTCACCGGCACCTACCGGGGGCCTGAACATTAATAATCTCGCCGGCGTCCCTCGAAAGACGGCGGAGTTGCTGGTTTTAAAGCCATAAACCAAAGGAGAAGTGACGAAAATGAGCTATGTGTTTGCTGTGGACGGCGGGGGCACCAAGACTCACGCGCTGCTTTGCGACCTGACTGGGCGTGATGTTTTCCTCGAAACAATTGACGGCACAAATCATGAGTACCTCGCCGGCGGTTTTGACGAGGTGCGGCGGCGTCTCGACGCTTTAATCCGCAAAATAGAGCGGCGGGGATGCGTGATTACGCACAGCGTATGGGGAATGGCTGGTCTCGATACTTTAGTCCAGCATAAAATACTGTCGGGTATTTTAAAAGAGATTGGCGCGCGCGATTTCACGCTTGCTAACGATTCATATCTCGGGATCAAGGCGGGAACGGAGCGCGGATACGGCATATGCCTGATCAACGGCACCGGTTCTAATACCGTTGGGATGAACCACTTGGGAGAATGTTTCCAACTTGGCGGCCAGCTCCTTCTCACGGGCGATTTCGGAGGCGGGCAGACCATCGGGACCGCCGCTGTGGGAATGGTTTACCGTAATCTGTTCAGCCATCGCCTGGATACGCCGCTCAATAAAATTATGCTCGATTTTTACGGGATAACTTCAAAATATGATCTGATGGAATATGTGATGGAGGGCGAGCACAGCGGAAGCGTGCCCGTTCCTCGCCTCGCGAAGCTGGTGTTCGACGCTGCGAACATTGGCGACCCGCAAGCTGTAGAATTGCTCCGCCGCATGGGGCACTCCTACGCGTTAAGCATAAAGAGCCTTCTGGAAGAACTCATTTATCCCGACGAAGAAATCGAAGTCGTTCTGGCGGGCTCGTTATTTACCAAAGGATGGAGCGGCATACATATACGCGCGATGCGCGAATGGCTTTGCGAAAATGCGCCGGAGCGCCGGTTCCACTTCATCACGCTTAAAAAACCTCCCGTAATCGGAGCTCTCTCATGGGCGCTTGAAAATGCCGGGTGCGAAAACGCGCGCCAAATTGCTCATGAAGTCATGGTTAAGTGTTTTCCCGAAGCTGATAAGCCGGTTTAAATGAAGAAATGTCAATGTCAGCCGCCGATTTGAACGTTTTCCACGGTATCGCGCAAAACGCGCGCGAAATGCTCGAGATTTTCTTCATAAAGCTGCGCGGTCCCGGTGTATTCGTATTTCAATCCAAGTTTTTCGTATTTACTTTCGCCCAGTTGGTGAAATGGCAAAAGCTGCACGTCGCGCGCGCCCACTAGATCAAGCAGCGCGGCAAACCCTCGAATATCATCGGGTGAATCATTGAAACCGGGTATCACCGGTATTCGTATTATGGTGCGGACGCCTGATTCAAGAGCAGAGATGATGTTCGGCACGATTCGCGCGTTGCCGGTTCCTGTGCCGCGCCTGTGAGCTTCGGCGTCATAGTGTTTCATGTCTATATGGATGGCGTTGAATTTGTGCAATACGCTTTGAAACACGTCTTCGGTGACATTGGCCGACGTTTCCAGCGCGATTCCGATTTCAGCCGCGCGCAGCGAGTCGCAAAGTTCGCATACGAATTCCGGTTGCAGCAGCGGCTCTCCGCCTGTGAGTGTCACTCCGCCTCCGCTTGCGTCGTAAAAAGCTTTATCTTTGACAAGCTCGGCCATTAGTTCGGGAACCGTATAACACCTTGCGCCGCTGTTCTGCCGTTCGGGGCGCGTTTCCAGCGATTCCGGATTCGAGCACCACTTGCATCGCATATTGCAGCCCTGAAAAAAAACGCTTGTCCGTATTCCTGCGCCGTCATGCAGTGAAAATTTTTGTATGTTAAATATCAGCCCTTTCACAAAACCACCTCGTAACATTATCCAAACCCGCAATAGCATAGCTTATAATACGTAAATATAACGTTTAAACGCAATAGGAGACGGCTTATGGATGAAAAATATATCATCGGAATAGACGCGGGCGGAACAAAAGTCGCTTACGGCCTTTTTGACAGCCACGGCGTGATGATTGACAGGGCGCGGCATCCGACCGACCCTTCCGCAAACGGTCCCGAATTCTCGGACACTTTGATCGAGAACATACGAACAATTTTGAACAAAAACGGGCTTACCGAAGGTTCCCTTTCAGGCATTGGAGTATGTATGCCGTCGTTCATACTTCAGGAAGAGGGCCGCGTATTTATGACGTCGGCCATGCCCGGCATAAAAAATTTTCTCATGCGCGACTATCTGAGCGAACGCCTGGGGATGCGGATATCACTCGTGAATGACGCCGACGCGGCGGCGCTGGCGGAGTACCGCCACGGCGCGGGGCGCGGCGCTCGGCATATGGTGTATGTAGTCCTCGGCACAGGGATAGGCAGCGGCATAATAATTGATGGAAAGCCGTTTCAGGGCTCATACGGATTTGCGGGAGAATGTGGTCATATGCTGGCAACTCCTGACGCCGGATTACCGTGCGGCTGTGAGAACAGCGGCTGCTTTATGTCCTATGCGTCCGGCCTGGTTATTCCGATGCATGTAAAGTCAAAGCTGGATAAAGGAGCAAAAAGCGTGCTCTCGGCGGGGGTTGACGGCTTGAGCCTTCAGAAAGCGCTTGACGCAGGCGACGCGGTCGCGATTGAAATCATAGAGATGATGGCGCATTATATAGCCGTCTGCCTGTTTAACATCTATCAAATGCTCAATATAAATACCTTCGTTTTCGGCGGCGGCCTCGTCAATTTGGGCGAGGCCCTTTTCAGCCGGGTGCGCGGGGAATTCGACAGGTATAACCATATACCCCTGCCGGTGCATTTCAGGATGGCGGAGCTTGAACATGACATAGGCATAATAGGCGCCGCCGAAGTTGCGCGAGGAGAATAAAAAAATGAGCGATTACTTTGGAGAATTAAACCCGAGCACGAAGGCTATGCGCGAGAAGCTGCTAAGCGCTCAACCTACGGTTTGCGCGGAAAGAGCGGTGCTCACCACGGAAAGCTACCGCGAAACCGAACAGGAGCAGGTGGTGCTGAAGCGCGCTTATATGCTGGACAGAGTGCTGCGCAACATGTCGATTTACATAGGGCCGGAAGCGTTGATAGTCGGAAATCAGGCGAGCGCGGACCGTGCCGCGCCCATATTTCCCGAATACGCTATTGATTGGGTGATCGCGGAGCTGGACGAATTTGAAAAGCGCGACGGCGACAGATTTACGATCACCGAGGAAAACAAGGAAATATTGCGCGGCATTTATCCGTATTGGAAGGGCCGGACGCTGAAGGATAAAGGATACGCCGCATTCCCGGAATACGCGCGGATGTTCTATGACCTTGGCATAATAAAAACCGAGGGCAATATCACCTCCGGCGACGGGCATGTTGCGGCCGACTATGACCGCGTTCTGCGGGAGGGGTTATGCGGCGTGCGCGAGAGGGTGCGGGCGGCGATATCCGCGCTGGAGCTTTTCAGATTCGAGGACTTGAAAAAGAGCTACCTGTACCGCGCGATGCTTATCGTATTGGACGCGGTGGAAGCGTTCGCGCTCCGTTTTGCGGCGCTGGCGGAGGAGCAGGCGGAAAGTGCGGAGCCGTCCCGCGCCGCGTGGCTTAAAGAGATTGCGCGTATCTGCCGAAAGGTTCCCATGCGCCCCGCCGAAACATTCCATGAGGCGGTACAGAGCGTGTGGTTCCTCCATCTCATACTGCAAATAGAGTCCAACGGCCATTCGCTCTCCTATGGCCGGTTCGATCAATATGTCTATCCGTATTACATAAAAAGCAAAAAAGACGGCATGACCGACGAACAGGCTTGCGAGCTTTTGGAGAATCTGTGGCTGCGTACATTATCCCTGAATAAAATCAGAAGCTGGACGCATACCCGCTTTTCGGCGGGAAGCCCGCTCTATCAGAATGTCACGATAGGAGGCCAGACGACGAATGGCCGCGACGCGGTAAACGAGGTCAGCTATCTGGTGCTGCGAACCGTGGCGCGATGCCGTCTGCCTCAGCCCAACCTGACGGTTCGCTATCACAGGGGATTGAGCGATGATTTCATGCGCGAGTGCATACAGGTGATACGCTGCGGTTTCGGTATGCCGGCATTTAACAACGACGAGATCATCATTCCGTCATTTATAAATTTCGGGGTCAAAGAGGAAGACGCCTATGATTACAGCGCGATAGGCTGCGTAGAGGTCGCTGTTCCCGGAAAATGGGGTTATCGCGCCACCGGGATGAGTTTTTTAAATTTTCCCAAAACGCTGATGATCGCGCTTAACGACGGCGTCGACCTGGGAAGCGGCAGGCGCGTGTGCGAGGGGACAGGGCATTTCCTGGACATGGAGAGCTTCGAGGACGTAATGAAAGCGTGGGACGTATTCGTGCGGGAGTTCTGCCGCCAGGCGGTGGTGCTTGACGCCTGCGCCGATATGGTGCTGGAACAGGAGGTTCCCGACATACTGTGCTCGGCGCTGACCGACGACTGCATAGCCCGGGGAAAGCATATCAAGGAGGGCGGCGCGGTTTACGATTTTATCAGCGATTTGCAGGTGGGCATTGCCAATTTGGCGGATTCCCTGGCGGCAATTAAAAAATGCGTCTTTGAAGAAAAGACTGTAAGCGCCCATGAACTCTGGGAGGCCCTAATGGCGGACTTTGAAGGCAAAAAAAACGAGGAAATCCGCCATCTCCTTCTTTCGGCCCCCAAGTACGGCAATGACGACGACTATGTGGATTCCCTGATCCGACAAGCATACGATGTTTACATTGACGAAATGAAAAAGTACCGCAATACCCGTTACGGCCGGGGTCCCATAGGCGGCGTTTACTACGGGGGGACTTCTTCCATCTCCGCAAACGTGCCCCAGGGAGCGGGAACCCTGGCTACCCCCGACGGCCGCAAGGCAGGGGAACCCCTGGCAGAAGGTTGCTCCCCTTCTCATGGCATGGACAGAAAGGGCCCGACGGCGGTTTTCAAGACTGTGTCCAAACTTCCCACCCGGGAGATTACCGGCGGGGTACTCCTCAACCAAAAACTGAATCCCCAGATTTTGCAAAAGGAAGATGACCGGAAAAAACTGATTAGCCTGGTCCGGGCTTTCTTTGACCGCCTTGAAGGTTTCCACGTTCAGTTCAAC
>Ga0099364_10001212_pt1 | contig 42988 bp, 25 predicted proteins | sample TergutTh196P3_FD_73070 | JGI IMG/M metagenome (GOLD analysis project Ga0099364, IMG submission 73070) | Microcerotermes parvus P3 segment gut microbial communities from Pointe-Noire, Republic of the Congo - Th196 P3 | ecosystem: Host-associated > Arthropoda: Insects > Digestive system > Gut ...
CCAAGCGTCACATTCATTTTCGACAAGCTCAATGCATCGCCTAATGGAATGTGGAAAACTGAGGTTGATAAATATTTCATAAAAAGGTGACATTTTGATTTCCTCGAAGGTCAGGAGTTCTGATAACTAATAACTGAAAACTGAAAACTGATAACTGATAACTGAAAACTGAAAACTGAAAACTGAAAACTTTTAACAAATTAGTGGCTAAAATTATAACATACAGAAAATCAGAGGCATAGCATTGTATGCCTCTGCAAATATTAATTATATGTAGAAAATATTTACAAAAGTGCGTCTAATTTAGCCGCGAGAGTTGTTTTTGGGACTGCGCCCACTTGTTTATCGACTACTTCTCCGTTCTTAAAGAAAAGTATTGTGGGTATGCTCCTAATGCCGTATTTTACTGAGGTACTGGGGCTACTGTCCACATCCATTTTTGCCACTAATGCTTTACCTTCATATTCAGTGGCAAGTTCATTAACTATCGGGGTTATCATGCGGCATGGTCCACACCATTCAGCCCAAAAATCCAATAGTACAGGTTTGTCGGAACTAAGTACTAATTCCTCAAAATTTAAATCTGTTGCTTCTATTGCCATAATTAAAAATTCAAAAATAAATCTGTTGGTTCAAAAAGTTTCACAAAGGTAGAAAATTTTTTTATATATTATCAAAATTAATACGAAAATTTAACAATTTTTAAGAAAAAGTTAAAGTTATTTCGGGATGATTATCAAAATATTTTACCAAATCTGTTGATAGATTTGCAGTTATGTTTTTAGAGAACATTTTTAAACGATGATTTTCATTTTCTTTGTCTGTAATGATAAAGTTCATGCTCACGTTTCCTTTGTTTTCGTTAATAATATCGGTAAATTCTAACACAAATTCTTCTGAAATTTCTTGTAACGGAATTTCAAAAGTCATACTTTTAAGAGATTTTTTAGTTGCGTCTCGTAACGGACTGATACTTACAATTTTCGCCTCCCACCTGGAATCATATCTTCTTTGCTGAACTCTTCCTTTTATCAATAAGAAGATGCCAAGTTGCAAATATTTAGCAAAATTTGTATAATCATCACCAAAGAGGGCAAATTCAAAGGAACCTGAATAATCTTCCAATGTTAAAATACCAAAAGGTTTGTTTTTTTCACGAGTTTGTCCAGTTCGTATGTTTGAAACAAGTCCTCCTGCAAAAAATTCACGACCTTTCATATTTGGCAGATTTTCAAACTCAACCATTTGTGTATTGCAATAATATTTCAGTTCTATTTTGTAGTCGTCCAAAGGGTGTGAGGACATATACATCCCGATAAGTTCTTTTTCTTTTTCTAATTTTCCGATTGTAGAAAATTCGGGGCTAAATGGCGGAATAGGTTTTTTAATTTCAATAGAATTAGATATTTCACCGAAAATAGAATTTTGTCCAGCACCTTTGTCAGCCTGAAATTTGCTACCATATTTAATTAAATTTTCAATAAAAGTAGTTTCTTCGTTAGGTTGCGTAGCAAAGTATTGCGCTCGGTGAATACTCCCCAAATTGTCGAAAGTTCCTGATGCAGCAAATGCTTCAAATGCTCTTTTATTAACGGTCTGTAAATTAACGCGTTCAACAAAATTATAAATATCCGTAAATAGTCCGTTATTGTTTCTTTCGTTAACAATTTCTTCGACCACACCTTCGCCTACTCCTTTAATTGCAGCCATTCCAAAACGCAAAGCACCTTTTTTGTTTACAGTAAATTTTGAAACACTTTCATTAATATCGGGTCCAAGCACGGGTAAGTGCATTCTACGGCACTCTTCCATAAAAGTTGTAATTTTATCAATATTGTGAAAATTACAACTAAGAACACCTGCCATAAATTCTGCGGGATAGTTTGCCTTTAAGTATCCTGTTTGATATGCAAGGATACTGTAACCCACTGAGTGCGACTTGTTAAAAGCATATTCGGCAAAAGATTCCCAATCGTTCCAAATTTTTTCAATAATAGCATCGGGCTCTTTCTTTACCATTTTGCAACCTTCGATAAATTTTTCGTTATTTTTGCAACCTTCGATAAATTTATCTTTAATTTTGAGCATTTCGTCAATTCTTTTTTTGCCCATTGCTTTTCTTAAAGTGTCGGATTCACCTCTCGAAAAATGTCCTAAGGCGCGTGAAAGAAGCATCACTTGTTCCTGAAAAACCGTTACTCCGTACGTATCTTTCAAAAATGGTTCCATAAGAGGATGGTCATACTCGACAGATTTTCGACCATGTTTGCGGTCAATATAATCAGGAATATAATCCATCGGACCGGGACGATATAAAGCATTCATGGCAACTAAATCTTCCAAACGGTTAGGTTTTAACATTCTTAAATATTTTCTCATACCCTGCGATTCAAATTGGAAAATTGCCGTTGTATCGCCTTTGCAAAATAAATCGAAAGTTTTTTTGTCATCAAAAGGAATTTGGTCTATTTTTACATCAATTCCTTTTGAAATTTTAATTGCTATTAATGTTTCTTTAATTTCCGAAAGCGTTCTTAATCCTAAGAAGTCCATTTTCAGTAATCCAATGGATTCCACTAAATTACCTTCATATTGTGTTACCATTTTTAATCCAACATTCTCTTTTTCTTTTGGTATCATCAAAGGAATATTTTTTTCTAACGGTTCTCGTCCAATAAGAACTCCGCATGGATGTACTCCGGTATGTCGGATTGAGCCTTCTAAAATACAGGCAAATTCGAGTGTTTTTAATAAAATTTCGTCTTTAATATTTCGTGCATTTTTAATTTCTTCTGCAAAAATTGTCTGGATAAAAAGTTTTTCGAGGGATTTTTTTGCTTCGTCGGCGATATCTTTTGATTTTGAGTTTAAATTATTTTCTGCTTCTACTCTTTTCTTTTCAATTGCCGCAATTGCTGCGTCTATATTTCCTGTATCTTCCTCTAATTTAATTACTTCTTGGTATGCGTAATCTAATTTAATACCGGGTTTGCCGGGTATTCTTTTAGATACTCTATCTGCTTCGGATAAAGGGAGTCTCAACACCCGACCTACATCTTTAATAGATGATTTTGCCGCCATTGTTCCGAAGGTGCAAATATGGGCTACTTTTTCGTGTCCATATTTTTTAGCAACGTATTCTAAAACTAACTCTCGACCGTCATCGTCGAAATCAATATCAACGTCAGGCATTGAAATACGGTCAGGATTAAGAAACCGTTCAAAAAGGAGATTATATTTTATTGAATCAATGAGAGTAATTCCCGTACAAAAAGCGACCACTGAACCTGCTGCAGAACCTCGTCCAGGTCCAACTAAAACTCCCATTTTTCGCGCTTCATTGATGAAATCTTGTACAATTAAAAAATAACTCGGAAAACCCATAAATTTTATTGTTTCTAATTCAAAATCAATACGTTCTTTTACTTCAACAGGAATTGGGTCTCCATATATTTTTTTTGCCCCTTTTATTGTAATATGTTCGAGGTAATCGGATTCAAATTTTATTTGTAATATTGTATCGTAAATACCGCCAAGTGTTTCGTACCGTTTACCAAATTCTTTTTTTAAGTCTTCTTCTGAAAATTTAGATTTATAATCTTCTAATGTACCGAATTCCAAATCAATAGGAAATTCGGGCATTATAGGGTCGGAATTTATATTGAAATCTTCTATTTTATCGGTTATTTCGTTAGTATTTTCGATGGCTTCGGGTAGGTCAGCAAAAAGTTCAGACATCTCTTCGGTTGTTTTAAACCATTCCTGACGTGTGTATCTGAGCCTGCTTTCATCATTCATATCCTTTCCTGTACTAAGACAAAGCAATATTTCGTGCGGCTCAGCCATCTCTTTATCAGTAAAATGAACATCATTTGAGGCAATAATTTTTACATCATACTTTTTAGAAAATTCTATAAGTTTCTCATTTACTTTTTGTTGTGTTTTAAAAACTTTTTCGTACATAATGGGGTCTTCAGCGATATGCCGCTGTAATTCCAAATAAAAATCGTCCCCAAAAAGATTTTTATACCAAATAACAGATTCTTCGGCTCCTTCTAAGTCGTTATTTCTGATTTTTCGTGGTATTTCTCCACCGATGCAGCCACTTAATGCTATTAATCCTTCATGATGTTTTTCCAATAATTGTTTGTCAATTCGCGGGCGATAGTAGAAACCATCGATATTTGCAATGGAAATTAACCGCATCAAATTATGATATCCAATTAAATTTTTAGCTAATAGAATTAGGTGCCTTCCTGAGCCATCAATTTTATCTGTTTTGTTGTGAATTGTACGCTGTGCAACATAAGTTTCGCAGCCTATTATTGGTTTTATTTTATTTTTTTTACAGACATCAAAAAATTCTTTAATTCCGAGCATATTTCCGTGGTCGGTTAGTGCAATTGCTCTCATGCCATCTTTGACCGCTTTTTTGACTAAATGTTGAATACTTGCTTGTCCATCTAAAATAGAGTACTGCGAATGAACATGCAAGTGAGTGAACGAGGTTGGTTGTTTCATAAAAAATCTAATTTTCAGAAGGTTTTATTTAATTTTTATTCGGCAAAAATAGATATATTTTTTTAATTTACCAAAAAAATTTATTCTTGCTTGTTTTCAGTTTTCAGTTTTCAGTTATCAGTTTTCAGTTTTCAGTTATCAGTTATCGGTTATCAGTTATCAGTTATCAGTTATCGGTTATCAGTTGTCAGTTTTCAGTTATCAGTTTTCAGTTATCAGTTATCAGTTTTCAGTTATCAGTTATCAGTAATCAGTAATCAGTTTTCAGTTTTCAGTTTTCAGTTATCAGTTTTCCCAAAAAACTATTTTTTTTTAATTCCAAAACCTAATCTTCACCTAATTTTTTCTACAAAACAACCTTAGTAGAGGTTATTGAGAAACTTTGTGTGCCTTTGTGAAACCTTTGTGTCTCTTTGTGGTTATATTTTTTAACGCAAAGTCGCAAAGTTGAGAACGCAAGGGGCGCAAATTCGTAGCTTAATATTTCATTGCCCAACTTAACTCAATTAGAGAGGATTAGAAAGTTTTTTTATGATGCTTTTAGCAAGCATTTCATTTATATCATTATGACGCGGAACAGGTTGTTGCACGCCTGTTTCAATATTTTTATACCAATCGTGCTTTCCACCGTGTCGTACGAAAACAGCACCGAAGGTTGTTATAGTTTTTATTAATTGGTTTCTTTTCATATTTACGCCAATTCTAATGCTCCGCTCCGATATGGAATAGACAACTGCAGATCATCAAATACCATTAAATCAGCATATAATGATTTCAGCATCGTTTCAAGTTCTTCAATTGTTTTTCCTTGTGTTTCGTAATCTGGAAACTCAACGAGATGACCTACATAATAATCATCGTACTGCTTAAAAACATAATTCAATTGCATAAAAAACTATTTAATTTGAACCAAAAAGATAAATATTTTTATAATATCTAAAATCAAAAAAATAATTTTTTTGATTTTAGCCTGCATTATTCATAAAGGAAATATGTCGTTTCGTTTTACGACATCTGTATGGGCAACCCTTGCGGTTGCACGAATAATACGGAGATAGACATTGTAGGGGCAACCCTTGCGGTTGCCTAAAATAAAATATAACGAAGAGGATTGTGTAGAATAAAACAGGCGAGGGCAAGCCTCGCCCCTACAATTCTATACAGGATGGTAATTGTGCGACCGCAAGGGTCGCACACACGACGATACCTAATTGTTCACTGCCAAACCTCACAATCTCCCTCCATCCCACGCAACAGCACTCGGTAGAGTGCCACGTAGATAACCCTGTGTAGGGGCGTACCCTTGCGGTCGCCCTAAAAGCGCAACTCGGGGCATCTACAAAAAAAAATAGATAAAATTTATTCTTCTCTAACTAATCAAACCTCACAATCTCCCTCCATCCCACGCAGCAGCACTCGGTAGAGTGCAACGCAGATAACCCTGTGTAGGGGCGTACCCTTGCGGTCGCCCTAAAAGCGCAACTCGGGGGATCTAAAAAAAAAAATTTTTTTTACCCCAAAAAAAAATCCCAAAAATTTTTTTTTGCCTTCCTTCCCAAAAATTCTTCCATATTTGCGTTTAAACTACACATAATCAGCATAATACCCCTATCCCCAAAAATGTTACAAAATAAAAAAGTTTACGATTTGGCAGGAAAAAAGGTACGATTTGGCAGAGTAACCTATTTTTTTTTGTTGTATTTTTGCACCCGCAAAGTGATAATATTTTGCACCTAACTATTTGATTTGTAGATATAAGAACAGTAAATTTTTAGTAATAACAACATTTTATGAATATGATGAATAAAATTGTAGGGGCGCACCTACGTCTGCGCCCAAAAATTGAACGGGCAAACCAACCTGTTTGCCCAAAAATTGAACAGACGCACCAACATGTGCGCACTATTGAACGGGCAAAACAACTTGTTCGCCCAAAAGTACACGCAAACCTACGTGTTTGCAAAATAACCGCCGATAAAAAATTCAATAATATCGGATACACCAGTATTGGGGACAATACAAATGTACACGCAAACCCACGTGTACGCAAAATTGCAGGCGCAAACCTACATGTTTGCCCATTAAACAATAATTTTTATAATTTTTAAATTTTTAATAAAAAAATGGAGAAAACAATTTTTTCTAAAACGAAAATCGGCTATAGCGCCGATAGGAGTAATGCCAAAGAGACGATATATAATAAGGACACTTTGGCAAAAAAAATCGACCTTTCCCGCTTTTTGCGGACGTGGTTGATTTTGGCACTGTTAATGGTAGGGAATATCTACTTCAATTCTGAAGTTTATGCCGTAATCACCGGCTCAGGTACTCTATCAAGCCCCTACACTATTAACAACAGCGATGATTTGACTACCTTTAAAGGGTATGTAGATGCGGGAAATACAACGTATATTGGTGCTACCAGATACTGGAGAGTGACCAATAACATTAGTTGGAGCGGCGCTGACCGAATCGGATATAATGGTCGTCCCTTCAGCGGGTATTTTGATGGTGGCGGATATACTATTTCTTTTGGAAGCATTGGATATGGCAATAATTCAAGAGATTATGTTGGTTTTTTCGGAATGATTGAAAATGCAAATATCAGTAACTTAACCATTAACGGAAGTTTTATTGACGGAAGGAACTATGTAGGCGGATTGGCGGGTGAAATGAGAGGAAGTTGTACTCTTAACAACGTGCATGTCAGGTTGAATGCTTATTCTTATATATATGGTGATCATTGGGGAGGATTGGTAGGGCATGTGTGGAGTACAGGAACACATACTATTAGTTTTTGTTCTGCTATAGTTTATGCCGTAGAATTAAACAAATCGTCAACTGGAGGATTTTATGGAGGTTTGACAAGTGGATTCAGAAGTAGTAGCAATGGTGGTTCTGCAACCATTTCCGACTGTTTGATAGACGTAAATTTTATTCTTAGTGGTGGTGGAGATTTTAGAGATATGGGAGGGCTTATCGGAAGTGCAAGCTACAATAAAACTATCACCATCATACGTACAGTGGCTCATTCTTCAGGGTTTCCTTTGACCAACCCAAATTCCTCACAAGGCAGAGGCGCACTTGTTGGCTACTTAGGGTCGGGAAGTACCATTAACCTCTATTCAGTTTTCAACAATCGTACAAACACTGTTTCTGGGGCCGGTGGTATGGTAGCATTGCGAAATGGAACAGTGAACGCCACTAACGTATCAATGATAACCTCATGGTGGGGTAATAACAATGTTTATTCTTTATTAGAACGAAGCAATAACACTGCAGGTACAATAAGTTCTGGCTCTCGCGGCAACGAAATGTGGGGGCATGATTATTATTCATCTCGTCCGCTATTATCTAAATCAGGGTATGTAGTGCTTGTTACCAGAGGTACAGGCGTAGGAAACATTTCATGGGCTAATTATTCCTCAGGGACATCGCATTATGTTAATGCCAACGAAAATCTGAGCGTAACACCAAGTCCAGCACCTAATAATTATCAGCGAGTAACTTATACCTTTTCTCCCGATTATAATCACAGTTCTGGCTCTTCAAATAATTACAGTGCCTCGCAGAGCGGAAATAATTGGATACTTTATCCTCGCGTTAATGGAACTGTAAGCGCAAGTCTCGTCAATATCCCTTATCCGCAAAACCTTACATCTACTTTTGACCAGTTTACTAGGGATGTAAACCTTAATTGGACTTACAACAATGCGCAGGGATTGACAGGCAGATTTTTTGTTTACAAGCGCGAAACCGCCCCTAATGCAGGTGCGTGGGAAGCTCCTGTTATTGTGGGAAATGTTACAACAGGTTCCTCGGTTGCGGCTAATTTTGCATATACTTTGGGGTTAGATGATTACCACAAAACTTTTCAATTTATTGTCGGTTTTGTTGAAGGAACGGCAGGTGCGCCTAATGATCCGATGAGTATTAGCGAATATCGCCGCACATCAACAACAGTAAGCACTAATGAAACGCTTATTCAGGAGTTTTTCGCGACAGGGATGGAAAACGATATTGAGGTTTCTTTTACCGCCGACAACAGATTCCCCGCAACTACGTCATATTACTATAATATCGAACGTAGCGAAAACGGTGGCGCTTTTCAGCCATGGGTATCTAACCAAGGTTTTGACGGAAGAAATGTGCCGTACATACACGTGGACAACTATCCATCGTTGCCCTGTGACGCATTTGTTTACCGTTTGATAGTTTACGTGTCTGGAGTTACGCTTAACAGAGTTTCCGAAGAGGCGCGCATATCAGGAAATACAAGGTTTGCGCAAAACGAACCCTTTAAATCTTCAAAAGGTGAATTTGCTAATTATGTCAGGCTGCAATGGAAAGTTGACCGTATGCCGGGTGGAAGTCCCGAAGTATATCGCGTATTCAGGCGAGTTGCGAACAGTAACGACCAATTTATTGAACTTGAAACAATTACAAGCAACGCCGCAACAGTATATTGGAACGACGTCAATGCACTTACAGGCGTTTATTACGAATACAGGGTTGTTTTATATCAGAATTGCAATAGCGAAGAAACAGAACTTGAACTAAAAACCGACATCGGCTTTACGCAGGCATTCGGAACTGTCTTAGGACGTGTTACCTACGGAACAGGAACTTCCGTTCCCGATGTTAATCTGCTCGTTCGCCGTAATGATATGCAACAAGGTGAAAGTCAATATTACTCGCTTAGGTCAATTGGTGGTGGACAAAGATTTGAGTGGAAACACGCTGATCCTAACTATTTCAATGATATATGGACTTCAAAACAATGGACATTGCAATTTTGGGTAAACCCTGATGTCAATATTACGGGTACAAAAATTATTGGTTATATAGGTAGTTATCCAATCTCTTTGATAGCAGTTACGGGTGGTTATAGGGTATATGCAGGTTTTAACACGGCGCAAAGGTCTGAAATTATTACTCCTAACAAGTTCTCCCACATTGTGATAACAAGAAATAACAATGATATTAAAATTTATACTGTTTGCGACAATGATCCCGAAAATATTTATATTGAGTCTGTTACATATAATTTCACAACTGCAACTGCTTTTATAGCAGATGATTGTAAAATCAGTTTTGGGCATGAATTAAGCGGATATATTGATGAAGTTCGTTTTTGGAATCGTCCTTTGGCAGAAACGGAAATTACAAATGATTACAGTCGCCGTCTTGTTGGTAATGAAAACGGATTGCGGGCATATTGGACTTTTGATGAAAATCTGCCCGGAAATGCTTTTGATATGTCCCGAATTGGAACGGTTTACAATGGAAATCACGCTACTACAAACACTTTGGCATTCCATAGTAACGTACCGTCAGAGATATATCAACTTGCGTTAAAAGGAATTACAGACGGCAACGGCAACTATCAAATTAGCGGTATTCCCTATTCGGGTGAAGGAACAAGTTATTCAATTGTACCCGACCTTGGAGTGCATGTTTTCAACCCTAATGAGCATTTAAGATATATAAGTCCAACTTCCATGGTGCATAATGGCACTGATTTTACTGATATTTCATCCTTTAAAGTGTCGGGTACGGTGCGTTATGAGGGTGGTAATTATCCTGTTCAGGGATGTTCTTTTGAGATTGATGATCAGCCCGTTACCCGTCCGAATGGCACTTTATATACATCTGAAATTGACGGTTCTTTTGAAATTAGCGTGCCTATTGGAGTTCATAAGGTACGTATTGTGAAACAGGGTCATACTTTTGTTGATGATGGTTTGTTGACAAACTCGGCAGGTGAAAACCTTAATTATAATGCGAATGTTCCTAATATTCAGTTTTGGAATAATACTCGTGTCAAACTGATAGGTCGTGTTGTGGGTGGAATGACGGAAGACGACAAGCCGCTTGCATTCGGTGAATCGAAAAACAATATTGGTGTTCAGGATATTATTTTGGAAAGCATATATCCGATGACATACAGTTTTTCTACCGTTCCTGTTACAGAAACCGTTTATCACAATCAGGGACAGTGGAAAAAGCCCGGCGGATTGTCCGAAGACCAAACTATTGTTACCTATAATCCTGATAATGTTACAATTCGTGTTAGTCCCGTAACGGGTGAATTTGTGGCGTGGGTATATCCCGAACCGTATAATATTAGTAATATTTTGGTTCCTGCCGCAGGTGGAACTTCTTTAACAATTTACGACAGATACGAAAATCTTAACCTTAGCAATGCGCCCGTTCCTGACGATTCGTTCTTAAAAATGAGCATCAGAACGTGGACTGACTCCTTAGAAGTTACAGGACAGCCCGGTTCTTTGGATTATTGGGAATATTTTCAACTTTCTGATACGATATATCATCATGCTGATTGGAAACATTTTTGGCAGGCAACACCTACCTTCAGCGTAACGCAAGCAGTGAACGACGAACCGGTTGATTATTTTGGTGATATTTCTTTCCTTTTGAGAGATGAATTGACCGGTGAAAACGAAACTTTATCTTTATGGAACCAAACAGACGGATATTTTTTCGATAAACCTCTTTTCACTCAAGGTAAAAATTACACTTTTTTGTTCAACGGTTTTGAGGAATATGTAAATTATGCCGCAGACCCATACGAACCTGTTATTGAACGCTATCCCGTAAAAGAGGGAATAATAAATATGGCTAACAATGTGCGTATTAATCCAACGCCCGAAACTTTTGAAATGGACTATAACGGCGATGCGGTTTACTCTTTTATCGCTGGTGCGCCTAATTTAGCAACAGGTACCAATGACTTTTTTGCAACCCTTTCAGTTGGCGCAAGAAGTTATTATTGGAATATGGGACAAGACCCCATCGAAGTGTGGCACCTCGGCTCGAAAAGCACAGGTACAGACTTTATGACTGCGGGTCCCGACCAAGTCGAAATTATTTTGCGCGACCCGCCCGGAACATTCAGTAAATCTTACATCGAAACGGGTACTACGGTTTCATCCAAAAAAAGTAACAATATTGTGAACGGGATGAGCCAAGCAACGAACCTTACAACATCATTAGGTCCTAAAATCAAATCTTTTATAGGACTTGGTGCAGGTACTATTCTTGAAAGTGAAGTTAAACTTGATATTAGCGCAGGTTTGAACACTGAAGAGCGGTGGACATCATCCTCCGAATATTTTACTTCAACAACTTTTACAGAACGTTTTGAAACTTCCGACCATCCTTTATATGTCGGGCATTATGGAGACGTTTTCATTGGTAATTCCACTAATATTCTTTACGGATTAACGAGGTCAATTACTATTGTCAAAGATTATGAAAATGAGTTTGAGGAAGATGGTGATTCTTTCTATGATCAAGGCGATTATTCCATTGCGCCTGCGGTATCGTTGGCTTATGGACAAACTTTTGATACTCGTTTTGCATTTACACAGCACGATATTCAGGGTATTATGATTCCGAAATGGTACGAAGCACTTGAAATTGTTCTTTTGCCTGTGGGAACGCCCGTCAACACCGCTGAAATTGACGAACCTGTGTATGTTTCTAATTTACCCCATTCGCATAATAATTTTGGTAAATTAAATACTGACCAAATATTTGGAGATGAGGCTTCTACCCCTGATATGTTCCATGATGGTCCGAGTTACAAAATTTTCTTCCCCGACGATTATGATATGGCTGATTTTAGAAATGATACGGTGATGTATTTCAACAATCAGATTAATAATTGGACTGCCGTTCTTATTCAAAACGAAAAAGAAAAGGTTGAGATGGAAAGACTTGGTAATTACAGTTTTGGCAGCGGTGTTACCGTTGAATATTCTAAAACTGCATTAACATCAAAAACTGTTTCATCAACTTTCAATTGGATGTTAAATCCCACTGTTGGATTGGTTACTGGTGCAGACGTGATGGGCATTGGAATTGAACTTGATGTTTCTTTTGAATATGTTCACGAAGAGGAGATTACCGAAGAGCAATCTTACGAAACGGTTGTTACATCTGGTTTTATTTTGCAAGAAGAGGGTGATGACGACCAAATTTCTGTTGATTATGGTATGACGGCATCGGGTACGTTAGCGTTTCAAACACGCGGCGGACGTACATCTTGCCCGTATGAAGCAGAATTGGTTTCACAATATTATGAACCGGGTCAGCATATTTTGATGGAAGCAACCATGCAGATTGAAGTGCCGAGGCTTAGAGTGGCAAGCGCACCGCACGTTCTTAACGTTCCCGCTAACAGAGACGCTACTTTTGTCCTTGCACTTGAAAATGAAAGTGATACAGGTGAAGATGTTTGGTTTCAACTTCTTGTGGACGAAGAAACAAATCCGGACGGTGCTATCCTAAAAATTGACGGTGGATTTATTGGTAACGGTCGTCATTTTATGGTTAAAGCGTATGAAACTCTTTATAAGACACTTACGGTAAGCAAAGGAACTGCCGATGTATATGAAAATATTGGACTTATACTTGCATCGCAGTGTCAATTTGACCCCACTGACGGTATTTGGCCCGATATAGCCGACACAGCATATATTTCAGTAGAATTTATTGCTGCGTGTAGCAATGTTGCGATTATGCAACCTAACCAAAATTGGATTTTGAACGCCGATAGCCCAACAAGCGATACGTTATATGTATCTATTGCAGATTTTGACGTTAATTTTCCAAATTTTGGCTGGATAAGATTGGAACAAAGGGCTGTTACATCCCCCAATTGGAGTACGTTAATGACATACTATCCGTCTCATTTATATCCGCAAGCACAAGGCGACAAAGAAGATATCGGCGACCGACCCATTCTTATTTATCCTTGGAAAACGCCTCCTTTCGATGGTGCTTATGAAATTCGCGCAACTTCGGCATCGGTTAACGTTAATTCGCAAGGTCAAATTATTGATATTTTGTCGACATATTCGACAGATGCGGTTTTAGGATATAGGGATATGAATCCGCCGAGACCGCTTGGCGCACCTTCTCCCGCAAATGGAATATTAACCGCAGGGGACGAAATTTCTATCACTTTTAACGAAGATATTCAATCGGGGTTGTTGATTAAGGATAATTTCACTATTTCGGGTATATTAAATGCTCAAGAATTAGCCGAACCAAACGTGGGACTTGAATTTAGCGCAGACGAACATCATGCTAAAACAGAACTTCCTGTTTTTGTAAACGGTTCATTTTCAATTGAAACATGGTATAAACGAAATGGAAATTCTGAAGGTACTCTCTTTGCTTTTGGCGCAAATGGAAACTATATTTCGTTAAGTTTCAGTGCATCAGGTCATGTAATTTTGAAAAATGGTAATGAAACATATACTTCGGCTCAATCTGTTTCGTCTGACGATACTTGGAAATATATAACAATGTGTTATGATAGAGATAATAACAGCGTTGCGGTTTATCATTTTGAAGGTACTACATCGCTCACTTTGTTTACTGCTCAAAGTTTGACTGCATATCCTGAAACACAAGGTAAACTTTATATTGGTAACAATGATATTTTGGAAAATGGCATTAATTGCGCTGTTTCACAACTTCATTTTTATGGTATAAAACGTTTGTTGGCAGATGTTTCGGCAGATAAAAGTCTTACAAAATCGGGCAGAGAACATGGTCTAATTGGTTATTGGATGATGGACGAAGCCGAAGGAAATATTGTTGAAGATAAAGCACGTGCACGCCATTTAACGCATCAAGCAGAATGGTATGTTTATCCGTCTGGGTATGCAAAAGCGACAAATGGCTACGCATATATTTCAATTCCCACTTCAACATATCCTTTGGATGCATTTAGAGATTTTACGCTCGAATTTTGGTTTAGAAGTACAAACAGTAACATTCAAAATGATAGAGTGTTATTATTTACTGATAATGGTTATATTGCAACCACCTCAAATGGTGGATTGGTGCTATATAAACCTGATGGTACGTTAAACCAAGTTTTGACAACAACAAATGTTTTTAATACTCAATGGACTCACTTTGCAATGTCTGTAAGGCGCAACGGTAGCGTTAATGTCTATATTAATGGTGAAAACAGAGCAACGTTCTCGGAAACGCTTCTCGGTTCGTTTGCAAGTGGTTTCTTCTATTTTGGCGCTAAAAAAGAAGGAAATAATAGTTTTAATCAATATTTTAACGGTTATTTTGATGAAATTCGTTTGTGGAACAGTGCGCTTTCAAGCGATAACATTAAACTCAACAAAAACAGTAAGTTACACGGCAACGAGGCAGGTCTGCAAGCATATTATCCTTTTGAAAAATATGTCAGATTAACCAACGGTACAATTGAAGTTACGCAAACTAACGAAAATATGACCGATGACAATATTGCATCCGGCACCGCATCGTTTTCGACTACCGCAATGTCCGTTAAAGACGTGCGACCCGTTGAATACGTAGATTTTGATTTTGTTGCATCAAACAATAAGATTGTTTTAACTGTTTCGCCCGATTATTTTGCCCTTGTTGAAGGTAATATCCTAAACATCTCTGTAGAAAATGTTCGTGATATGCGCAACAACAAAAGTAATACCGAACAATGGACTGCTTATGTTAGACGTAACGCACTGCAATGGGACAGCGACCCAATTTATCTTACAAAAGAGCAAAACGATTTCTTAACTTTCACCGCACGAATTGTAAACACCGGAGGTACATCGGTTAGTTATTCAGTTGAAAATCTGCCTTCATGGTTAACTGTATCCGCAGGAATTGGTAATTTGCAACCTTTGCAAAGCCGTGAACTTAATTTTACGGTATTTCAGGGTATAAATATTGGTAATTATGAAACTGCAATCGGTCTCACAAGCGGAAACGGCGTTTTGGAAATTTTGCCCGTACAACTGAAAGTTACAGGCGAACGACCCGATTGGGACGTTAATCCAAACGATTTTGAACATTCTATGAATATCATTGGTCAAATTAAAATTGACGATATATTCCAAGAAGACCCTGACGATATTTTGGGCGCTTTTATAGGTGATTTATGCGTAGGAGTTGCATCATCGGTATATGTGGATAACCGCAATGCTTATTTTGTATTTGCAGATATTTATGGAAATGCGCAACATAACAATCAACTTTTGAGTTTCAAACTGTGGGACGCATCAACAGGACGCATCTATCCGCAAATTGAAACTTCTGTTGCTGAAATAAGATTTGCAGCAGGAAGTGTTGTCGGAAGTGGTTCTAATCCTGTTATTTTCAATGCGTTGGACATCGCAGAACAAATAATTAACTTAACCAACGGTTGGAATTGGATTTCTACAAACATTTTAAGCGAGAGTCCAACTATTTTAAGCCAAATGAAAGAGTCTCTTATCACTTCTGGCGAAATGATTAAAGGACGTGACGCATATTTACAACAACCGAACTGGATTGGAAATCTTACCGAAATATCGGAAAAAAGTATGTATTCCGTCAAAACCAATAGCGACCATACATTAGTATTGACGGGTCATTATGCCGACCCAGCAACAACGCCTATTGCCATTAATCAAGGCTGGAATTGGATTGGTTACATTCCTGCATTTACGCTACCGTTACAAAGTGCATTAGCAGGCATCAACCCTCAATTGGACGACCAAATAAAAGGACAGTCTGGTTTTGCAACCTATATGGGCTCAAGCGGTTGGATGGGAACTTTAACATTTATGCAGTCAGGCAAAGGTTATATGTATTTTTCAAATAACGGAACCTCGCAAACATTGATTTATCCATCAACAATACCGCAAGGAATGCCACCAATGACACCGCCAAACAATACAACCATCGACTCAAAATGGGAAGTAAACATCGCCAACTACTCCTCAACAATGACCATGACCGCAAGAGTAGTCCACGATGACGTAGAATTGGCAAGCGATATGATTGAAATTGGCGCATTTAGTGGAGACGAATGTCGCGGCACAGCATTTTTGCAATATGTAGAAAGTCTGAACCGATATGTAGCCTTCCTAATGATTTACGGTAACGGCAACGAACCTATAAAACTAAAAGTTTTTGACCACGCCACCGAAACCGAACATACCGCCAACAACAGCACAATAAACTTCGCCTCTGATGCAATCTTTGGCAACCCACTAAGCCCATATATGATAGGATTAGGCACAACAGTGGTAGATATTAATGCGATAAATGTGTCGCAATTAACTGTTTATCCAAATCCAACGAGTGGGGAGTTTTCAGTAGTGAGTAGTGAGATGTCAGTAGTGAGTAGTGAGATTTCAGATATCAGTATTGAGATATTTGATGCAATAGGTCGCCTCGTTCATCGTGAACCCTTTACCGTGAACCGTGCAACCATTGATATTGATATTACTCACTTGGAAAATGGAGTATATTTTGTGAAGGTAGGTAGTGAAATGGTTAAAATAGTAAAAAAATAGTGGTTAGTGATTAGTGGTTAGTGGTTAGTGATAACCTCTGCGACCCTCTGTGTCTTCTCTGTGTAACTCTGTGTAACAAAAAAAATAATTACACAGAGAAACACAGAGAAACACAGAGACACACAGAGACACACAGAGACACACAGAGGAAAAACTATTTTTGAATAAAAGCTGCCTCTCGGGGCGGCTTTTTTTATGGAAATGACCTACTTTGCGACCCTTGCGTTCTCAACTTTGCGACTTTGTGGTAAAATAAGAATCTAACCACAAATGAAAACAAAAATTAGTGATTAGTGATTAATAGGAGCAACCTACGAAAATTCAGAACTCCAGACTTGGCATTTGCTATAAACTTAAATTGCAAAGTATTACGAAAATGATACCGCAAACTAAAAATGTTGGAGATCCCCCGAATTGCGTTTTTAAGGCGACCGCAAGGGTACGCCCCTACCGGGTTATCTATGTTGCACTCGTGCCGAGTGCTACTGCGTGGGGTGTATGGAGGTTGGGGGTTTGATGTGGTAGTGTATGACGCATTCTGTTAGGGATGCATACCTTTTCATGTTAATGGTAATTTGGTCGCATCCCTAACGAAATGCAAAAAACCATAAAAAGGGGACATTTTGATTTCCCCAGAGGTCTGGTAATCTGAAGTTATTAAATCCTTTCAAAAACAATATTTCGAGATGTGATTCGGTTGATGAGCCAAATGCCTGCTATTATTATTGTATTTCGCTCATAATCAATGTTTTCAATTTGAGGTACGGTTTCGTAAGCCGCTAACAAATGATGATTTTCTATATAATGAGGTATCATTAAATTGAGCCCTTTTTCATATACATTTATTTTTTCTACTGTAAACAATACTTGAAACTCAGGTTTTGAAATGAAAGCTATATCATTAATTGGTTCAATAGTAGAGGGAAAATAATTTGAAATTGTATCAGGTATTTCGTTGATTTCAAGTGCAATAATGCTTTTTTGAATGGATGATGATGGTTGAATTATTGTTTCAGTTTGTTTTGTAATATTAGTTTTGGTTGAATCGACAAAAATTTCAGAATCAAAAATTTCAGAATCAAAAATTTCAATATCAACAATATTTTCAGTATCAACTTTTTTGGCTATCAAATCTGAATTAATATTTTCATTTTTAAAAGAAAAAATAGTAGAAAAATAAATAATAAAAATGATTACTGCGGCTGCAGCTGCCACTCTTCCTATCAAAGTCAATACTCTTGGGATAATATTTTTCTTTACAAGTTGCGACTTTTTATTATAAACTACTTCTTGTGGATTAAGTTTTGTGAGTTTAAAAATTTCTAAATCGCTTTTCAAAGATGGATATGATGATAATAATTCGTTGAGTCGGCTTTGTTCTTCTTCGTTAAGACCGTCTTCCATCTGTTTAATAAGCAAATAGTCAGGTTCTGACATTTCGATGTCAGGGTCTGTAGACTTGAACAACATAAACTTTTTAGGATAGACTATGTTTTCAGGCACAATAACAATTTCATTTAACATATCAAATTCTGCGTCGTTCATATAACTAACTCCTGTTTACATAAATAATTTTTCAAAAAAAGTCGCGCCCTATAAATATAGACTTTGACTTGACTCTCTGATAGAGTAGTAATTTCGCCAATTTCTTCATAAGAATAACCTTCATAATCTCTCATCAAGAGAACCATCTTTTGTTTTTCGGGCAAGCGGTCTAATGCTTTATTAAGAATCTCACTTAAATCGGAATAACCTGTTTCATAATATGGCTCAATTTTTGTCGTTTCTTCTAATGGAACCATTCTTTTATCTTTTCTAACATAATCAATCAAAATATGATAGGCTGTGGTAAAAAGATAACTTTTTGATTTCTCGGCATCTATGCCAATACGTTGCACCCACATTTTTTCATAAGCATCCTGCACTATATCTGATGCCTTATCCTCGTCCTTTATATTTTTTAGAACAAATCGATAAAGGTTATTGGCATGTTTTTCAACACATTTATTGTATTCCTGCTCGGTCATACTTCATTGAGATGCTTTATTTTCTTTATTTTGTATATGACGAAAAACCTTTTGTAAATGTTACAAAAAATTTTAAAAAAAATTATTCGATGCAGGTTAATACTCTTTTTTATCGGGCATATTTATCCATTTTTCGAATGTTTCAAAAGCGTCATTTTCGAGGAGTCTATTCATTTCGATGCTTCTTTTTTCGGGAGAAATATTAAGTTCTTGATAAATAAAATCGTCGTCAAAACCGGCTTTTGCGGCATCTTTGCGGCTACAGCCGTAGTATAGTTTTTTGATTTTAGCCCAATATGTTGCACCAAGGCACATGGGACAAGGCTCGCACGAAGTATATAATACACAGTCATTTAAGTCAAAACGACCTAAATTTTTTGCGGCATCTCTAATAGCGAGTACCTCCGCATGCGCGGTGGGATCATTTAAATTTGTTACGCTATTAGCACCTTTGCCAACAACTTCGCCGTTACAGACAACAACGGCACCAAAGGGTCCCCCACCCGATGTAATGCTACTGTTAGCAAGGTCTATCGATAAACGCATAAATTGATTTTTATCTTCTGTCATCTCATTTTTATTTAAATTTCAAAATACAAATTTATAAAAATTTTTACAAATACAAAAAAAATTTTTATTATTTTTTGTTGTTTAAAAAAGGTATTTCAATTCACAAAAGACATGTAAGTAGCGGAGGGCGCATCTTCAACTACTTTTAGAAAAAACTCAGGTATTTTTTCCATGTGTTTAGCCAAAAGTTATTGTCTTTTTTGGTGTTCTGAAAAGAAATGGTTTAATTTGCAAAACAATAGTGGTATTTATGTCTCAAATAATCAGTGAATTAGTGTAATAAGTGAATGAGAGAATGAGTAAATGAGTGAATGAGTGTAGGGGCGCACCCTTGCGGTCGTCCACCTTGTAATAAATGAGTAAATGAGCGAATGATCGAATGAGTGAATGAGTGAATGAGTGAATAAGTAAATGAGTGTAGGGGCAAACCTGCGTGTTTGCCCACCATATAATGAATGAGAGAATTAGAGAATGAGTGAATGAGTGTAGGGGCGCACCCTTGCGGTCGTCCACCTTGTAATAAATGAGTAAATGAGCGAATGATCGAATGAGTGAATAAGTAAATGAGTGGAGGGGCAAACCTCCGTGTTTGCCCACCATATAATGGATGAGTGAAATAGTCTTTTACCACTAACCACTATTTTTCGTTCTCAACTTCGCGATTTCGCGAAAAAGAACTTAATATCAAAAATTTGTATAATCAGTTGAAAAATAAAGATTTTCATATCTAAAGTTGTTATTTTTTGGTCAAGAAAATACGCCATCGTTTGATTGGGAAACAAAAAAATACAATACAGAATTGATTGTCTTAATGAATAAAATAATAGAAAAATATCCCACAGCGAGGGCTACTACAGAATTTAGACAATTTTTAGAAATTTTGCGAAGTGAAAATGTTGAAGAAACTGAAAAAGTAAAAGCATATTGGAAAAAAGTACGGAATAGAAAACAATAAACATCATAGAAAAAGCCAACAGAAAACAAGAAGTTTATGAAATTGCATCAATATCACTCAAAGAACGCAATAATTACTATTAATCAGTTGCAAAAAATAAACAAAATGAGATATTAACAGGTGAAAACCAAAAAGAAAAAAATTATACTTTTTAAAACCAAATTAAAAATTTTTTACTAAATTTGCGACCTAAAAAAATTGCATTTGTGGCTTGAATTTGAATAACTCAAATATTTATAGAATAATTGAGATAAAAAATTAATAAATTAATAAAAAGATATATGAAACACTTTTTTCTATTTTCCTGTCTATTTTTTTTGACAAAAACAATATACTCACAGGAAATAAGTCTGAAATACGGAAACATAACCGAAGATGAGTTGAAAATGACCACTTACGATCAAGATACAAGTGCTGTGGCAGTGGTGATTTATGAACATGGAAACCTTGCATACGAAAGAGACCAAACAAAAGGTTTATTCATTAAGTTTGAAGTAAAAAAGAAAATTAAAATATTGAAGTCGGAGGGTACATATAGAGGTGATGTCGGTATTCCATACTTGAAAAGTTTAAGAGAGTCTGTGCTCGGTATTGAGGCTTATGCTTACAACATGGAAAATGGAAAACTAGTTAAAACAAAGTTACCAAAAAAATATATTTTTGATGATGCTATCCTAAACCAATTTCGTTTAAAAAAATTTTCCATTCCAAATGTAAAAGCGGGAACTGTGATTGAATATAAATACACTATTACTTCTGAAGGAATATTCAATATACCTACTTGGTATATGCAAGACGATATTCCAATAATGAATAGCACTTTAGAGATAACAATTCCTGAATTTTTCGTTTTTAGTGTTGATGCTGCAAAAGGATTTGAACATATTAATGTTGAACAATCGTATGTTACTCAAATTTTAAATATTGGATATTCTCGAACAATAACGAGTCATAGTAAAAAATATAATTTTTCTGCGCAAAATATTCCAGCAATGAAAAACGAACCCTTTGTATGGTGTCTAAAAGATTTTACGTCAGGCGTTCGTTTTGAATTACAAAGCATAAAATCTATAGACGGCTATCATAAGTCATTTACAAGTACATGGGAAGAATTGGAAAAAACTCTAAGAGATGATAGCCGTTTCGGCTCAAATCTTAAATTTACAAATCCATATAAATCTGAAACAAAGGAAATTGTCTCTTCTGTTACAGACGAAGAGGAAAGAATATCAAAAATTTACGATTTAATAAAAAATAAGATTAGATGGAATGATACATATTCATTTTACGGCAATGAGTCAAAAAATGCCGTAAAAAAAGGGGTAGGCAACAATGCTCAAATAAATATTGTATTGATTAGCGCCCTGAAAGATGCGGGCATCAAAGTTTATCCTATTTTGATAAGTCGCAGATCCTTTGGAAGAATTCCATATACGCATCCATCTATTAATCAACTAAATACTTTTTTGGTATGCGCTGAAACGTATGATGGTAAACGTTTTTATATGGACGGCTCGGCTACACACGGTGGTCTAAATATGCTGCCCACAACATTATTGGTTGACAGAGGGTATATATTTAATGAAAATGTTAAAGAAAAATGGGTCAATTTGACAGGAATTACTAAAAACCAACAAATTGTTTCTCAAGTAATCAAATCTGACGAAAACGGACAATTAACCTGCGAAAGAACTACACGATACACGAATCAAATTGCATATCAGGTAAAACCAAGATACAAATCTTCCGAAGACTCCCTGAAATACGTGGAAAAACTTCAAAGTGAAAAAAACATAAAAATTGAAGAGTTAATAGTTGAAGGCACTGATAATATCTCTTTCAAGGTTGACGAAAAAATGAAAATAACTTATAATCAAGATAATAACGCCGAATATCTTTATATTAATCCATTAGTTTTTGAGCCGGTTGAAAATCCATTTAAACAATCAGACCGAAAATTACCGATAGAATTTGATTATCCTTATTCTTATACTGTGCGTACAATGTTGATGATGCCCGAAAATTATATTATTGAAGAAATTCCCGAAATGGTTGAAATAGAAATGGATGACGATTCTGGTTTTTGCCGCTTTTTGATAGGACAAAACGAAAATGGTGTTCAAGTAAGTTTTCATTTCGAACTAAATCAAATAATATTTCCATCTTCGGACTACGAAATGTTACGTGAATTTTTTGGAATAGTGGCTACTAAATGCTCTGAATTGATTGTATTGAAAAAAGATATAAATAATTAATAATTAAATATTTATGAGAAATTTTTTATATTTATTGGTGGTTTTGGGTTGTGGTATTAATCTAAATTCTCAACCTACAAATTTTTCTGCTGACGCAATTCCCAATGAATTGAAAAAGAACGCTTATGCAGTTGTTCGTTATGAGAGTTCCGAATTTATTTATAAATCTGAAAAGTCAGGGGTAGAAAAACACTCTGTTTATATAACAGTATTAAACAAAAAAGGTGAAAATTTTGGTTATTTTAATTATTCTGGCGACAAATTTCGAGAACTAAAAGATTTTACAGGAACATTATACGATAAAAAAGGAAAAAAAATTAAGAAATTCAAAAAATCAGACCTCCGTTTTACTGAACTCTCTTCGCATTTAGCAGACGACGGAAAGCATTACTTTTTCAGTTTCGATGCTCCTTCCTTTCCGTTTACTGTTCATTACACTTACGAAGTGAATTGGAACAAAGGAATTTTTGTGTTTCCAAATTTCGCACCACAGCCGGGTTATAATATTTCGGTAGAAAAAGCAATTTATAATTTAACAATTCCCGAAACTCTAAACATAAGACTTAAAGCCTTAAATTTTAACGATTTACAAGAAAATATTACTCACCAAAAAAGAATTATTAATAGAGAATGGACAGCAGCAAATATTCCTGCAATTGAATCCGAGCAATATAGCCCATCGGTACGAAATATGATGCCAATACTTTTTGTAAGTCCCGAAACTTTTACATACGACGGAGTAAAGGGAACTATTACCGATTGGAACTCGTTTGGAAAATGGATCAAAGGGTTGCAAGAGGAACGCGATAAATTGCCCGACGATTTGAAAACAAAAATAATAGAAATGACAAAAAATGCTAAAAATGATTATGAAAAAGTTAGAATTTTGTATGATTATCTCGGCGAGACTACGCGATATGTTAGTATTCAATTAGGAATTGGTGGATTCCAATCTATGCCCGCATCCGAAGTTTACAAAGTAGGTTTTGGCGACTGCAAAGCACTCTCTAATTATTTGCAATCAATGCTTAAGGTTATAGGTATTGAATCGAACTATATAGTTATTCGCTCTGATAATCAAGTTAAAACTTTAATGTATGACTATCCTAGTTTTAACGAAATGAATCATGCAATTTTGCAAGTACCCCTTGAAAAAGATACTTTGTGGTTAGAATGCACAAATACAAATGTTCCTTTTGGGTTTATTCATAACGGCATTGTGGGACACAACGCTTTAGAAGTATCACAAACAGGAGGCAGATTTTGTAAACTGCCCGATTACCCCGATTCTTTAAATGCGAACAATAATTATGCTGTTATTTTGCTTAATTCAGAAGGATACGCAGAAGTAAATTCTACAAAAGAATACGCCGTTAAACAATACAACGCAGGTTTTGTCAAACTAAAACATTCAGAACAAAACGACAGAATCAGAAGTTACATAACTTTACCAAATGCAGAAGTAAAAAACTTGAAAATTATCGATGATAAATCACCATTACCCTTATTGACAATAAATTATGACTGGACAACACCTGCTTACGGAACAAAAACGGGTAATAGACTTTTTATTCCAGTAAATCCGTTTCGTTCGCAATATTCTTGGATTCAGAAAAATAATAGAATCAACGATATAGAATTTGTTTCGGGAGTTTTATACTCAGACTCTATCTATATTATTATCCCCGAAGAGTATGAAATTGAAACACTCCCTACATCAAATATCGAAAAAAGTCATTACGGAACATTTGAAACTCAAATAGTACCTGACGACAAAGGAATTCTAATTAAACAAACACTTTATCGTCCCTCGGGATATTATAACGTAGAGGAATATCAATCAATAAAAAGTTTTTTTGAGATAGTAAACAAGGCATATAACGAAAAAATTACATTGCGGAGGAAATGATTAGTGTAAAAAAGTGAATGAGTAAATGAGTGAATAAGTAAATGAGTAGCGGTTATTGAGATATTAGAGTGTAGAGTTTAGATATTAGAGTGTAGAGTTTAGATATTAGAGTTTAGATATGAAAATTATTAATTATAAACCTTTGTGTGCCTTTGTGAAAGAGACTTTGTGTGCCTTTGTGGTAAGATTTTTTCTGAAAACTGAAAACTGACAAAATATGAAACAACCCAATATCCTCGAAGAAGAAGTTAAAAACGTAGTTGCTCAAAAGGTATTTAAGAAGTTTGATTGCACCAGAATTTTGGGCAAAATTGATTTTGCAGTAAAACCAAAACTTTCAGTAAGTGCTATTGATTTTGTTGAAATATATTTTTTATGGTCAGAAGTTAAAAAGCATGCCACCGATGTTTTGATAATGCTTACACAACTTATACTCACAATAGGTAAAGCACGAACTTTTGACCAAATATTACCTCCAATGTTTCTCGGTTGTTTCGATAACGAAAAAATAGCATTTATTCCATATTCTGAAATTCAACATATTTTCTATCAAAATGATTTTAATTGGAAAGTAGCGCCATCCGACCATAAAACCCGTGAATTTAAACAGATACATACACTATTAGAAAAATTTTTCGTTTCAATATCTTGGCAAACCTACATTTTTTATTTCGAAAAAGATGAAAAAGAGTTAAATATATTTATCAATGAAAATTTTATAGTTGGCAAAACAGAAACATCTCGAACAAAAATTGACAAGAATAATTTTATAACGATATATGGTAAATGGTTTGAAACAGTAAAACCAACCATTGCAGTAGATTGGGATGCAGCAAAAAAAGATGGAATAATAGATGGTGATTTTTATCTTGCCGACCTACTTTCAAGCGAAAACAATACAATCAGCGAAAACTTGCACGTACTCTTAAAAAGCAAATATTACGAATTTGACAAAGTTAAATTAAAATCGGGCGTTTTTCATATTAGCAGGATTGATTTCAATGATAATCAAAAAGCCTACGAGCAATTTTGGGCTAAATATGAACGTCCGCCCGCAAAAGAGTATTGGAATTATATTGTTGATCGTCGCGATTTAATTGTACCTCAAGATGTTAGAGAACGAAAAGGAAGTTTTTATACTCCGAAAATCTGGGTAGAACTCTCCCAAAAATATCTTGCCGATGTTTTTGGTGTAGATTGGCAAGACGAGTATTATGTATGGGATTGTGCTGCTGGAACAGGAAATCTTATAGTAGGGCTTACCAATAAATATAATATTTGGGCATCAACATTGGACAAACAAGACCTCGGAGCAATGAAAGAACGTATCCAAAACGGTGCAAATCTATTAGAAAGTCATGTTTTTCAATTCGATTTTTTGAATGATGATTTTTCAAAATTACCAAATAGTTTGTTAGATGTTATTAATGACCCAATTAGAAGGAAAAAATTGATTATATATATTAATCCGCCGTATGCTGAGTCGACAAGTTACGGTATTAAAAGTAAAGAAGGAGTAAGTTCTGCCAATAAAACTTATGAAAAATATAAAAACATAGTCGGAATTGGCATAAATGAAATATTTGCACAGTTTTTTATACATATTTTTAGTTTAATTCCTGATTGTAAGTTGGCTTCTTTTAGTACTTTAAAATATATAAATTCACAAAATTTTGTCAAATTTAGGAATATCTTTAAAGCTGAATTCAAAAAAGGCTTTATTTGTCGTTCCAATACTTTTGATAATGTAAATGGTAAATTTCCAATTGGATTTTTAGTGTGGGATTTAAATAATAAAAAACAAATTTCTAAAATTAAGTTGGACGTTTTTGATGCTGATAAAGAAGTAACACGTTCTTATTTTATGGAAAAAAAATCTTTTTTCCCAGTTGAAAAGGGCATATTAATTATTGATTGGTTACGAAACTATTTTGATAAAAAATCAGAAAAAATTGCATATTTACGAATACAAGGTACAGATTTTCAAACAAATAGTACTATTGTTGTAAGCACTCAACCAACAATGAATGATGTCCGTGAATCAAAAATTACACACGTAACAATTAATAATTTGAAAGAGATGTCTGTTTATTTTGCTGTCAGAAAATGTATTGAGCATACTTGGATTAATCATAATTTTCAGTTTCTTTTCCCTAACAAAAAATGGCAATTTGATGTGGAATTTCACAATGATTGTCTTGCTTTCACAATGTTTCATAGACAAAACACTATTTCAATCAAATATGGCGTAAACCATTGGATACCTTTTACCGAAAACGAAGTTAATGCAAAAGAACGTTTTGAAAGTCATTTTATGATCAGTTTTCTTAGTGGAAAAGTAATTCCAAACGCTTATTCTAACCTTTTTGCACAAGAAGAAAACAAGTTCTACACAAAACCAGTATTCTCACCCCAAGCAACAAAAGTTTTTGACGCAGGACGCGAACTCTGGAAATATTACCATTCTCAACCAAACATCAACATAAATGCAAGTTTATACGACATTCGCGAACATTTTCAAGGACGCAACGAAAAAGGAAAAATGAATAACAAAAGTAAAAACAATACGTATAACGCACTTATGGACAATTTAAGAGACGAACTAAAAATATTAGCACAAAAAATAGAACCAAAAATTTATGAATATGGATTTTTAATGAAATAGTGAATGAGTGAATGAGTAAATGAGTGAATGAGTGAAATAGACATTAACCACTAAAAAATATAAATATGAAAAAAAACAGCGATAAAATAGAAATATTGCTACTATCAGAGTCCGAGTGGATTGCAGATTTGCATGACTTTAAATATAGTATTTGTCATCATCCGGATTGGATAAAAGCGGTGTTAGATGGCAAAAATGCAGCCATATTTTTAAATTTTGTAAAAAACGAAAAAGTAGTTGGTAAAATATCAGGCATTGAATGTTGCTACGGCTCATTAAAAGGGAAACAACTCTATTTTTATGCTTCACCCGCTTTGAGAGAATATGAGCAGAATTTATATGATGCCTGCCATGTTGCCCTATACAAGTTCGCTAAAAAAGCAAGATGTTCACGCATATATATCAGTTCGTGGGATCAACAGCATGAACTAATATGCACTGCACCCCGTTATTTTACTGCTGATAATAATCAATTTATAGTTAATCTTGAGTCAGATTTGAAATTTAGAAGATTATTCAAAAGAAATGTAAAGCGTGCTGAAATTAACGGTGCACAATTTTCTCAAAATAATTCCGATGAAGTATTTAACAAACTTTTTGAATTATTGGATAAAACGAGAGAACGTAGAATGTCAAAATTTGGTGAAGGTTATAGACATAACACGTTACATTATCGTTATGTGACAAAAGAAGCATTAAAAAAGATGGTTGAAAATGGATTAGCAAAGATGTATGTTGTAACAATCGAAAATGAAATCCATACTGTTTTATATAACCTCGAAGAAAACAACCGAATATGCGCACTTTTGATAGGTGCTGACGAAAAAGCATACCAATTAGGACTATCATCTTTTATTACATCCAATGTTCTAATTCTTGCAAAAGAAAAAGGTTTTAGTTATTATAATCCTTTAGGGACAACAGAAGATGAACCCGGAAAACAACTTGGACAGTTTAAAATATCAATGGGTGCTGAAAAATCCTATATTTATGGTGCAACAACCAATTTTATAGGATTTCCGCAAAAATTGTTGAATCCTCTTTTAAATATAGGTAGAAAAATAACCTCCAAAAACCCATTTGTCACTATTTTGAAAAAAATAATTAATTAATTATATAACCATGAATTTAAAACAAATAACTACGGTGCCAGTATCTGAAACAGAATGGATTACCGACTTAAATGAGTTCAAATATAGTATCTATATTGCTCCCGAATGGATAGAAGCAATGCAAAATAGTAAAAGCAAAGCTATTTATATAAACTTTGTATTAGATGGTATAATAGTCGGCAAAGTATCCGGTCTTGTCATCTATTGCAGCAAACGTAAAGGAAAACAGTTATATTTCTATGCCTCGCCCGCTTTAAAAGAACACGAACAGGATTTATATGATTACTGTCATGATTCGCTATATAAATATGCAAAGAAAAACAAATATTCCCGCATAGTTCTCGCTTCCTACGACCAGCAGCACGGCTTAATCTGTAATGCAAAACGTTTTTATTTAACAAAAAGATATGAATATGTTGTTAATCTTGAATCTGATATAAAATTTAAAAAATCTTTTAAGTGGAACGTAAGACGTGCCGAAAAATATGATATTCAATATTCTCAAAACAATGATGACACAACTTTGAACAGACTTTTTGAATTATTAGACGTTACAAAACAACATCGTATATCAAAATATGGACTTGACTATAATCCTTTGTTTTTAAATAATTTAACAACGGAATCGTTAAAACGGTTAATAGATATCGGAATGGCTAAAATGTATTCAGTTTCTTTTGAAAATGAAATACAAATAGTTTTGTATAGTATAGAAAAAGATGGTCGTATTTACGGATTATTGCTTGGTTCTACCAAAAAATCTTACGAAATGGGATTGTCTGCTTTTATAGTTTCAAAAATTATTACGAACGCAAAAGAAAAAGGGTATTGTTATTATAATCATGGCGGCACTACCGTTGACGAGACAGGTACGGGACTCGAACAATTCAAATTGTCAATGGGTGCTGATAAATATACAATATTCGGTACAACTACAAATTTTATCGTTTTTCCTTATAAATTATTAAACCCTCTTTTGAATTTGGGCAGACAATTACCAAGAAATAATCCAATTGTTACTTATTTAAAAGAAAAATTTTGTTAAATTATAGTTATAAATATTAATACTCAATTATCTAAATAAACAAATAATAATAGTGAAAACAAAATTTGAAATAATACTTAAACTATCAGGATTTCCTGTTGATGACGCAAAAACTTTATTCAAACAAGCACTTGCTGCTGATAAAACTTTTTGGCAAAATGAAAAAAAATGGGACATTTTCAATTACCATTACAATAACAATGATTTTTATAGAAAATTTGTTGGTACACAATTTTCGGAATGGAGCGATATTCCAATAATCCGGCGCAAAGACCTAAAAGGTGATTTTTTATCAAAAATGCCCTCAATTTTAAGTACAAAAAACCTTTATAAAAGCAGCACGTCGGGCTCTTCAGGCGACCCGCTCTTTTTTGCACGGGACCCTCTAACTCACGCATTAGTTTGGGAAAACGCAAGATACAAGTACTCACAAGCGGGTATTTCATTAAACGACAAACAAGCTCGAATGTTTGGTATGTCAAAAGAAATTAAAGATATAATAAAAAATAGATTAAAAGATTGGGTTTCAAATAGATACCGTTTTAATGTTTTTGATTTATCTGACCATGCCCTCGAAAAATGGATTAAAATATTTAAAAAAGGAAAATTCAAATATATTTACGGATATACAAATTCATTAGTTATTTTTGCACAATACTTTATACAGCGAAATTTAACTTTAAAATCAATAGTAAATAGTTTAAAATGCTGCATAATAACATCCGAAGTTTGCACAGCCAACGATGCACAAACAATGCGGGATGGTTTTGGAATACCGATTTTTAACGAGTATGGCTCTTCCGAACTCGGAATAATGGGTTTTAAACAGAACGATATTTGGACTGCCTCAGATGAACTATTATATTTTGAAGTCTTAGATAATAATGATAATCCCAAAGCAGACGGCGAAATAGGACATTTAACTTGTACAGCGCTTTTTAATAAAGCAACACCTTTTATTCGTTACCAATTGGGCGACTTGGCAGCAATCAGACGAAAAGATGGTAAAACTGAAATTTTAGAAGTTATGGGTAGCCTTAATGATTTGGCAATCCTGCCATCAGGGCGAAAAGTGCCGGGTATCTCATTTTATTTTGTCGCACAAAACTTGGTGGAATCTTCTCATAATATTAAAGAATTTCTTTTTAGACAAACTAAATATGGTTTCTTTTTTGAATATGTTTCTGATAAAACTATTAGTAACGATGATTTAAAAAAAATTAATAGAGGCGTTTCACTACACCTAAACGAAGATATAAAAATATCCGCTATTAAAGTTGAAGAATTACAACGTGGAAAAAATGGCAAATTTAAACATTTTATTTATCAAGTATAACAAATAAACTGAAATAATTATTATTTAAATATGAATAAAACTAAATACAATCCTAATTTGAAATTGGAAACAGTTAGTGAAACTGACTGGAACATTGATTTAAAGGAGTTTAAATATAGTATTTTTTTAACTTCCGAATGGTTAAATGCAATGCAGAACGAAAATACAAAACCTGTTTATTTTAATTTTATCTTAAATGATAAAGTAGTAGGCAAACTATCTGGCTTTGTGTGCTTTATAGATAAGATAAGAGGTACGCAACTATATTTTTACGCTTCTGTTGCTTTAAAAGAATTTGAGCAAACTTTATATGACAATTGTCATGCCGCTATTTACAAATTTGCCAAAGTTAATAACTATACTCGCATAATCATCGGTTCTTACGACCAGCAGCATACACTTATTTGTAAAGCACGTCGCTTTTTCACTACAAAAAGATTTGAATATGTAGTGAATCTTGAAACAAATTTAAAATTCAATCGTAATTTTACAAGAAGTTATAAACGTGCTGAAAATTTCGGACTCCAATGTATACACGAGAACTCGGAAGAAATGTTAAACAAACTATTTGAACTTTTATTTCTTACAAAAGAACATAGAGTATCAAAATATGGATCCGATTATAATCCATTGTTTTTAAGATATTTAACCAAAGAATCCATGCAAAGATTGATTAAAACAAATATGACAAAGTTGTGCTATGTTGCATTTAATAATGACATACATATTGTTACATGTTATATTGAAGAAAACAATCGAATTAGTGGGTTGTTGCTCGGTTCAGACAATTTTTCCTATCAAATGGGGCTTCCTGCTTTTATTACAGCAACAATGTTTCAAAAATTTAAAGATAATAATATTAAATATTATAATTCTGGCGGTGGTACAAAAGATGCAGGAAATAAAGGATTAGAACAATTTAAACAATCAATGGGAGGTGAAAAAATATTCGTTTTTGGCGCAACTACTAATTTTATTACATTTCCAAGAATTTTATTAAACCCTTTAATGAATCTGGGAAGAATTATCCCCGACAATAATCCTATTGTTGCATTTATTAAAAACAAATTTACTTAGTAAGTTAGTTATGAATAGCAGACAGATAACACAGATTTTATATATGAGTCCCCTCCGAAAAGTCATATTGTCTTACCACAAAGGTCACAAAGTGTTTTCACAAAGTACGCAAAGCGTTAAATATCAACATATATTCACTTGTGTTCTTGGTGCATTCTTTGTGTTCTTTGTGGTAGAGAACATTTTTCGGAGTGGGCAATAATTAACATATAAAAAATTGTAATGTTTAATAATATTTTTAAAAATAATGAAACCAAAATTTAACACAATACTAAAACTAACGGGATTTCCCATAGAGGAAGCACAAAAGATTTTCAATGAAGCACTTGAAACCGATAAAACAATATGGCAAAATGAAAAAAAGTGGGAAATATTCAAGTATCATTTTAATAACAATAATTATTACAATAATTTTGTAGGCAAAGAAGTTTCTGATTGGAATGACATCCCTGTGTTTCGTCCAAAAGATTTGAAAGGTAATTATTTTTCAAAAATACCTGCTAAAATAACAACACAAAAAATGTACACGGGAAGCACTTCTGGGTCTTCGGGCAGTGCACTCGTTTTTGTAAGAGACGCACTTTCTCATGCATTAGTATGGGAGAATGTTCGTCATTGTTATAACCAAGCAGAAATATCACTTGACGATCGTCAAGCTCGTATGTTCGGTATGTCAAAAAAACCATTAGATATAGCAAAAAACCGAATAAAAGATTGGTTGTCAAATCGTTATCGTTTCGATATATTCAATTTATCTGATACAGCATTAGACGAGTGGGTTAGACATTTTAAACGAGGAAAATTTAAATATTTATATGGTTATACAAATTCATTGGTTGTTTTTGCACAATATTTTATCAATCGCAAATATACCCTAAAATCAATCGCACCGTCCGTGAAATGTTGTATAATCACGGCTGAGTTTTGTACTGACCGTGATGCAAAAATTCTGCTCGACGGATTTGGAATACCACTATTTAACGAATACGGCACTTCTGAGTTAGGAATAATGGGCTTTAAAACACATCAAAACCAATACGATGCGGAATATACAAAAGAGGAGTTTTGGAATTGTGCCGATGAGTTGTTATATTATGAAGTGTTAGATGATAACGATAAACCCGTTACTGACGGTGAAATGGGTTTATTAACTTGCACTTCACTATTCAATAAAGCAACCCCGTTCATCCGTTATCAGGCAGGCGATTTGGCGATCATAAAAAGAGAAAATCCTCGTACGATTATCACGCAATTAATGGGTAGAACTAATGATTTAGCACTTCTTCCTTCAGGTCGAAAAATACCCGGTTTAAGTTTTTATTTCGTAGAATTGAACGTTATTGATGTTCTACAAAATGTTAAAGAGTTTATTTTTAGACAAACTAACGATGGTTTTTCTTTTGAATATGTTTCAGAAAAAGATATAACAGAAGGAGATTTTTTGAAAATAAAAAAGAATATAGAACTTCATCTGAAAGAAGAAATTACCCTAACAGCCGTTAAAGTTGATAAAATAGAGCGCGGAAAAAGCGGAAAATTTAAACATTTTATTTCGGAAATTTAAAAATAATAAATATGAATCAACCATTTATATCAGTAGTTCTTCCTATAAGAAACGAAGAAAAATATATAAAATCAACTCTATCGGCAATTTCCAAACAGAGTTATCCTAAAAATCTTGTCGAAATTATTATTTCTGACGGAATGTCATCCGACAAAACTCGCAACATGGTTGAAGAATTTATAGAAAATAATGCCGATTTAGATATAAAATTATTGGATAATCCTGAACAAATTGTCTCTTTTGGCTTAAATCGCGCAATCAAAATTGCCAAAGGAGAGGTTATTGTTAGGATGGATTCGCATTCGATTTATCCAGATAATTATATAGAAACATTAGTTACAGAACTTTACAAACAAAATGCTCACAATTGCGGCGGCATCGTTGAAACAATACCTTATAATAACTCCGCAAAATGTAACGCAATAGCAACCGCATTAAGCCATCCAATGGGTGTTGGAAATTCTTATTTCCGTATCGGAATCGATAAAATTAAAGAAGTTGATACAGTTCCTTTTGGCTGTTTTCGCCGTGAAGTGTTCGACAAAATTGGACTTTTTGACGAAGACCTTATTCGTAACCAAGACGATGAATTTAACGGCAGAATGATTAACAACGGTATGAAAATTTTACTTATTCCTAAAGTTGTAGTAAAATATTTTGCAAGGAACTCATTTTCAAACCTTTATAAAATGTACTTTCAGTATGGATTGTTTAAACCTCTTTCAGTAAAAAAACTTGGTAAAATACCGACAATCAGACAGTTAATACCTCTACTTTTCGTTTTGTTTTTGTTCGGTGGAGCATTGATTTCACTATTCTTTAAACCAATAATCTACTTATACGGAATAGGTTTATTTTTATATTCTTCACTGCTTTTGCTGATTAGCATTAAACAAGCTTTATCAAAAAAAATGTTTGCGATGACGTTTCCACTATTTTTTTCGTTCTTTATACTACATTTTTCATACGGCTTGGGCTATATTAAAGGATTAATAGCAATAGTTTTTGGGATAAAATCGGTTTTTAAGAATAAAACGCTTTCGCGCGGAGTGTAAAAATTTTCAATACCTCCTTGGCTATGTATCCCCGTGAAAATAAGAGGCTAAAAAAATCCGAACTCAAAAAATATTGAGTTCGGAATCACATGAAAGAATATGAAACATTTAATAATTCTTAATATCCAAAAATATCTTCTAAACTCAGTTTTTTAACTGTACCGAATGAATTTAAATGCTCTTGGTTTAAATCTTTTGTATCGCCAAGAATGCAATATGTATAGTTCATATCTTTGATATATTTTTTCTGAAAATTAACAACATCGGCGAGTGTCATCTCTTGCGTTTTCTCAAATATTGCTTTTTGAGGGTCTTCGTTGTAGCCGAATTTTTGTGCATTGAGATATGTCCACAAAACGCTTTCGCGCAAAGTTCTTTGTGTCCTTATATTAATAAGGAGACTCTCTTTTGAGTTGTCGAACGTATTTTCTGATTCGGGCATCTCTGTTAAAATAAGCAAGAACGCATCAACGGCATCTTTCATTTTATCATTTTGAGTAGCGATAAATGTTTCTAAATAATACGAATATTCGGGTTTAGAAGGGCTATCATAGTCAGCATACGCAGAATATGCCAATCCTCGTGCTTCACGCATTTCCTGAAACACAATACCACTCATCTTTCCACCAAAATAAGTATTATACATTGCACGCACTGGCTCAATTGACCTATCGTAAGTAACTCCTTTTGAAACCATACTCATAAATATCTGTTTTGCGTCGTAATGAGCTAAAAGGACAGTATTTTGGTTAGTTTCTTGTTCTTCGTATTTAACGGGAGCTGGTACAGGCTGCAAAGTTTCGGGTACATTATGCAGACGATTTACCGTTTCAAGAATCTCATTTTCTTTAAGCGGGCCGTAGTATAAAATTTTGTGTTCAAAACTTTTAAGAGTTTTAATTCGCGTGATTAGTTCTTCGGTATCTAATTCGTTAAGGGTCTTTGCCGATGGAATGTTCAAAACAGGCGAATTAGCACCCCATTTGGCAAAACTACTTAATCTACTAAAAATAGTATATTGATTAAGTTTTGCATTTTCTCTACTTTTTAGAACATCTGCAACTAAATTTTTATAAGTTTCGGCATCTGCAACGGGGTCTGCTAAGCGTTCTTCCAAAAGTTCTACTGCTTTTTCAAAGTTATCACTTAATCCACTGATATAAACATAAACTCTGTCATTTGTTGCTTGTACTCCAAAAGAACACGCCAAAGAATAGAGTTCGCTTTTTATTTCTTCGGCAGTTTTAGTGGATGTACCGAGATAACTCAAATAATTGAAGGCTGTTCCGAACAAATTGTCGTTGTCGTTACCCATTTCAAAAAGATAAATAAGCTCAAAAGTAGGGTTGCTAATATTATTTTTGTACAATATTTCAAGATTGTTTTTGGCAGTTATTTTAGACATATCTTTTTCAAAATCAACAAAAACGGGGTCAATTGGTTTTCCTTTTGATTGTTTGATTTCTGTTAAGAAGGCACTTTCAGCATCTCTATTTGGGTCTATTGCCGTGATAGAAGGTTTATCAATTTTTTCAATATCGGGTTTGCCCTCTCGCTTGTATACAACGGCATATTCGTCTACAAAATATTTGTTGGCAATATCAATAACGTCTTGTTTGCTTAATTTACTAAGATTTTCAATATTACTGACTTCGTCTGCCCATTCTGTTTGATTAACGAACGAGTCTAACATCTTGTATGCAACATAGAATGCCTCTTGTTGCTGATAATATTTTTCTAATCTAAAGTTACTCAATACAGCATTCATAAGGGCTTCATCAAAAGCACCTTTTTTAAATTCATCGAGTTGCCCTAAAAGTAGGTCACGAACTTCTTCTAATGTTTGTCCTTCTTTTGGTTGTCCATACATCATAAAAACGCTATAATCAGCCGCATTATTTACATAACTACCTCCACGAAGAATTTTCTGTTTCTGAATTAAGTTTAAATCCAACAACCCCGCTTTGCCGTTAGTAATCATAAAATCAATGAATTCTAATGTAGCAATATCTTCATGTCTTGCTGCGGGAAGTCGGAAACCGATTGTTACGCTTTCCGATTCAAGTCCAATTACTTCTCTTTCTTCTTTTTTCATCGGAGTTTCTTCGCCTACAACCAAATCAGGAACAGGTTTTGGTTTCATGTCGCCAAAATATTTTACGATAATATCCATCGTTGCATCCGGGTCTAAATCACCTGCCATACAGATTGCCATATTATTAGGCACATAATAAGTATCAAAGAAATTTTTGATATTAATAAGTGATGGATTTTTTAAATGTTCGCCCCGACCGAGTACTGATTGTGTCCCATACGGGTGAAAAGGAAAAAGCATATTCATTAATGTGTCGTTAACTGTCCGACTATCACGTGTAAGCGACATATTATATTCTTCGTAAACAGTTTCAAGTTCGGTATGAAACAGTCGCAGGACAGGGTTAATAAAGCGGTCGGCTTGTATTTTTGCCCAATTTTCAATTTCATTGGATGGAATATTTTCCATGTATGCGGTTACGTCTTTGGATGTAAACGCATTGGTCCAATCAGAACCGATAGCAGACATCAATTTGTCGTACTCGTTGGGAATTGCAAATTTCGATGCTTCTTGTGAAACGCTATCTATTTGTGCATAAATAGCCCTACGTTCTGCCTCGTCAGTAGTTTGACGATGCAACTCAAATAATTCTTCAATTTGGTCTAACAAAGGCTTTTCGGCTTCATAGTCAGAGGTTCCAAAATTTTGAGTACCTTTAAACATCAAATGTTCAAAGTAGTGAGCAAGACCGGTAGTTTCTACGGGGTCGTTCTTACCTCCGGTTCTTACTGCAACGAAAGTGTGAATACGAGGCTGATCCTTATTGACAGACAAGTAAACTTTCATGCCATTTTCTAACGTATAAATACGGACACCAAGCATATCGCCATCCACCGATTCGTATTTATATCTACTGCCCTGTTTACACGAAACAAAAGCACATACTACTAAAAGTAGTAAAATAATTTTAAACGGTTTAATTTGCATATTAATAATATAAGATTAAAAATGTAAAACGAGTTGGTTTATATTTTATTGTTTTTTTTGAAAATAATTCTCTACTGAGGTTGTTTTGTTTTGTGAATTAGGTAGTGAGTAGTGAGTAGTGAGTAGTGAATAGTGAGTAATGAGTAATGAGTAGTGAGAAGTGAGTAATGAGTAGTGAGTAGTGGTTAGTGGTTAGTAGTGAGTAATGAGTAGTGAGTAATGAGTAGTGAGTAATGAGTAGTGAGTAATGAGTAGTGAGTAATGAGTAGTGAGTAATGAGTAATGAGTAGTGAGTAATGAGTAGTGAGTAATGAGTAGTGAGTAATGAGTAGTGAGTAATGAGTAATGAGTAATGAGTAGTGAGTAGTGAGTAGTGAGTAATGAGTAGTGAGTAGTGAGTAATGAGTAGTGAGTAGTGAGTAATGAGTAGTGAGTGATGAGTAGTGAGTAGTGGGTAGTGAGTAATGAGTATTAAGTAGTGAATGATGGGATATTCGTAAAATTCGTGTTTTTCGTGGCAAATATTTTTATTTATATAATAAAAGTTATACTTTTGCAGTCAATTGTTTTTTAAAATATGAAACTTTCATGGCGCAATACATATTTTGGCACCAAGGAAATTATTATATTTCAATAAATTAGTGTTTTTTCGTGTATTTCAATAAATTCAATATTTCAACAAGTTCAATAACAAACAAATTCGTGGCTTAAAAAAGATGACAAATGGAAAATAAAAGATTAAAATTGCCTACGGGCACACAAACGTTTGAAATCATTCGAACAGATGGTTATTTGTATGTTGATAAGACAAAATATCTTATCGACTTGATTGATTCGGGCAGAGTATATTTTCTTTCTCGTCCGCGTCGTTTTGGTAAATCGCTCACTATCTCTACCTTTGAGGCGTTGTTTTCGGGCAGAAAAGAATTTTTTAAAGGACTTTATGCCGAGGAGTTTTTAAATAGAGAAGAATTTAAGCCAAGTCCTGTTATTAGGCTTGATATGGGCGGAGTAGAAACCTACTACGGTATTGAAGGGATAAAAGAGTCAATCAAGTCTAAAACTTTACTGATTGCCGACGAATTAGAAATTGAAATTGAAAAAAATGTTTCAATTGGCGATATTCTTACCAATTTGATTGTTAAAACCGCCAAAAAGTACAACTCAAAAGTAGTTTTTTTGCTCGACGAATATGACAAGCCATATACTGATTTCGTAAACGACCCCGATATGGCAAACGAAGTTCGTAAACTTTTAAGAGGCTATTACTCACAATTAAAAGCCAACGAAAAATATTTATCCTTCATTTTCATCACAGGCATTTCCAAATTTACAAAAATGGGTGTCTTTTCTACTTTAAATAATATTGTGGATATTTCCCTATATGAAGAATATGGAAATATTTGCGGACTTTCAGAAGAGGAAATTATTAATTATTTTCCTGAATATATTGACGAAACGGCAAAAAAATTAAGATTATCGACCGATGATTTGCTCAAAAAAATGAAATATTATTACAATGGCTTTTGTTTTGATGAAGGTGGACAACATCGCTTGTATAATCCATTTTCTACCTTAAACTTTTTTTTCGGTAAAAGTTTTTTTAATTTCTGGATAGAAAGCGGAACATCGGCAATGTTTGTGGAATATTTAAAAACTAATAAATTATCGGTTGAGCAGTTTCGTAATTTTCCTGCAACAGACAATTTTCTGTATCATTCCACCGAAATAGAAAAGGCAAAACCCGAAAGTTTCCTTTTTCAAACCGGATATTTGAGTTTACGCAAAAGTCCCGAAAATAAACTTGTTTTGGACTATCCTAATACTGAAGTGCTGAATGCCTTGTCCGCATTGGTATCCGAATATATTATGGAAAACCAACCTGACGATTTTACTTATTGCAGAAACGACTTTTTAATTGCGTTGGAAAGAAGAATGGTCGAATTAGTTATATCAGTTTTCAATCGCCTGTTAGCAAGTATTCCTTTCGATGATTTCAATAAAGCCGCACAACAGGCAGTTCTCTTTAACAATTATAATTTTTCTGTTCAGGAATGGCTTTACCGTTCTAATATCCTTTCTTTTTTACGTGGCTGTGGCGTTGTTGTTATTGCCGAGATGCACACCAATTTCGGACGTCCCGATATTGTTGTGAATTATATGAAAAAAACATGGGTAATGGAACTAAAAGTCGCCTACAAAGGCGAAAGTGTTACAGATAAAGTCGAAGAAGCATGCAAACAAATAATTGATAATAACTATGCAAAACCTTATCCTGACGCTATTTGTTTAGCGATGGTTATTGACGATGAAGTTAGGTTGATAACGGAGTATAAGGTTTTTTGAGTAGTGAGTAATGAGTAGTGAGTAGTGAGATATTCGTAATATTAGTGTTTTTCATGGCAAATTTTTTTGTGTTTTTTTTAAAAAGTTATACTTTGCATTATTCATAAGAAATGAAAATATATTCTTAACGCAAAGTCGCAAAGGTTTTCCGCTAAAATCGCAATTCGCAATTGATTTTTTCTTCTCCATACATTTTGCACCCGTTTTTCATTACATCATATACTTCTTTTCGCAACCAATCTGGTGAAATAACCTCAATTTTATTGCCAAGTGACAATAGTTCCTGCTTAAAATCAAATGTCGGCGACAAATAATAACTGAAAATAGAATCGTTTTCTTTAATTTCAGATTCTTGCTGTGAATGGTGCAGCGGTAGTGATTGCATATATTTTCGTTGATTGCCGAACACTTTTAGTTGTACAATGCATGGCGATATATCTTCATCTATAACTATTCCGAAGACATTATCGAAAAATGTTTCAGGGTTAAACTCTTTTGGCATTTTGAATTTTTTCTCTGTTATTTTCAGATTTTTAATACGGTCTAACGAAAAAGTTCTAAGTTCCTCGTAAATCGGGGTTTTTGCTACTACATACCACCTCTGCTTAAATATTTTAACGCAGTATGGTTCAATTTCAAACGTATTAGGTTCTTCACGCCAAAAACTGTGATATGTCATCTGTAGAGTCTGTTCCTCTCGCATTGCCTCTATTATTGTTGTCAAATAGCGGTCGCCGGATGGTATTTTTTCATATAAAATACGATTTTTCAACTTATGAGAATCGCTTAAAAGATTATTAACAGCAAAAGAGTTGAGCAACCGAGTGCTGATGCCTCCTTTTTCCATATCATCGCGGTTTTCGATGAAATATTTGTAATCATCAAATTTATCACATTCTATGTTGATATCGAACATCTCCTCTATTGCTTGCCGATGATTATTGAATGTGCGCCTTGGAAGTGTTTCTTCGCTTTCGTTAAGATTGGAGCGTTTCCATAACTTGTTTATTTCATCAAAAGTGATTTTCTCTTTTCTGTATATCGTATCAACTAACCACGCATAACGTCTAAAAAGGTTGGCGGTATTGTGTTTACTAAATTTTCGGTCTGTCATAATTTTATTTAAAAATTTTTACAAAGGTACTTATTTTTGCTTCATTTAAGCATTATTTTCGTTGATAAATTTATTTTCTTCTGCAAATTTGACAATTGTTGCACTGAAAGATAGCCGTATGTCTCCAACTGCCCCACTTCTATTCTTGGCAACTATTATTTCTGCAGCGCCAATCAGAGAATTGGAATGTTCATCTAATCTGTAATACTCAGGGCGATGTATCAACAATACTGTATCAACATTTTGTTCGATGTCTTCCATATCAATATCACTGAGTTCAGATAATCGCGGACGTTTGCTAATAAGACTATAATATTTTTCAACTCCTCTATTTAGTTGCGAAAGAACAAAAATAGTTATATTCAGTTCTTTCGCGATGTCTTTAAGCGAGCGTAAAATGTTCGATACTTGCTGATTGCGACTTAACTTGGTTTTGTTTTTCCATTTCATCAACTGCAGATAGTCTATGAAAACCGCTCTGATGCCGTGTTGTGACGCTAATTGTTTGCACTTGGCGTATAAATCCTGTAAACAAATCGCTGGCGTATCGTCTATAAATATGGGCGCATTATTTATTTTTTCTTTTACGACATTTAACTGTACCTGTTCGTCAGGATTGATATTGCCATCAATTAATTTAACAGAGTCAAGTTCCGTTTCGGATGAAAGCATACGGTTTAACAACTGCTTCGTAGACATTTCTAGTGAAAACAGCGCTACGCTGTATCCATGTTCTAATGTCATTTTGAGTGTCATCGAAGTCATAAAAGCCGTTTTACCTATCGCGGTGCGACCGCCAATTATTATAAGGTCAGCGGGATTCCATCCTCCCGTAATACGGTCAAGTTCAATATATCCCGACGAAATAGAATTCCGGGTGAGGGAGGTTACATTTGTGTTTGGTGTCATCTTATAATTTTTAAAATTTTCAACTATTGTAATAACTGCCTAAAAGCAATTTTTCTGCAAAGATAGTGGTGTGATGTGCCAAATGACAGCACAGGGTAAAATATTTTTGGATTTTTTTAATGAAAATTTCCGGTTGTTCTACGCGCGAAAGGTTTCATTATTCGTCCAACATCAATTTTTTTTGCGATTTCAATTTTTTAAGTTGTTCGCGCTGTACTTCTTCAATGCTTTTGTTGGGTGTTGGCTGATTTTCGGGCAATACGCCGCCTACACGTTTTATAGTTTCGCGTACTTCTTGTCCTACTTGGTTATGTGCTATCGTAGCCTCAGAAGTCCCCTGTATTTTTTCGTTGCGGATTTTTTCTTCGGCAAGCGATATACGGAACAGATTGGCAATGAGTTCCTGACTGTTCATAAAGTCGAGGATTTTTTGTTTGGGCGCAAGGCGTTTTCGGGTGTGAATATCTTGTACTGTTTCGCCACCATAAAGTCCCATATATCCTGCATTTTGAAATTGTGCAAATTCTTCATCGCTGATAACTCCTGCATTGTGGGCTGCTTCGGCAAGCATTTGGTTCCACTGCTTAATATCTCCACGAATAACAAGCCGCTTGTTGTCCTCATCCAACTGATTAAAATAGTCAGCAACTTCCTGACGGCGTGTTTGTATGGCAAAATAGGTTTGCCCAATGGCAATGATTTCTTTGCGAGGGTCGCCATTTTGCACAATGAGGTAACATGCGTAACGGGAAAGTTTGTAGTCGATAATTGACTTTGTTTTGGTTTTCCCGACCTCAGGAAAACCTATTTCTATATTTTTGGTTTTCCCGACCTCAGGAAAACCTATTTTTTTAGGTTTTATCGGCATTTTGACAGTTTTCCAGACATCCGGAAAATGATCCGCAACATTAAATCCACTATTTCGACAAGCAAGCATTGCCCTGTCTATTACTTTTTTGAAGTTTTCCCATTTGGAATACTCCAAAACAGTGGCTAACTCGCGGGCAAACCAATATTCGTTTCCGTTTTCGTCTGTACGTTTTGTTTGCTCAAACCCCAGATATTCTTTTGCTTTTAAATTACTCATATTATTTTTTTTTCTTAAACGCAAAATTACTCATATTATTTGACTTTTAAAAAC